>Ga0308310_1000768_pt1 | contig 14344 bp, 13 predicted proteins | sample HotsprSampleMS65_FD_203672 | JGI IMG/M metagenome (GOLD analysis project Ga0308310, IMG submission 203672) | Hot spring phototrophic mat microbial communities from Mushroom Spring, Yellowstone National Park, Wyoming, United States - 20090730_MS65 ...
TGCTCGATGACGGCCTTGACCCCTTCCCGGATGCGCCGGCTGATCTCCTCCTTGGTCAACCTCTTGAGCTCCTCTCGGTCCATTCCGCCCTCCATGCTTAACCCACAAAATACGCGACACTACCGCCCCCATCTGAACCCGGTGGGTCAGCCGCAAGGCTATGTTCTGGGGGTATGGCGGCGGGTGAAGGGGCTTTTGATGCCCAGGCGGCACTACGAGGGCGTTTAAGGGCTGGGGGGAGCGGTGACTGCTGGTATGGAGAGGCTCGGAGAGTGGATGGGACAGGATGTGTTGCAAAGTCTATGCGTAGGCACTTGGATCACTGCCTGCCCCAATCAGAGTCATGGCCCGATGGATTTTATCTTGTATTTCTGCTTCATCGCCCTCCAGCAACCAGCTTCCCCCGCAGGCCAAGACGTTCTGTAGCTGCATGTACTCTGGTAGCATGTCCTCCTGAATCCCTCCGGTTGGGATGAAGCGGGCTTCCGGAAATACTTCCCGATAGGCACGGAGGACCCTGGGTCCGTTAAAAGCTTCAGAAGGGAAAAACTTCAGGACACTAAGACCCAAGGATAGTGCCTTTTCTACCTCACTTGGTGTGAGCACTCCGGGAAAGTACAAGACTCCCTGTTCTCGTGCGAATACGGCTAACGCTTCGTTTAGTCCCGGAGAGACGAGAAAGCGCGCTCCAGCTTTAAGGGCAGCATGCGCTTGGCTTAGCGTCCGCACAGTGCCTGCACCTAAGATCAAGCCGCTTCCGCTTAGGGTTTTTAATGCTTCGAACCCAGCTTCTGTCCTAAGGGTAATTTCCAGAAGGGGCAATCTGTTTTCAAGAAGAATCTCGGCTATCTTGCGTAGTTTCCTGCTTTCCTGTACCGTTAGCAGGGGGAGAAGCCTTTTTTCGCCGAGAAGCCTTAGCAGGTCCATGTTGTTCAATCCCGTGTGCTCAGAACCCGTACGCGCTCCTGGTGAGGAGTGCTTAGGCCTCGCCGTAGGGTGCAGGCTTGCCGGCCAAGGCGGCTATTAAATTCTCCACTGCCATGAGGCCTGTGTTTACAACCGCTTCGCGGGTGTAGGCGCCAATGTGAGGGGTGAGAATGAAGTTTTCCAGCTGGAGAAGTGGGCTTGCCCCACGGGGTTCCCTGGAGGAGACGTCAGAAGCAGCCCCTGCCAAGTGGCCATGAACCAGGGCCTCGTAAAGAGCCCGCTCGTCTACCAACTCACCTCGGGCGGTGTTGACCAGAAAAGCTCCTCTCTTCATGCGTGCCAGAGCGTCCCGGCCTATAATTTCTCGGGTTTCCGGGGTGAGGGGAACATGGAGGGAAAGGAAATCTGAAGAGGCCAAGAGCTCCATCCAAGAGACCCTTTGAACGCCTAGGTACTTTTCCTCATCGGAGGCCAAGGGACGCACGTCATGGTATAGGACCTCCATCCCTAAGGCTCTAGCCCTCTTTGCCACCTCCCGGCCTATCCTCCCAAGGCCAATAAGACCCAGAACCTTACCCTGAAGCTCTAAACCCAACCTCCGCACCCAATTCCCTTGTTGGACTCGGAGCGCGTGCCAGGGAAGCCAGCGAGCCAGGCTGAGGATGAGGGCTATGGCTAGCTCGGCAACCGAGGTTGCGTTAGACCCAGGGGTGTAGGTCACGCGCACACCGCGAGCTTTTATGGCATCAAGATCCAAATTGTCTAGACCAACACCAAAGCGGGATATGACCTTGAGCCGGGGGGCTCTCTCTAGAACTTTTGCGTCTAACTTATCTGTGCCGAGAATCAGGGCCGCCACCCTTTCGTCCAGATGTTGGGCAAGTTCCTCTGGAGTTAGGGGATGCCCCACGTTCACGTACTCTATCTCCCATCCCTGGCTTTCAAGTAGCTCCTTATGAGGGCCCTCCACCTCTATGAAGCCCCTAGCCGTGACCACTACCTTTACCGTCATCTCTGCCTCCCGATGCGAATTCGAGTAGCTGGTAGGAGAAGTCCTCGACCGCTTCCAAGACCCTGCGGTAGAGATCCACCAGGGGAAGGTATGCGTTGTGGATTTCCTCACGCGGTAGGAACCTGTCCTTGACCTCAGTGAACCTCTCCGCCGTTGCGGCGAGGTCGGAGAAAAGCCCAATGCCGTGTCCGGCAAGCAGCGCAGAGCCATAAGCAGCGAACTCTTCCCGCTGCAGGCGCACGTATGGTAGACCTAACACATCGGCTAAGATTTGGACCCATGTGGCACTCCTTGCTCCTCCTCCAATGGCGCGGGCTTCGCCATAGGTCTGTCCTTTGCGAGTCAGTTGCGACATGTAAAGGGCAAACTCATAGGCCACACCTTCGAGAAGAGCCCGGTAGAGGTGGGCCCGGCTATGGCCCCAGTTGAGACCCAAAAGGGCACCTCTCAAGTGGGGCACGCTAGGCGTGACGCGCCCCCCAAGATGAGGAACAAAAAGGAGACCCTGGCTACCTGGGGGCACTTTTCCCGCGAGCTCGCTGTAAAAAGCATAAAAATCTTGTCCTAGCTTCTCCTTTTCGGATGACAGTATCTCGTCCCTGAACCACCGCAGGTTGAGACCCCCTCCGTTGATGAAGGCAATTTGGTAGTAAAGGTTTTCGAACGGCAAACGTGCTGTGAAGAAGGTTTTTTCTTGAGTGTCCGGCGTATAAGAGGCGGTCGTGGCCGCAAAGACCGAAGCCGTTCCCAAAACGTTCAACACAAGGCCGGGGCGGACCACCCCGGCGCCCAGCATTGTGGCTGCCTGATCCCCGCATCCAGCAACGATGGGGGTCCCCTGGCGTAAACCCAAGATTTGGGCTGCCTCCTTAGAGAGGCCGCCTACCTCGCTCCATGGATCCACGATCCTGGGAAACTTTTCCTCGGGTATCCCGTAGGCATGGATTAAATCAAGATTCCAGCTTTTTTTGGGTAGATCGCTGAAGACTGAAAAATGGATATAGGTCCAATCAATGAAAGCATCTTCGCCTCTAAGCCCGGCCATCCTAAGGGCCACGTAACCGGCCGGAACCAAAAACTTGGAAATCTTTCGGAAGGTTTCTGGAGCTTCTTGCATCCACCAAAGTATTTTCGCCCCGTGACTATAGGAGGGAGGTCCTCCAGAATGCCGGATGATCTCCTCTTCGTGGTTTTTGAGCAAACCGATATAGGGGGCACAGCGAGTATCCAGCCAGGAATCAAAGGGTATGGCCGGGCGGCCCTCCGAATCCACGGCCCCAAGGCCCGACATCTGACCATCAAAAGCTATCGCTTGGACGCGAGAAGGATCTACCTGGCTTTGGGCCAGACAAGCCTGGATGACCTCCAAAGCAGAGGCGTATATTTCCTCCAGATCCTGCTCCACCCAGCCTGGCCTGGGATAGCGGAGCGCTACCTCCTTGTAAGCCTCGGCCAGAACGCAGCCCTCCTCGTCGATGAGGACCCCCTTAGTCCCCATCGTTCCAAGGTCTACTCCCAAAAGTAGCACCTTCATCATGCTCCTCCGTTCCCCAAACTACTGGGAGACTCCACCAGGCGGTACCCCTCTGAAGAGCAGAGCACAAAAACTCCAAAGCCAAGCTCCTCAGCCAACGCATAGTCGTGGCCCGCATCCGCCGGCCATGCGGCGAAAAAGACCAGAGGCTCCTTCCCTGTGTTGACCGCGCGGTGGCCCCAGAAAGGGGGAACGTGGGCTACAATCCCCTCTCCAAACTCCAGGACCTTGTAAGGCCCTTCCTCCCTCCGCAGGAGGAGGAGGCCTCTTCCCCTTAAGCCCAAGTAGACCTCTCCGGTACCCCGCTTGCTGTGAAAGTGCCCCCTGGTCATGTGGAATTCTTCTCCAACCGTACCAGGGTAGATTATCGTGGTGCAGTAGGCCACATGCCCTTCGGCTTCGGGAACCTCCCCTGCGTGGACCTCGTAAACGAGCCGATCCCCCTCCTCGCGGAGGATCCTGTCCACGGCCTCCTGGTCACGGAAGATGGACCGCACTTCGCTCAAATGACGCCTGAGAGGGGTGCGGGACAACATCCTCCAATCCGGATCAAAACGGGCCAAGAGATCTTCCATTTCCACCTCCTCTAACCCTCTAGGTCTATGCGCAGGTGCTTGAGCTGAAGGTATCCTTCCACAGCGTAAGGAGAGTTTTCCACTCCGAACCCGCTTTCTTTCCAGCCGGCGTAGGGATAGGGGAACTCTCCCCCTACCACGTTGTTGATCCCTACCGTGCCGAACTCCAGGGCTTCACCAAGGGCCCACAGCGTCCCTAAGTCCCGGGTGAAGGCATAGGCCACCAGGCCATAGGGGGTACCGTTGGCTAAGGCAATGGCTTCTTCCAGGCTGGAAAAGGTGGAGATGGGTGCCACAGGACCAAAGGTTTCCTCGCGCATCACGAGGGACTCGGGGGGTACGTCGAGGAGGACGGTGGGCTCGTAGAAAAAACCCCGATCGTACACCTCACCCCGGAGGCGCCTTCCTCCAAAGAGTAGCTTTGCCCCTCGATCCAGGGCATCCTGGACATGCGCCTGGGTCCGCCTTATGCCCTCCTCGGTGCAAAGGGGGCCCATATCGGGGTTTTGCAGACCGGGACCGACGACGATTTTGCGGACATTTTCCAGAAAAAATTCAAGGAAAGGTTCTAGCACCTCTTGGTGGACGAAAATCCGGTTGACGGCATTGCATATCTGCCCTGCGTTTCGGAAGGAGCGGTAGGCTGCTGCTTTCGCCGCTGCCTCCAGATGAGCATCGGGGAAGACCAGTAGGGGCGTGCTATTCCCGAGCTCCAGAGAAAGTCGTTTTAGGCCTTTAGAGGCCAGGGCCATAATCTCCTTGCCCGTCTTCGTCTCCCCGGTAAAGGCTATCTTCGCTGTCAGGGGATGGGTGATGAGGGTGGGTCCTATGCGGTTCCCTCTCCCGGTTACAACATTGATGGTCCCTGGCGGGGCTCCTGCCTCCTGGATCAAAGCAGCGAAAAGCGTCGAGGCTACAGGGGCCTCGGTGGGAGGCTTAACCACTACGGTATTTCCAGCTACGAGGGCCGGGCCAAGCTTCCAGGATAGGAGGAGCACGGGGTAGTTCCAGGGGCTTATGGCTACCACCACGCCCAGGGGCTGTTTGAGAACCAGATTCATCCTACCCTTGCGGTTGGGCGGGAACACGTCGCCCAAGATCCGCCAGGCCTGCTCCCCAAAGTACTCAAGGGCATCGGCCGCAGAGAGGATCTCCCCTACGGCCTCCCTTAGGGGTTTTCCCTGTTCCAGGGTGAGGAGCCTACCTAGCTCCTCCGACCTGGAGCGAGCCAGTTGGGCTGCCCTCTTCAGAATCGAACTGCGAAACTGAGGCGTTTCCTTGGACCATACGGCAAAGGCCTTGTGGGCAGCTGATACGGCCCTGGAAGCGTCTTCCGGAGAAGCTGCCTGCGCTCGAGCAACAATCTCACCAGTTGCCGGATCTATTACCGCAAAGCTTTCGCCTTCGGCGGAGTCTACCCATTCGCCGTCAATGAGAAGCTTCAATTCGGTCATTGTTTCACCCCCGCAACCTAGTCAGGAATGATCACCACCCGCATTTCATCCTTAGAGAGGATCAGGGGCATAAGGCCATCTTCTGTCTCCTTTAAGTGGATACGATGGGTGATAAGGGGAGCAAGCTCTAGCCTTTGGAGGAGGTTAAGGGCTGCCCTGTGCTGCCTGAGGTTGGCGGCGAAGGTGCCCACCAGGCTCCGATTGCCGTAGTGGAGGGTATTTCCATCAAGGGTCATCTCCTCCATCCCTCTGGGGAAGCCAGCGAAAAGGTTGAGGCGGCCAAGGGGAGCCAGAAGGGATAACCCTAACCGGACAGCGTTGGGATCCGGGACCGTTACCGTTACAGCCTGAACCCCCCTACCTCCTGTTGCCTCCAGGACCCTTGATAGGGTTTCCTCCGGACCGACGGCTAAATCCACCCCGAGCTTTTCCGCTAAGGTACGCCGCCAAGGGCGGCGCTCGCTCAGGGCGATCCAGCTGGCACCGCGGGCTCGCGCCGCCAGGGCGTTGAGGAGGCCCATGGGACCTCCGCCCACAATCAAGACCGCATCCCCGGGCCCCACCCCAAGGGCCTCCTGGGCGCATAAGGCGGTGGCGAGAGGTTCTGCCAAAACCGCAAGATCGGTAGGAACGGACTGGGGAAGAGGTAGTAGGTTGCCCTGGGCCACGGCTTCCCTAGGAACAAGGAGGTACTCGGCAAAACCCCCATCGAGATCCAGGCCCAACGCCTTAACCTGCGGGCAAAGGTTGGTCCAGCCTGAGGTACATAACGCGCAGCGTCCACAGCCAAAGTTGGGAGCCAAACTGACCCTCTCCCCCAATCTCAAGTCTTCCACCCCAGGGCCGAGGGCAAATACCTCTCCCGCCACCTCGTGTCCCAGGACCCGAGGCGGCCGAACACGGGGGTGCTTCCCGAGCAAAACCTTCCGGTCGGTAGCGCACACTCCAACGGCTAGGATTCTTAGCAAGATCTCACCGGGACCGGGTTCAGGGGCTGGCCGGTCCTGAAGCCTTACCTGACCCGGCCCCAACCAAACAAGCGCCTTCAAGCTCTCACCTCCTCCAAGGCCACAGGGCGCCCCTCCCTCAAAGAGCGCTCCGCAGCCAGAACCGCCTCTAGAGCATGAAGGCCATCTTCTCCCGTCACCTCCGGCTCCAACCTCCCTGCGACGCACTGCACGAAGTGGTGCATCTCGGCCCGGTAGGCTTCGTGAAAGCGCTCCGTCCAGGAAGGGTGAACTGGCCACTCTCCCAGGCCACCACCCTGTCCAGTCCGAACCCGAACTAGGGGATAGCGCTCCAAACCGCCCAACATAAGCGTTCCTTCCTCTCCAACCACTTCGGCTCGGGTGTCATAGCCGTACCCGGCGGGGCAAATCCCCTCCACGTTTCCCAAAACCCCGCGCTCCAGTTCCACCAGTACGGCGACCGTATCGTAAAAGTGTGCTTCCTCCATACGGTACTCAGGAAACCTCAAGGCCATTCCCCAGGCAGATACCCGAACAACCTTTAGCCCGCTCAGGAAGTAGAGCACATCAAAGTCATGGCTGTTGACTTCCCCCAAAAGGCCAAGGCCCTCCCTAGGGTCCCAGGCCCACCTTGGGGGAAGGCCGGGGCAGCGGGTTAGTGAGCGGAGGTAGATGGGTCGGCCGATCGCCCCCTGCTGTATCAGCCTTCTGGCTTCAGAAAACGCAGGGTCAAAACGCCTCATAAACCCTACCTGGAGGACCCTTCCGCTTCGCCTCGCGGCCTCCACCATTGCCCTTCCCTCGGCCAGATTCCGGGCCAAGGGTTTCTCGCAGAAGACGTGTAGACCTCTTTCCAAGGCCATAAGCGCCAACGGAGCGTGGGTAGGGGTTGGGGTGGCGATCACCACGGCTTCCGCGTCCAGAGCGTCCAGTGCCTTCTCCAGCGAAGGAAAAACCCGGTCTTGGGGAAGCTCCAGCTCCCTAGCCAGAATCTTTGCCCGCTCCGTATCAGGATCTACAAGGCCTTCAAGGGAAGCATCAGCGATACAGAAGCGAAGGTTCCGGGCATGCACGATACCCGCTCTCCCTGCGCCTACCACCACAAACCGAATCCGTGGCATCTCAAGCCTCCTCCCGAAGCCTGCGCAGATGGGACAACCCCTGTCGAAGCATGAGGTCCACCTCTTTCTGATTGCCAGGGAGCGCGACCGCCCACAAGGGATTAGGAAGGGGGGGTATGGGCTCCAAGAAGACGCCTCCTCGAAAGCCCAAGCCCTTCAGGGCCTTCACGAGCTCGAAAAAGGGGAAGTGGCCCATTCCGGGGGCCAAGCGGTTGCTGTCGGAGGCATGGAGGCTGGTGAGGCGGAGTCCGACCTTCCTGACGGCAGCAATCGGGTCGCTCTCCTCAATATTCATATGGAAGGTATCTAGATGGATGCCAAGGTTGGGTAGATCCAGGGCTTTAAGCCACGCCATAGCCTGCTCGGCGCGATTGAGAAGATGCCCCTCGTAGCGGTTGATGGGCTCAAGAGCAAGGCGCACCCCCCTTTCAAGGGCGTATTTGGCTACCTCCTCAAGAGCCGATCTTGCTCTTGAAGTCTCCTCCTCCAGAGCCTGCTCCCACTCGCCAGGATCTGTAACCCCGTGAGGCACCGTCCTGCCCGCGGGGGCAGGCAGGACGACCACCTGTTCAGCTCCTAGCGCTATGGCCATGTCTACGCAGGCCTTGAGGTAGTCTTTGGCCCCCTTCGCTTCCTCTGGATCGGGATGGGCTAGGTCACGGCCTGGTAGAGAGGCCAGGGACCAGCTCAGAACGGAGAGGACGGGAATCTGGTACCTATCGCTAAGCTGGCGGAGCAGCCCGCTGCTCAACTTCTCCGGTTCTCCCTGAACCTCTAGGCATTCGCAACCCGTTTCTTTTGCAACAGCAAAGATCTCTTCTAGGGGCCTTGGTCCGAAAACCCAGCTACTAATACCTATACGCATTTTCTCCTCCTAGCGACGGTTTCTCCGAAGTTGGTCCAAAGCCACAACAAAGATAAGCAGGAGCCCGGTTATGATCCGCTGCCAGAAGGGATTGACGTTGAGGAGATTGAGCCCGTTCCCTAGGACTCCGATTATTAAGGCTCCCACGACGGTGCCCAACACGCCGCCTTGACCTCCAAAAAGATTGGTACCTCCGATCACCACAGATGCGATGCTGCGCAGCTCTTCACCTTCAGCCATCAGAGCGTTGGCCGAGTTGAGCCTCGCGGTCAGGAGGTACCCGGCAATACCCGCCATCAGTCCTGCAAAGGCGTATGTGAGGACCTTGGTGCGGGCCACGGATATGCCGCTAATGCGAGCGGCATCGGGATTGCCTCCGACAGCGTATACGCTTCTGCCAAAGGCCGTGTACCTCAAGACCAAGGCAGTCAGCAGGGCCAGAAAGAGCCCCACAAGGCCCAGGACCGGAAGCCCTAGGACCGTGGCGTAACCAAACCAAAGCATCTGTTCTGGAAGATAGCCTGTGAGCTCCCGCGCCCCCAGGTGAGAAGGGACAGGTAGGCCACCTGTGATGAGAAGGGCTACTCCACGAAAGATCAGCATCGTTCCCAGGGTGGCGATGAAGTCGGGCACGCGGAGGCCCACGATAATCAAACCGTTAAGGAGACCCCCAAGGACCCCGACCCCTAATGCGAGAAGCCAGCCCTGCCACCATTCCAAGCCCCAGGAGGTCATCGCTAGGGCGGCTGCGCAACCCGCCAAAGCAGCGTTGGCGGCGATGGACAGGTCAATCCCGGCTGAAAGTATGACCACCGTCTGTCCCAGGGCCAAGATCATCGTGAAGGCGGTCTGGCGTAGGATGTTGGACATGTTGCTATCCGTCAGGAAGAAGGGGGACAGGGAAGCGAAAAGAGCCGTAAGAAAGATAAGGCCTAGGATAGGCCCTAAAAACTGGGTTAGGCCCTGGGCTAACCTTGCTCTCCAGCCGCCCCTTTGGAGGGTTTCCTTCACCCTTATGACACCTCCTTCCCCATCGATGGCGGAGAAGAACCTGCCATGGCCGCGTGGAACAGCGCCTCCTCGGTGGCTCTTTCCCCGGGAAGGACGGCTACGATGCGCCCTTCCCGAAAGACGAGGATGCGGTGGGCTATCGCGAGGAGTTCCCTAGGCTCGCTGGAGATAAAGAGAAGGCTCCGACCTTCCTGAGCTAAACGGGAAAAGATCCTAAGCATCTCCTCCCTTGCCCCCACATCCACACCCCGGGCGGGGTCATCCAAGAGAAAAACTCTAGCCTCGCTCAGGAGCCATCTGGCCAGCGCGATCTTCTGCTGGTTTCCACCGCTGAAAAGACGGGCAGGACGATCCGGATCGAGGGGCGACAAACCCAGGCTCCTGAGGAGTTCCAAGGCCACGCGGTTCTCCCAAGAAGGAGAAACCCAGCCCCAAACGGGCCTACATGCTACCGCGACCAGGGTTACGTTGGCAGGAGCAGGCAAAAGGGGAAGAATGGCTTCCTGGCGGTTTTTGGGCACGTAAGCCAGGCCGAGCCTTATCGCTTCTTGGGGCGATCTGGGGTTCACTTCCTTCCCCAGGAGGCGGATCCGCCCCCTCGTCCTCGGGCGCAGGCCGAAAAGGGCCTGGGCTAGCTCGGAGTGCCCCGAGCCGGCCAAGCCAAAGACCCCCAAGACCTCGCCCTTGCGGAGGACAAAGGAGCATCCTTTGACCTCAGGAGGGCTCTCTAGGTCCTCCACTTCAAGGAGCGCCTGGGCGGAGGGAGCAGAGGGATCTTTAAGGGCACCCTGTACGGAACCCAGGCGGCGACCGATCATGAGCTCTACAAGGATCTCCTCTCCCCTGACCTCCCGAACCGGCATGGTGGCGACCCTAAGGCCGTCCCGGAAGATGGAGACCCGGTCGCCTACCAGAAACACCTCACGGAGCTTGTGGGTGGTGTAAACGATGGCTACCCCTTGTTCCCGCAGCTTTTGTAGGACTGAGAAGAGAACCCTCTGCTCTTCCTCTCCGAGGGCTGAGGTGGGTTCGTCGAGCAGGAGAACCTTGGGGTTCCGGGCCAGGGCGCGAGCGATTTCTACCAACTGCCTTTGGGCCAAGTTCAGGCTAGCCACTTCCGCCCTCGGGTCTATTCCCGAGAGGCCGAGGTCCTTGAGCAAGTTCTGGGCCAGGGCTTGGGCCTGCGCCCAGTCTAGGCCTCCCCACCGAGCCCTGGGCCACCTTCCTAGGAGAATGTTTTCCGCAACGCTGAGGTGGGGAACCAGGCTCAGCTCCTGCGAGACCAAGGCAATCCCCAGAGAAGCGGCCGCTTGGGGACTGGGTAGGTGGACCCTCCGGCCCTCCAGTTGAATCTCTCCCCTGTCCGGAGGGAAAACCCCAGCCAGAATCTTGAGGAAGGTGGATTTACCCGCTCCATTCTCGCCCAAGAGGAGGTGAATTTCACCCGCTTCTAAGTTGAAGTCCACGCCTCGAAGGGCACGGGTTCCCGGGAACCACTTTTCTATCCCCTTGGTCTCCAGAACTGTCCTGCCCATTCCCACCTCGTTTACCAGGCGGTAAACCCCCCGTCCACGCAGAGAACTGCTCCCGTGGCATAGCCCATCTCGTCGCTGGCCAGGCAGAGTATAGCGGCCGCTACCTCCTCCGGCCTACCCAGCCGCCCCAGGGGCCTCTTCACCTCCAGCTCTCGGCGGGCGGCCTCAGGGTCCGGGCTCCGCTCCACAGCCTGCTCCACCAGAGGCGTCCAGGTGGTGCCGGGAGCCACGGCGTTGACACGGATGCCCCTTGGAGCGAGGTCCACAGCACAGCTCTTCGTGAGGGCTATCAGACCGGACTTGGAAACGTTATATGCAACTTGATTGGGAATGCCGACCAAGCCTGCTTCGGAAGCAACATTAACAATGCTCCCCCCGGGGTGCATAAGGGGTAGGGCCAGCTTGATGCAGTAGAAAGCTCCGGTCAGGTTCACCTTCAAGATCCTCTCCCAGACTTCTGGAGAGGTATCCTCCACGTGTCCCTGGGCGTAGATTCCCGCGTTGTTGACCAGGATGTGGAGCTGACCCCAAAGGGATCTCAGCTGAGCGAAGGCCTTCTCCAGCTCATCCCAGGAGGCCACCTCGGCCTTAAGGAAGAGAGCCTCCGCACCCTGAGCGCGTAGGGCTTGGAGGCATTGAGATCCCAGGCTCGAGTCCCGGGCGAGAAGGGCCACACTGGCCCCTTCTTTGGCAAAGAGCTGGGCTGTCGCCCAACCTATGCCTTTGGTTCCTCCGGTGACCAGGACCTTCTTGCCCTTAAAGCGCATCCTCCGCTCCTCTGGTATCAAAGGGGCCGGCGCGGAAGCTTGGGCCCCGAGCGCCGGCCCCTAACTATGCCTTAGCGGCACCTCCTTTGGACCTCTGCCCAATCCAAGGGAGGCAGTTTGGGCTCGGGGTAGAACTGGCGTACGTTGGCCCTGTGGGCGATCCTTGGGCGAATGTCGTAGAACTTCGGCACATCAAGCCCACATGCCAAACGCACGGCAAAGTAAGTGCCAAACCAGCCCCATTCCGGGAAGCCATGGGTGGTCTCCGCGATGATCTTCCCCTCGGCGATCCGATCCGCGGACTCAGGGGTCAGGTCGTTGGTGAAGATGGCCACCCGAGCATCGCCCACTCGCGGCCCCTCCTGGGCCAGCTCCAGGCGGCGCAGGCGCTCGGCCACCAGCATGGCGCCAAGCCCCATCTCGTTGGAAGCCGCCCATATGAAGTCCAGACCGCTGGGATTGGCCTGGAGGAAAGCTTCTGCACAACGGGCCCCTTTCTCGCGATTCCAATCGGCCGCACAAGGCTGGCCCAGAATGCGAAGGTTGGGAAACTGCTCCACCACCGAGCGAAACCCCTTCAAACGCGCGACGGAGAAAAAGCCTCCGGCCACTCCCTCGATGATCGCTCCTTGAGCCCGGATTGAATTTCGCTCAGCGGGTGTTAGGTTCTTGTAGAGGTTCTCCCAGAAAGAGAGGTCTAGGTAGGCTTCAGGCGACACATTGACCCTACGGCCTGTCCCCAGCACTCCAGGTCCTCCGAAGTAGTCTGCAACGGCATAGGCGGTAACTTTAGCGGCTACCGTGTTATCGAAACCAATGTAGGAGTTGACGTCCACTCCAGGGATCTCCTCCAGGAGATTGACCACAATCACGGGGATGCCCTGACGCCTTGCCTGGGCCAAGACAGGCCGGACCACCTCAACCTCGATAGGAGAGATGGCAATGACGTCCACGCGGCGCTGGATGTAGTCCTCTACAATAGCAACTTGGTCGGCGAAGGCAACGTGGGTTGCTGGAGAGCGGGATATGACCTGAACGTTGAATCCGCGCGCGTTAGCCTCCCTGGCGGCCCGTTCGAAGAATTCTGTAGCGGTCTTGAAGACACCAGTGATGTCAGGCGGGGTCCAGCCGATGACGATGGGCCGCTGCCAGCGTGGAGCAGCCTGCGCCGTCGCATGGGAGAGCAACGTGAGTAGCGCGACCGCACCGGCCGTCAAAACCAGAAGCCCGATCCCCCAAAGCCATGTCTTGCCGATACGCCCCATGTCTACCTCCTCCTTCCCACCTTGATTGCCCCGATCTCGGGGTCCTTAGCCCACATGCCTTCAAAAGCTGGCCCACTCGGAACCGAGTAGGTTCTACCCTCCCTCACCAGCTCCACTTCAAAGGCGCATCGATCTCCTCTATGCTTTGCCTCGTAATACTCTAGGGGGCGCCCATCTTCCAGGTAGACGATGCTGCGCAGAAGGATAAGGGGAGCACCCTTCTGTATACCTAGGAGTCCAGCTTCCCGGGGTGTTGCCAGGACCGCTTCTATGCTCCGCCGCCCGCGTGCGATCCGAAGGCCATAGTGCTCCTCGAGGATCCGGTAAAGAGAGTTTTGCTCAAAATCCATTTGGTAGAGGCCGGGGCAGAGATGATAGGGCAAGTAGCTAACCACATGAAGGATGGGCTCCCTCTCCACGAAACGCAGTCGACCGAGTTTATAAACGGGCTCTCCTGGAGAGATTTGGAGGTACGAGGCTACAGGTTCCCCCACAGGAACTACCTCCATACAGGTCACCCGGGTTCGAACGCTAAGACCTCGGGCCTGCATGTCTTCGTAGAACCCGGTTAGGCGCTGAACCAGTCCTTCCTGAACCTTTGGTAGGGCCACAAAGGTTCCCAGACCTTGCTTGCGCGTCAGGAGGCCTTCCTGGACCATCTCCTGGAGGGCTTGGCGCACAACGATGCGGCTAGTCCCGAAAGCCTCGGCCAGCCTGGTTTCTGACGGCAACCGCATCCCTGGTCTAAGGTTGCCTTTCCGAAGCTCTGCATAGAACCACTGCTTGATCTGCTGGTAGAACGGTAGCGAGCTCTCCCTGCTTACAGGCTCCGGAAGAAGGGTAGGCTCTATCGAACCTCGTTTGCTGGCTTTGCGAACCACCGTAGCTCACCCGCCCTTAACCTTTGGATATGTTTGTACTGGAGAGTATAACATCCATGACGAGGTGGTGTCAATACCTCGTGCTGAACTTCCCCCCTAAGTTCCGACGGGGCAAGATAATCCTTGATGATGAGGAGGCTTCCCTTCACCCCCAAGGACCTCATGCCCTTTGTGGAGCTGGTGCTAGAGGACTCCAGGGACACGGAGAAGCTGGCCCGCCTGAGCTACGCCATCTTGGCCTCGGGCTCGGCCCGCAAGAGCGACTGGGCGCGGTTCTACCGCCCAGGAGCCAGCGAGGAAGCTAACTACAAGGCCATTGAGCGCTTGATGGAACGCCTGGACCCGGAGGCGTTCCTTCACCGACTCCTAGACGCCCAAAGCCCCTTTGTCTTGGTGGACCTCACGGAGGTCCGCCGTCCGCAGGCCAAG
>Ga0308310_1000769_pt1 | contig 14338 bp, 15 predicted proteins | sample HotsprSampleMS65_FD_203672 | JGI IMG/M metagenome (GOLD analysis project Ga0308310, IMG submission 203672) | Hot spring phototrophic mat microbial communities from Mushroom Spring, Yellowstone National Park, Wyoming, United States - 20090730_MS65 ...
TTTAGTCCCAGGACCTGATCGCGCTTAGGGTTGACGGGAAACACCTTACCGCGAAAGGTCTTCAGATTGTTCATCACCGCCAAGCCAACGCTGCCTTCCTTGTCGGTTGCGCCGATCACGGCCACCGAGCGCGGTTTGAACAGCGCGTCAAACGACTCGCGCTCGCGCTGCAGCGCTTCTATCGAAGTAATCACCTTGCCAGAAGGATTTTGAGTAATCATAACTAAAACCCTCTACTCGTTATATATAATACGCACTACGCAATACGGAATACGGAATACGTACTACGTATTGCGCATTCCGTATGTCACTCCTTCAACTTCCTCAGACCGCTCATCGCGGCGGACAGCCGCTTGCCGCCCGCATCAAAGAAGAAGACTTCCACCTCTTCATCATCGCGCGTGGGCGTGCTGCGCAGCACCAGGCCTTGGCCGAAGCGAGGGTGGACGACCTTATCGCCGGGCTTAAAGCGCGAATTGGCAGATGGCTTGGCCGGCGCGCTTTGCCAGGTGGCTGTCGCCTGCAACAGCTCACTGTTCTTGCGCGGTTTGCTGTCCACGACCGAATCCGGCAGATCGGCCAAGAAGCGCGACGGCTCGGTGATCTCGCTATCCCCCCACTGCGAGCGCCGAAAGGGCCGCAACAGATATAGGCGCTCCTTGGCGCGGGTGATCCCGACGTACATCAGGCGACGCTCCTCGGCGATCTGTTCGGGGTCGTCAAGGTTGCGGCTGTGTGGCAAGACGCCCTCTACTAGGCCAACGATGAACACGACCTTGAACTCCAGCCCCTTTGCTGCGTGCAGGGTGAGCAGGGTAGGGGCGTGCGCCGTCTCGTCGTAGTTGTCCACATCGCTGACCAACGCGACGTTGCTCAGGAACTCGCTGAGCATTGTGTCTCCGGCCTCAACGGCCACATTGCGCAGCGCCAGCACGTTGGCCCAGCGATCCTCTCCCTCGGCGCTGCCGTCGCGCAGATATTCTTCGTAGCCGCTGGTCTGGAGCACATAGTCGAAGAGTTGGCCGACGCTCAGTTCACCCCGCAGACGCACCCACTGCGCCCATCGCGCGCCGAACTCCTGGAGGGCGCGCCCAGCTCGCCCAGGCGCGGAGAACTCACCGCGGTTCAGCACGTCCAGACAGGACACGCCGAGCGCCTGTGCGGTGTTCTGCAACTGCTCATAGGTCTTCTCGCCGATGCCGCGCGGCGGCACGTTGATGATCCGCTTTAGGCTCACCGCGTCGGCGGGGTTGTTGATGATGCGCAGGTAAGCCAGCACATCTTTGATCTCCTTGCGCGCGTAGAAGCGCGTCGCCCCTACCAGTCGGTAGGGCATGCCGGCGCGGATGAAGGCTTCTTCCAGCGGCCGTGACTGGGCGTTGGTGCGGTACATCACCGCGATCTCACCCGGCTCCGCTGCTTTCTGGCGCACCAGCTCCTCAATGGTATCCACGACAAACTGGGCTTCTTCGTCCTCGTTGAATAATTCGCGCACCGCGATCTTTGGGCCATGGCCGCGCTGGGTGGAGAGGTTGATGTGTATGCGGTTGGGATTCTTGCGGATCACGCTCATCGCTGCGTCCAGGATGGTCTGTGTCGAGCGGTAATTTTGTTCTAATGTGATGACGGTCAGGTCGGGGTAGTCCTCGCGCAGCCGTAGCACATTGCGGTAATCCGCGCCTCGCCATGCGTAAATGCTCTGGTCGGCGTCGCCGACGCAAAACAGGCTGCGGTGGCGGCCGGCGATGAGCTTAATGAGCGCATACTGCGCCAGGTTAGTGTCCTGGAACTCGTCCACTAAGACGTGCAAATAGCGCTCCCGAACTCGCTCGCAGACAATTGGATCGCTTCGCAGCAGGCGGACGGTCTCCATAATCAGATCGTCGAAGTCCAAAGCATTATTGGCGCGCAGGATGGCGTTGTAGCGGGCATACACGCGGCCGGCGATCTCCTGAAAGTAGCTTTCAGCGCGGTACTCCTCCGGCGTGATCAATTCGTTCTTGGCCGCGCTGATGGCTGCGTGAATAGAGGCCGGCTTGTACTTCTTCTCATCCAGCTTTAGATCGGCTAAGGCAGCTTTCACGACGCTAAGCTGATCGTCAGCGTCGTAAATGGAGAAGTCGCGGTCCAGGCCCGCCCTGGCCGCCTCGCGCCGCAGAAGGCGCGCGCAGATGCTGTGAAACGTGCCGATCATCAGGTCGGCAGTTTTGCTCGCGCCCACAAGTTGAGCTATGCGGTCGCGCATCTCGCGGGCGGCTTTGTTGGTGAAGGTCACCGCCATGATGCGATAGGGGGCAATGCCGCGCAAGCCGATCAGGTATGCGATCCGGCTGGTCAGCACGCGCGTCTTGCCGCTGCCCGGCCCGGCCAGCACCAGCGTCGGGCCATCCTTCGCCTCCACTGCCGCGCGTTGTTTGCTGTTTAACCCTTCGAGGAAGGCAAGCATGTAATCCATTGTCGCACGGCTAAGCGCGCTACGGAGACTCCTTGGGAGAGGGCGTTGGCGTCGGCGTTTGATCCATGAGAGTCAATGATGACGTCACGGTTGGCGTGATCGTCGGCGTCTCGGTGGGCGTTGGGGTCATCGTTGGAGTTGGCGTCGGCGTGGCCGTTGGAGTCGGGGTTGGAGTTAGAGTTGGAGTTGGAGTCGGCGTTGGTGTTGGTGTGGCTGTCGGAGTTGGGGTCGGCGTCGAGGTTGAAGTCGGGGTCGGCGTTGGTGTTGGTGTGGCCGTTGGAGTTGGGGTTGGCGTCGGTGTGGGCGTGGCCGTGGGCGTCGGCGTAGATGTAGGCGACAGCGTCGTCGTGGGCATTGACGTTGGTGCAGCCGACGGAGCTGTTGGCGTAGGTTGCTGCGTCGAAGATGAGGATGGGGACGGCGTCGGCGAGGGAGGGGATGTGCCCGTGGGGGTAGGGGGGATGATCACGATCGCCGTCGGCAGCGCGGCAACGGCTGTTGGGTTGAGCGGCTGGACCAACTCGTGGAAGATATATCCACGCCGGCCATCGGGCAGCTCGATGATGTACCACCCGCTGCCCTTCTGCCAAGTGATGGCCACCACATCAACGACCGTCCCCTCAGGCAGCCGCGTCATGATCGGGAACTGTAATCCAGGGCCTTCGCGCACGTTTGAATGCTGAATCACCCGCAACCGCGGCGGCTCGGTCGGTGTGGGTGGGAGTGAGTTCGTCGGCGCGACGGTAGCCGGCGGCGGGCCAAGCGCAACGGTCGGCGCGGTGAGGACCGTTGCCGTCGGCGTGGGCGACGGCGCCGGCAGCGCGCTGCTGGCCTGACGCACAAAGGCAAAGAGGAACACACCCAGACCAACTAGAAACAGGGCCGATACAAATGCTCCTGCGATCAACAACACTGAGGGGCGGCGCTCTTCTGCCGGCGGCTCTTGCGCTGACCCGATCGGCACGATCAGCTCCGTCGTCCCTGCGCTGGCTTGGTCCAGCAGCACGGGCGGCGCGGACTTTCTGCGCACCAAGACCGGCGGCATCATCGCCTCGGTAATCGGGTGGCCGTTTACTGCTTCATCAAACGCTGCTGCCAGCTCCCCAGCGCTGGCAAAGCGCTTGTCAGGGTCTTTTGCCATTGCCTTAGCCACCACAGCAGCACACGCCTCGGCCAGTTCTGGCCGGCAAGCGCGCAGATCCGGGACTGGCTCATTGACGTGCTTCATGGCGACGCTGATGCTGGTGGGGCCTGTGTAGGGCGGCGCGCCTGAGAGCATCTCGAACATCACTGCGCCTAGTGAATACACGTCGCTGCGCGGGTCGAGCGGCTTACCCAGCGCCTGCTCTGGGCTCATATAGGCCGGCGTGCCCAGCACGACGCTGCCGGTGAGGGTGAGGCTTTGGCTATCCTCGTACAGCTTGCCGATCCCGAAATCGGTGAGGAAGGCCTCGCCGTGACTGTCAAACAATATGTTGCCTGGCTTAATGTCGCGATGGATGATCCCGCGGGCGTGGGCTTCGTCCAGCGCGCCGGCCAGCCGTCGGACGATGTTCACCGTGTCCTGCAGGTTCAAGCGACCATAGCTCAGCAAATCGGCCAGCGAGCCGCCCGACATGTAACGCATGACCAGGAACGGCTGGCCGTCATGCTCGCCGAAGTCGTAAATGGGGACGATGGCCGGATGCTCGAGGGCGGCGACGATGCGCGCTTCGCGCTCGAAGCGAGCACGGGCTGCCGGCTGGTTGCTCAGATTACTGAGCAGGACCTTGATCGCGACATCGCGGCCGATGACGGGGTCGTGGGCCAGATAGACCACCGACATGCCGCCGTGACCCAGCTCGGCTTTGACCTGATAACGTCCAATCTGGACTGGTTTCATCAATAGATCAACAGACTTCAGTCATGCGCCAAACAACAACCACAGCGTCCATATCAGCGTGGCGTGGACCACGCCAGCCGCGACGACATTCCCTGTCGCCAGAAAGATGCGCGCGTAGAACGCGCTTGCTATCGCGTTCAAGACCAGCAGCCAACCCAAGCCAGGCCAGTTGGTCACTCCTGAGAGGACCACGCTGACGCCAGCAGCGACGAGACCGCTAAACCGAAGGTCATCGCGCAGATATGTGATGAGCGCGCCGCGCAGAATCATCTCCTCGGGCAATGCCTTCAGAAGAAAGAGGCCAAGCCAATGCCCCAGTGCCTCCAGAGGAGAAGGACCGTTGAAGGAAGGGACGAGGGCGCCGGTGACTAGACCTGAGGGCACAAAGATCGTAGCCAACAGCACGGCGTTTGATGTTGTCACGCTGATCTGGCGCAGGGTGGGGCGAAACGAGAACCCCAGATGTTCAAAGCGCCCAGCGAGTGCCACCACGTATAACGCGGCCACCGGGATCATCAGTTTGGCAATCACATCCGCCTCGCCACCGCCTGGGCGGGCGGGGAGAGTGCCGAACTGCGCCGCATACCATAAGGCGAGCAGCGCACAAATGAATAGCAGATTCAAGCGTTGCTTTTGCTGCCTGTTAGTCACCAGCAGGAGGAGCACTGGCGGGAGGAAGGCCATCACGCGCAGCGCCAGCGGCTTCTCGGGCGCATTGCCATAAAACGGTGTATCCGGCACGACCGGCATCAGCAACGGGACGGTGACCAGGATCAGGCCCAACGATATGTCCGCCCGCTGCAGAGGCGGCACGTTCAGGACCGCTGCTGACGCAGCTAAAAATATGAATATACCAAAGAATAGAAATTCAGCCGGCTCAGGATAGACACTTTGAATAAACGAAGAGAAGAGAGCAAATAATGCGATTTGCGGGATAATAACCAATAGCGGGCGAGCTTGAACTTGTTGATAGACCCTCAGCAACACCGGCCCGACGCTGGCCAATAAGTAAGCTGCTCCGATCAACGCGAGCAGGACGCGCCCATAAAGCTGGTGATCTGTTGGCAGCTCATCTGCTGGCCAGACCAGCCCAACGACGAACCCGCCAAGCAGCGCGAGGCGGATCACCCACTCGCCGAGGGTAGGGGAGCGCACCTGACCAAGCTGTGCCGAGTATGCCCCGCCGATCGCCGGCGCGCCAGTTGGGCTGTGAGCAGACTCCATATCGCAATCAAGATTCTAGCATTACAACATCTCCCAGGCCGCAAAGACTTGTTGGCGAGTGTAATTTAAACCCTGAGTCGTGTCTATCAGCACATCAGCCCTGGCGATCTTGTCGGCTTGCGGCGCCTGTGCCGCGACGCGCAGGCGCGCGTCTTCCACGCTCATCCCGCGCAGATGCACCAACCGCGCAATTTGTTGATCGGGAAGGCAATAGGTCACCCAGACCTGGTCGCACTGGCGATCCCAACTGGCCTCGATCAGCTTGATCGCCTCGAGCGCAATGACCCTCTCTCCTCGCCGGTCGCCCAACATCTGCTGTATCACGCGTCGCACGGCTGGGTGGACGATCGCCTCAAGCTGTTGTAGCTTAGCCTGATCGCCGAAGACCAGGCGCGCCAGCTTGGCGCGGTCTAGCTCGCCGCTCGACAACAACACCTCGCGGCCAAAGGTCTGGACGACCTGCGCGAAGGCCGGCCGACCGGGCTGGACGACTTGGCGGGCGATCTGATCTGCGTCAATGACTTCGGCCCCCAGCGCGCGCAGGATGCCGGCGACGGTGCTCTTGCCGGTGGCGATGTTTCCTGTGAGGCCGATCAACACAAACGATCAGGATACTCCCGGCACTTCTATCTTGTAGGTCCAGCCGTATGGGTCTGGCGCGCGGCCATACTGGATGTCGGTCAACGCCTTGTAGAGGTGTGCGGCCACCGGCCCCGGCGCGAAGCGCACGATGTAATCCTTGCCGCAGTAACCCAGCTTATCCACCGGCGCGATGACCGCCGCGGTGCCCGTGCCGAACACCTCAGTGATCTCTCCGGATTCGATGTCGCGCAGCACGTCGTCCAGCGCCAGGCGCGCCTCGCTGGCTGTGTAGCCCAGATCAGGCGCGAGTTTGAGCACCGAGTCGCGCGTCACGCCCTCTAGGATGCTTCCGGATAGCTCTGGTGTGACAATGTGCTTTCCGCCGTAGACAAAGGCGATGTTCATTGCGCCGACTTCTTCCACGTACCTGCGTTCGATGGCGTCCAGCCAGAGCACTTGCTGATAGCCGAGCGGCTTGACGCGCTCGCTTTCCAGCAAGCTGGCAGCGTAGTTACCGCCGGTCTTCGCCGTGCCCGTGCCGCCGCGCACGGCGCGCACATAGCGGTCTGTGACGAAGACGGAGATGGGCTTGAGGCCGGCGGAGAAATATGGACCAGCCGGCCCAGTGATAATGTAGTGAAGGTAACTCCTGCTCGCATGTACCCCCAGGCTGACCTCGGTGGCGATCATCGTCGGGCGAATGTAGAGTGATTCGCCCTCTCCATAAGGCACCCACTCATGCTCCAGGCGAACCAACGTGATGATCGCCTCCAGGTGCGCTTCGGGATCAACCTTCTGCATGGCCATGCGCTCGGCAGAGCGGTTGAAGCGCGCCGTGTTCTCCCAGGGGCGGAAGAGATTGATATGCCCATCCGGTCGGCGGTAGGCTTTGGTGCCCTCGAAGATCTCCTGGCCGTAATGCAGCACGGCCGTGGCTGGGTCGAAGCAGAGCGATTGATAGGGGACGATGCGCGCATCATGCCAACCGCGCTCCTCGCTCCAGTGTTGCATGAACATGCGGTTGGTGAACGTCTTGCCGAACACGAACTTCTCAGCCAGCGGTGCGCGGGCGTTTGGCCCTAGGGGTTCAATGGTGATGTTCATAGGACGATCCTTCCTCAGGATTGTACGCCCACGGGTGGGGTAGGGAGACACGGCAGCAAAGCGTCTAAATGCCTGCCCGATCAATTAGAGCGGCGTGGCTGGCTTTTGGGCCAAATGATCTGGCCAGCCCTGCTCGCCTCTCCACCGAATAGGTCAGGCAAGCGGCGATGACACCCTTGACAATTCAGGTGTAGACTATTATAATCTTGACTAGTCAGATCCTGACTATGAACCGCGAGCTGTTGCTGCTCGGTCTGCTGCGCCAGGGTGCGACGCATGGCTATCAGCTTCACGACTTCATCGAGCGCAACCTGGCGTTTTGCACCGACTTGAAGAAGGCGACTGCCTACGCGCTGCTCGACAAGATGCAGGCCAAAGGGTGGGTGAGCGCAGAGGAGGTGCGTGAGGGCGCGCGCCCGCCGAAGCGCGTCTATCGCTTAACGCCCGCCGGCGAGGCGGCCTTTCAACAGTTGCTGCGCCGCAGCTTGAGCGCAACCGATGAGGAAAGCGACGTTGGGCTGGCCTTTATAGACGCCCTGCCGGCTGACGAAGCGCGTCAACTGCTGGCGCAACGGCGAGATGCCCTGGCGCAGCAATTGGCCGCGTTTCAGGCCGCGCCACAGCATCAAGGCGGTTACCAGTTGCTCATCGAGCATCAGATGTATCGCTTGCGCTGCGAGGTGGCGTGGTTAGACAAGGTAATCGCTCGGCTGCGCGCACGACACAGTCGGCGCGCAGCGGGACATAAGAGAACCGCATAAGGAAGGAGGTTTTATGTTGGGAACTTTGATAACCGTTCATGGGTTTATTCGTTGGCTCCTCGCTGCTTTGGCTATCCTTTTGATCGTCCGTTATGCGGTGGGCTGGTTAGGCAAGCGCGACTTCGTACCTATTGACCGTCAGCTTGCCCTGGCGTATGCCGCGGTGATGACCGTCCAGTTCGTCCTCGGTGCTGTGAACCTGCTGTTGCTTGCCTTGAACAACGCATTTCGACCAGGCGTGCACATCGAGCATGCGTTCTATGGCTTGTTGGCCACGGCGCTGGCCCATATTGCGCCGGCCCAGAAGGGCGAACATCGCTATCGTAATGCTTTGATCCTGATCGTTGTCTCGCTGGCGGTGGTCTTCTTCAGCGTGGTGCGCCTGCGCGGCAATTTCTTCTTCGGGCTTATTTGAGCAGGAGGTGGAGAGGATGAAACAGCGCAGCCGCCACGGTATGGATGCGCTCTTGCCGGTCTTCGTCATCGTACTGGTGGATTTGCTGGGACTGACGATCATCGTCCCGCTCTTGCCAATGTATGCGGCGTCGTTTGGCGCCAGCCCGTTTGTGATCGGAATGCTGGGGGCGACTTATCCGATCATGCAAGTGATCGGCGCGCCGCTGCTTGGGCGTCTCTCCGACCGGGTGGGGCGTAAGCCAGTGCTGATGGCCAGCCAGTTTGGCACATTGATCGGGTTTGTATCATGGGCTTGGCCAACAGCCTGCCACTGCTCTTCCTGGCACGAGTGATTGACGGCCTCTCCGGCGCTAACATCGCCACCGCCCAGGCAGTTATCGCAGACAAGACCGACGAGCGAAACCGCACGCAAGGTCTGGCGCTGATCGGCGCAGCGTTTGGGATCGGCTTCACGATCGGTCCAGTTGCCGCCTTTGCTGCGCTTGCGCTGGCCGGAAACGACTACCGTGCGCCGGCGTTTTTGGCGGCTGGGTTCTCGCTGCTCTCGCTACTGCTCACGACTTTCTGGCTAAAGGAATCTCTGCCGCGCGAGGCGCGCGCCGGAGTGTCGCGCAGCCGTCCGCCATTCTCGCTCCAGGCCTTGCTCCAGGCGCTGCGCCATCCACAGGTTGGCTTCTTGCTGGTCCTGATCTTCGCCCAGCAGTTTGTCTTCGGTGGGATGGAGCAGTTGCTGTCCCTGTTCACGTTGAATCGGTTGGGCTTCGACGCGCGGGCGAACTCTCTACTGTTCGTCTTCGTCGGCCTCATTACTGTGGTCATGCTGGGCAGCGTGATTCGCGTCTGGAGCCGGCAGCATAGCGACCGCTGGATCATCCTGGTCGGTCTGGGAACGCTCGCTGTCGGCGTGTTGGCGACCGCGTTGACGCCGGCAGTGCCCCTGCCTTGGTATTCGCGCCAGGCGCTGTTGGCTGAGCTACAACGCTCAGCTACGGCCCCGCTGAACGTTGTGCTGCCGCCCGATGGCAATAACGGATGGTTGGGCGTAATTTGGATTTTCGCGGCCATGGTGCCGGCTTCGATTAGTGGCGCTGTGCTCGCACCAACCATCAACAGCGCCATCAGCAAGCGCATCGCAGCAGACGAAGTGGGCGGGACATTGGGCATCTCGGCTGCGTTGGTGAGCGCGGCCAATGCGCTGGCGCCGCTGATTTGGGGAATGCTGTATCAGACCCTCGGTGAAGTGGCGCCTTTCCTGCTTGGCAGCGCAGTGCTGATCACGTTGTTTGCTCTGGCGGCGCAGCGAATCCCTTCGCAGACCGTGCCAACTGCTGACTTGCAAACTATCGGCGCTGGGTTACACTAAGGTCGTAACAGCGCGCTGCTGCGGCAGGCCGAAGGCTATTGAGCCTGTAGTTATTCTGGGAGACTAACAAAAGGACACTCCCATCAGTCACAGAGTAAAGGCCTGGCTCGAATCAGCAGCGCGCTGGTTTTTTTCGTGAACGGGCAGGTGTACGTCCAGAAATTTCCTACTTGGCATCATCCGGTCAGCAATGACCAGGGAACAGCGATGATCTTCTCGTCTAGTCGCTGGATGTGTCGTCCGCCATGTAGCAGGATGCCGCCCACGGCCTGAGGATGCTGCTCCAAGAACTTGAATAGGCCCGCTGCGTGCCGGTATGCCGGCGCATCGGTCATCTTGACTTCAATGCCCACCGCTCGGCGACCGTGCTCAACCACGAAATCCACTTCGCTGCCGCTCTGCGTGCGCCAAAAGTGCAGCTTGGCGCGCGGCGTCAGCAAACCACAGATCACGCGAAGATGTTGGTAGATCATCGTCTCGAAGAACGCGCCTAGCTCGCGCGCCTTGGACAACTCGTCTGCGCTGAAGTAGCCGGCCAGGAAAACTGCCAATCCCGCATCGGACCAAAAGGCGCGCGGCGACTTCAGCAGGCGCGTCGTGTGGCTGCTCATATACGGCGGCACGCGCTCGAACAAATGGGTTGCCTCCAGCACATTCAAGTAGCGATGAACTGTCGGCTGCGACAGGCCAGCGTCACGCGCCACTTCCGATTGATTGAGCAACTGGCCACTGCGCAGCGCCAGCAACACCATAACCCGCCGAAAATCAACCAAGGACTCCACCTGCGATACCTGTCGAATGTCGCGCTCCAGGTAAGTTGCTACGTAGCCTTCCCACCACCTGAGATGATCCTCGGGCCTCGCCAGCCCAAACAAGGCAGGCATGAAACCACGCCGAAGAAACGGTATCGGGTCGGGCGGTGTTTCCGGCAGGACGCCTTCCTCTGGCCAGCGGCCATCCAGCACATCCGACAGAAGCGTGGGAGCTGGTTGGCCGTGCCATTCGCCCAAGGTCAATGGGTCGAGCACCAGATAGACCGCGCGGCCGGCTAGGCTTTCGCTAACACTCTTCATCAGCAGCAAGTTGGCCGATCCAGAGAGCAGGAACCGATAGCGCCCTGGATGCGCATCAACGGCGCGCTTGATGCTCATGAGCAACTCAGGCGCTTTCTGCACCTCATCCACCACTACCTCATATGCGCCGGCCCACAGGCTGGCGGGATGCTCGCGGGCTTGGATCAGCGCATCGAAGTCATCCATGGTGTGATAGCGCCAGTGACAGAATGGCTCAGCCCGTTGTAGGAGCGTGCTCTTGCCCACCTGTCGCGCGCCGGTAAGCACAACTATAGGGTGTGTCTCGCAGGCAGCTTGTAGCAGCGGCGTCAGCCAGCGTTGATAATAAACCGGTTGGCCTGAATGAAATCTATTCACGACTTGAATAATAACGCAGCCCAACCGCTCTTGACGATGCACGTCGCGCAGTGTCAATTCCAACCTACAATTCCATCACATGAGAACACCAGAAGGCCCCCGCAGCCGGCTGCCGCGCTCGAAAGCCGGCTTGGTCGTAGCGCTGCTGTTGGCGCTGGCATTGGGTTACCAGCTTGTCTTCGGCAACCAAGGCCCCCTCGGCGACTTAGTTGATCGCTTGCTGACGGCTCTGCAGATGCAGAGTCAGCCCGATCAAGCGACGGTGACGAGGGTCGTGGATGGCGATACCATCGTGGTGAACATCGCCGGCAGCGAATACCGCGTGCGTTATATCGGCGTGGACACGCCGGAGAGCACCACCAAACAGGAGTGCTACGGGCGCGAAGCGGCCCGCTTCAACCGCAACTTGGTGAACGGCCAGACCGTGCGCCTGGAGCGCGACGTGAACGACACCGACCGCTTTGGCCGGCTGCTGCGTTATGTATACCTGCCGAACGGCGAGATGGTGAACGAGGTGCTGGTGCGCGAGGGCTACGCGCTGGCGCGCAGCTTCCCGCCGGACGTGAAATACCAAGAGCGCCTGCGCGCCGCGGAGCGCGAGGCGCGCCAGGCGCGGCGCGGCCTGTGGGCAGCTTGCCCGAACCCCGGTAGTTAATTTGCGCCTCGCATCCAGTAGGGGAGCGCATTCTGGCATGTGATAGAATGTTACACAATGTTTATTAAGTAACATACTAGGGCCATGACGAGCAAATCAGACCTCCCCACCGACCAGGTCAACGACGCGCTGGTCCAGGCCTTCCTCGCGGCGTTGCACGACGCCAGCGACAACACGCGCGCCGCCTACAAAGCCGGCCTCGCGCTGGCGGCCCAGGCCAAGCTGACGATTGACGAGGACATCCTGAGGCGCTTCAACGCGCTGCTGGCCCAGCGCAAGTTCGCGCGCGCCACCCGCCAGCTCTACCTGACCGCCCTGCGCCGGCTGCTCCAGTGGATGGATGCCCATGACCTGCTGGACGGCTTCAACCGCGCCAAGGCCGAGGCCAGGCTCAAGGTCGCGCGCGGCGACGCCCGCGCCGGCTACCGCCATCGCGCTGTGGACCCCGACTTGCCGCGGGTGATCGCCTATTACGACGAGCTGCCGCTGCCGGAGCCGTCGAACAAACGTTCGATTTGCCGGCGGCTGGAGATCCTGCGCAACCGCGCGATCATGCACACGCTGTATGCCTCCGCCGGCCGGGTCAGCGAAGTCGCTGCGCTCACCCGCGCCCAGGTGGCCGATGGGCGCGCCGGCGAGGTGCTGATCACCGGCAAGGGCAATAAGCAGCGCATGCTCTTCCTGACGCCGGAGGCGCAGGCGGCCATCCGCGCCTACTGCGCCGAGCGCGACGATCCCTCCCCTGCCCTCTTCATCAGCCACGGCCGGAACAAAGGTCAGCCGCTGACGCGCATGAGCATCTGGCGCGCGGTGAAGCGCGCCGCCGCCGCGCTGGGCTTGAGCAGGGTCGCTTCGCCCCACGCCTTCCGCCACTACCGCGCCACTCAACTGCTGAACGAGGGCATGCCGCTGGAGAGCGTGCAGGCCTATCTGGGCCACGCTTCGCCGGAGACCACCCGCATCGTCTATGCCCACACGCGCACCAGCGTGCTGCGCGACCAGCTCAACACGTTCGGCCTCAGCCCGCGAGAGGCGCTGCGCCACAGAGCTGTTCATGAGGATGAGCGCGCGCGGAGGCGCGGGGAGCGCGAAGAATGAGCGCTGGCGTGCTCTGCGCGAACGCCCCCACCCTCTTCCGGGTTTGCTATGCTGTTGAGCAATGGAAGAGACAGAACAAATAGCCATCGAACAGGCTGGCGATGCCCTGGCCGGCTATGACTTCATCGCGTTTGCGCTCCTGTTTGGCTCACACGCCCGCCAGGCTGCCTTTCCCTGGAGCGATGTTGACATCGCCATCTACGCAACGCGCCCCCTCGAGCTGCTGGAGATGGGCGAGATCATCGCCACGTTGGAGGACGTCGTGAAACGGGACGTGGACCTCGTCGTTTTGAACGATGCGCTTGAGCGGAATCCTGCGCTGGCTTATCACGCCGTGAAGGAGGGCATCGTGCTGTTCTGTCGAGACCACGCAGCGCTCGTGGACTTCAAGCGTCGCGCGGTGCTGCATTATCTAGACACAGCGCCTTTGCGCGCCCTGGTCGCCCGCGCGCGCGAGGAGCGCCTGCGCACCGGCCGATTCGGAAAGGACTAGGAGGGTGGTTTGGAAGAGCGACTCGCGCGATTAGAGGTAGCCATACATGAGCTTGAACGCCTGCGCCGCATGTATTCACCCGACGACGTATATCGCAATCGGCATCTCGATTGGGCGCTGCGCTATGGCCTTTTGGAAGCAATTCAGATCGTCATTGATGTAAGTTGTCACCTGGCTGCCCGTAGGAATCTCGGCACGCCAGCCAATTATGCTGAATGCATTAGGCTATTGCGTAAGGCTGGTCTTTTGGACGAAGCCTTAGCAAGCGCCCTGGTGCGGATGGTTGGCCTGCGCAACATCTTAGTGCATGAGTATGCTAACGTTGATGTCGCTCGCCTATATGCATTGCTGGATCAAATTGATGACTTCCGGCGATTTGCTGAACAGGTTCATCCTCTTCTCTGAGGCTTCATGATTCACTCTGCCTAACACAACAGCAGGGCTGAGCACCGTTTCCTCAAATCAAAAAAAGCCGGCAGGGGAATTCCCCTGCCGGCTTCAACGGCGCGGCTTAACCCTTCCGCTGGAGGAACGCCCTGTAGCTCGGCACGCGGTACTGCTCAAAGCCTTCCACCCCCGCGATCCGCCAGCGACCGCCTTGATAGTACGGGATGGACACCCAATCCGGCGGCGTTGCGTTCATCTCAGGGGCGACCTTCCAACAAACGATGCTGCCAGCGAAGGTGATCTATAGAGGGTGGGCGACGGCAGTGCCATCGCCCACCCAGAGCGTTCTGCCCCTATCCATGAATGCACCCCGAATGCAGCCAACCGGAAATGACCTGATATAATCATATCAAGATTGCGAGGCCCATGAAGCCCTCGACTGTGCGCGCACTGTCGAGGGCTTCGTCGTTGGCCAGACCAGGAGGTG
>Ga0308310_1000771_pt1 | contig 14320 bp, 12 predicted proteins | sample HotsprSampleMS65_FD_203672 | JGI IMG/M metagenome (GOLD analysis project Ga0308310, IMG submission 203672) | Hot spring phototrophic mat microbial communities from Mushroom Spring, Yellowstone National Park, Wyoming, United States - 20090730_MS65 ...
ACCAGAAAGCGCTCCCACAGCTCCGAGCGTGCGTGGGGGCAAAATCGAACCAAGGTGGGATTGAAACCACGGGCGAGACGCGGGAGCAGAAGCTCTTTATCTGTTGGGGCAAGGGCGCCAACGGCAAGACCACGTTGTTTGTGGTCGTGCGCGACGTCGTGGGGAGCGACTACGTGGAGCCCGTGCCCCCACGTGCCCTGCTTGCCGACAAGGACAGCGACGACGAGGAAAACGCCAAAGCTGCCCTCTACGGACTCCGAGTCGGTCTCCTCTCGGAAACTGCCGAAGGCGGGCGCTTGGACGCGAAACAGGTCAAACAGCTGACCGGCGGCGATCCCGTATCTGCCCGATACCTCTACCACGAACGGTTTAGCTTCACCCCTACTGCCAAACTGTGGATGTTCACCAATCATAAGCCGCGTATCACCGACCCCTCCGACGCCATATGGCGGCGCGTGGTGCTCGTGCCCTTCCGTGCCGTCTTCTCCAACAACCCCGACGTAGACCCTGCAGTCCGTCGCACGCCGGATCCGGTCATCAGGGAGAAGCTCCTCCAATCCCCGCATCGGGAGGCAATCCTTGCATGGCTTGTGGAGGGTGCCATTGCCTGGTACCGCTATGGGCTGCAGGAGCCCGACATCGTACGGGCAGCGGTGGAGGAGTACCGGCGCGAAAGCGACTCGTTGCAGGAGTGGCTGGAGGCAGAGACCGTGCGCGACCCCAACGCCAGGACGCCGGTCAAAACACTCTACGAGCGCTTCCGGCTCTGGTGCGAAGCCAACGGAGAGACGGCGATGCACATTCGCAGCTTTGGGCGCCGGTTGGGCGAAATGGGCTTCGAGAGCTGCAGGCACTACGAGAGCGGGCGGGAGCTGAAAGCCTACCGAGGTATCCGGCTGCGGGACGGTAGCACCGACGTGGGGCAGTGAATGGACCAGACAGCACCAGGGCGGGGGTGGACCCGACCAAAACCGAAACGGATTGGTCGGGTGCTAACTCGTTGCAGTTTGAGGACTTGTTGCCAAAACCGTACCAATCCGACCAGAGGTTCCGGAAACTTTCCTATACACGCTGTATATGCCACTTTCCGGGATCATTGGTCGGGTTGGTACGGTCATGTAGCTAATTCGTTGGCTTGCGAGGATTTAGCACCCGACCAATCTTTTGGCGTTTGGTCGGGTTTGTCCTGTTCCCCTGACCATCGGAAAAAGGAGGGGTGGTGTGATGGGCAGGATTCGCGCTGACGTGCTCGAACGGCTGTGCTGGTGCGCAGAAATAGCGCTCCTGGAGGTGGAGACGCTGGAGGAGTGGGAGATCTGGCTCCGGCTCGTGCGCAACCTGGAGGAGCTCTACGCACTCTATGCCGAACGGGAGCGGCTCGAACGGTGTTGGGGCAGAGGCAGATGCAACGGCGCAGCGTAAAAGAGGCGCTCAGAGCGACGTTTTCGGGGCGCCGAGGGGTAGGATATATCCCCCCTGCCCTGGAGCGGCTCAGAGGGGCGTTTCTGTGCGTTTCGTGCCCGAGCCGGCACCAGGGCATAGTCTACGGCAGACTATCCGCAGCCCGTGCCGGATCCGCTGCCCGCAGCCCGTGCCGGTGGTGTACGTGGTCCGGTCCGCTGGATGGGGGGAGGGTGGCTCACACCGGCTGCGGGCAGCGCGGGCGCACATCGGGGCGCAAAACTTGGGGGCGTTTTCGCGAAAAGGGGGCAATGCAACGAAAACTGACATCGCAATGCAACACTGCCGCGAATTCGTGGGATTGCGCACCGGTTGCGGGAGCACTCAAAGAGTACGGCAAAGGCTCCACGAAAAAGTATGTTGTGGACGTCTTTATTTTGTGTCATGAGTAAATTTGCACCAGTGCAAGTAATGCAGGAGAAAGCCGATGCCACGAATTCCAAAAAGCAAATGGGTGGAAGCACGCATCAGGTGGGAGACATCCCCCGACGTGACATTTGCCGAGATTGCGCGCGAATTAGGCGTTTCGCACTCCACCGTTGTTCTGCGCGCCCGTCGGGAGGGATGGGTGAAGGCTGCCGACCACGTAGCGCGACCGGTTGGCAGCCCCTGCCCTGAATCGGTGGAAGCCTATCGGGAAAGCGCCACAGAGGTAGCGCAGCGGCATGCCAAATCCCTTGCCCGTGCGTGGGGCGATCTTGAGCTTTTCCGTGCACGGCTGATGCAGGCGATTGAGGCATCCGACCCGACCGACATCGTGCGCTATGCTGCTGCTTTCGGGGCATATCTTGACCGGCTCCATGCACAGATTCAGCACGAACGGGAGGTTTGGGGGCTGACCGAGAGCGGGGCGCCGGAGGTTCGGATCGTGCGCCGAGGGTGGATTGTCGTTGGCGGCAACGGCAGCAGCAATGGCGGCAGCAATGGCAGCAGCAACGGCAGCAGCGATTGAGCACGGGCTTGAGGGAGAGTCTGCCCCTCATGTAAGGATAAGCTTATATATTTGCACCAGGCGCCATGAGCGCTCGAGATGTCTAACAGGGAAGGCTTGACTATGGCAGCGGTTGCGCGCAACGGAAAGCCCGACGTCACGCTGGAGCAGTGGCTTGAGGTACTGGCTCCGCAAACACAGCGCGCCTATCGTACTTGGCTGGAGCGCTACGGGCGCTGGTGCACGGAGACGGGGGCAGACCCTGACGCGGTGGCATCGGTGGGTGCCTACATCGAGCACATCGTCCGCCAGGGCTACGGTGTTTCGGCTGTGCAGCAGGTCCTTGCAGCGCTGCGGCTCAAGTTTCGCAGCCGGGGGGTGGAGCTGGAGGATCCGGAGCTTGCCCTTCTGCTGCGCAAAGTACGGCGCACGCTCGGCGTGGCGCCCCGTCGGGCAAAGCGCCCCTTCACGCTCGAAATGCTCGAACGGGTGAAGTGGCGCCCGGGGCTTGTCGGCATCCGTGATCGGGCGCTCATGCTCGTGGGCTTCTACGGGGCGCTGCGGGTACGGGAGCTCGTGGGGCTCAATATTGAGGACGTCTCCGAGCAGAAGGAGGGCTTCGTTGTGGCGATCTGGCGCTCCAAAACCGACCAGGAGGGGCGCGGGCGCTTTGTGGCTATCCCCCGGGGCGGGCGGCTCGGTCCTGCCGAAGCCTTGGAGGCGTGGCTTGCCGTCCTGCGGGAGCATGGCTACACGTCGGGGGCGCTCTTTCGGTATGCCCGAGAGAAGCGCCTACATCCGGCTCGGATGACCGTCCAGGCAGCGCAAAACGTCGTCAAGCTCTACGCTGCGCAGCTTGGGTACGACCCGAAGGACTTCGCCGGTCACAGCCTGCGGGCGGGATTCGTGACATCGGCAGCGCTGCGCAATGCACCAGAGGAGGCAATCGCGCTGCAGACCGGTCACCGCAGCATCGTTGTCCTCCGTAGCTACATCCGGCGTGCGACAATTTGGGAGCGCAATGCCGTTAGTTGGCTTGTCTGATTCAGCAGGAGGAGTGACCATGCGGCAGGTCGTTTATGTGGGCGCAGAATTCACGTGTCCCCACTGTGCGGCACGCTACACGCTCGAACTTGACGACGGCGTGCCGGTAATCGGCATGCTCGGTGGCGAACGTTTGTGCGCTCATTTGGACCGTGAGGTCCTCCCCGTGTCTCCGGTATCGGGGGACGTGTGGGAGGTCTACTTTGCGGAGCCGGAGCCGGAGCGGGATTAGTCCTGCCCCGTGCCTGTCGTTGGCAAAAAAGTAACGTGGCAGATCCCGCCGCTGCAAGCTGCACCCCCGCTTGCGGAACGCTGCCACGTTTTGCCGACCCCGCCACTGCAGTCCCTGCGGTGGGGGGCTGTGTATGTTGAACAAGCAACGCAAAAATAGCCATGTCCAAGGACGTTCGCAAATCGCAGCCTATTGACTCCGCTAACGCCCTCCATGCCGAGCTCTACGGAGCCGGTGCCGAGCTCGGAGAACGCCTGAAGGTGACGCCGTTTCCGGTGTTCGTGAACACGAAAGCCCCGATCGTGCCTGGCTTCTCCTGGAACGGGAGCAACGGAAAGGGCAAATGGCAGGGCTGCTCGGCGCTCCAATACGACCCCGGGCTGTTCGGGCGGCTGTGGACCAGGAACGAGGTCCAGCGGGCAGCACGTGAGGGCAACCTTGCCCTTGCCGTTGCGCTGCCGGACCCCTACGGCGTCGTAGACATAGACGCGCGCGGTGTGGAGGAGCTGCCCCGTGATGCCTACGACCGGAAGGAGCTCCAGCGGGAGCTTGAGCGGGTGGCTTTCGACGTGCTCGGGATCCCACCGACAGCGCCCCGCGTCATGAGCGGCAGGGGGATGCACTGCTACGTGCGTGGAGACTACGACACGCTGAGCCGTGCCGTAGCCCTCGGGCGGGGGCAGAAGGTGCGGCTCTCGGTGCAAGGGAGGTTGCACGTGTTCGAGGTGGGCGTAGAGCTCAAGGGCTGGGGGCGCGGTTATGTTCTGGCTCCACCTTCGCAGCACCATTCGGGCTCGTGCTACGAGTGGCTGACCGAGGTGCCGACGCTGGAGGCAATCCCCGAGTGGCTGCCCAAGGCGCCGGACACGGGCGGGCAGGACCGGGCAGCGGTGACGATCGTGGACGAGCGGGGGCGCTGGCTGGCTGACCCCTTCGCGCTGCCCGTTGCCCCACAAGCTCCAGCCAAGGCACCCGAGCTGTCGCAGAAGGTGGTCGGGGAGGCTACGAAGCTGCTGCTGCCACACTGGAAGCAGGGGCGTCGGCACTGGCTGGCGCTCTACTTGGCTGGTGCCTGCGCTCGGTCGGGCTACACGCAGGAGCAGGCTGCCCACCTTGTGCACACCATCGCCGAACGGGCGCGCGACAACGAGCTGGACAACCGGCTGCAGGCAGTGGAGACCACCTACAAGCGGCTGCACGAGGGCGGGACCATAATCGGCTGGGGAGGGCTACGACAACTGCTCGGCGACGCTGTAGACCGGTTGCGGGCGCTCCTGGCGCCGGAGCCGACATATACCTATCCGTTCGGGACCGAAGCGCACGCGGCGGAGGTGCTCGGCTATCTGCTCCGTGAAAGGGTGCTTTATGTACCCGAATGGAGCTGGCTTGTGTGGGACTGGAGGCGCTGGCTGCGGGATGTCGGCGGACACCAGACGCGTGCTCTTGCCCACGACATTTTGCACAAGTATTACGCCAACTGCGCTGCCCGAGCCACAACACCACAGCAGCGAGCCGAAGCCTACAAGGCGGCTGAACGTGCGTGTAGCACGCGGTACGTAACGCACGTGCTCGAACAGCTAAAAGGGAAACTAAGGGCGTCAACCAGCGAATTCGACGTGCACCTGCACCTGGTAAACTGCCTGAATCGCGTGGTAGACTTGAGGGACGGCACAACGATGCCGCACACTCCCGAGCTACGCCTGACCAAACTCTGCCCGACCCGCTACATCCCGGGCACCCATTCGGAGCTGTGGGAGCGCTTCCTGGAGGACGTGTTCCTTGGCGATCGCGAGCTCATTGCCTACATGCAGCGGGCGCTCGGCTACTCCATTACGGGGGAGACCCGAGAGCAGAAGCTCTTTATCTGCTACGGCACGGGCGCCAACGGCAAAACGACGCTGTTTGAGATAGTACGCGGCGTTGTGGGCAGTGACTACGTGCGAACCGTGCCGACACGGGTGCTGCTCCACGACAAGCACAGCAACGACGCGGAGACGGCGAAGGCAGCGCTCTACAAGCTGCGCCTTGGGCTGTTCTCGGAGACAGCAGAGGGAGCGCGGCTGGACGAGGCGCTCGTCAAGCTCATCAGCGGTGACGAAAAGATTTCAGCGCGCCACCTGTATCATGAGCCCTTCGAATTCAAGCCCGAGGTGAAGCTGTGGCTCTTCACCAATCACAAGCCCCGCATCACAGACGCCAGCCCGGCTATGTGGCGCCGTGTGGTGCTCGTGCCCTTCCGTGCCGTGTTCTCCAACAACCCCGACGTAGACCCTGCAGTCCGTCGCACGCCGGATCCGCACATCAGGGAGAAGCTCCTCCAATCCCCGCACCGCGAGGCAATCCTGGCGTGGCTTGTGGAGGGCGCCATTGCCTGGTACCGCTACGGGCTGCAGGAGCCGGACATCGTACAGAAAGCGGTAGAGGAGTACCGTCGGGAGAGTGACCCGGTGCAGGAGTGGCTGGATGCAGAGACCGTGCGCGACCCCAATGCCAGGACGCCGGTGGCAACGCTCTACGAGCGTTTCCGGCTCTGGTGCGAAGCAAACGGAGAGACGGCGATGCACATTCGCAGCTTCGGGCGTCGGTTGGGCGAAATGGGCTTCGAGAGCTGCAAGGACTACGTGCAGCAGCGCTACGTAAAAGCCTACCGAGGCATCCGGTTGCGTGGCACCACCGAGGGGAGGGGATGAGCGGGAGAACGGACCGGACAGCGCCAAGGGCAGGGATATGCACCAAAGGGCAAATCTTTGGTGCATATGCTAACCCGTTGCAGCTAAAGGACTTAGTGCCGGATATGCACTATATGCACCAAAGGATCCGGAAACTTTCCTATGCACCCTCTATATGGGACTTTCCGGACTCTCTGGTGCATATAGTGCATATCCTGAGCCAAGTTGTTGGGAGACAAGGACTTAGCATATGCACCAAAGATTTGGGCATTGGTGCATATGCCGACCGTCGAAAGGAGGGAAACGATGGGCAGGATTCGCGCTGACGTGCTCGAACGGCTATGCTGGTGCGCACGGATTGCGCTCTTTGAGGTGGAGACGGCAGAGGAGCGGGAGATCTGGCTCCGGATCGTGCGCAACCTGGAGGAGCTCTACGCACTCTATGCCGAACGGGAACGGCTCAAACGATGCTGGAGCAGGGGCAACTACAACGGCGCAGCGTAAAAGAGGCGCTCAGAGCGTCGTTTTCGGGGCGCCGAGGGTTAGGATATATCCCCCCTGCCCTTCGAGCGGCTCAGAGGGGCGTTTCTGTGCGTTCGTGCCCGAGCCGGCACCGGGGGCGCAGTCTACGGCAGACTATCCGCAGCACGTGCCGGTGGTGTACGTGGTCCGGTCCGCTGGACGGGGGGAGGGTGGCTCACACCGGCTGCCCGAGAGCGGTGCACACATCGGGGCGCAAAACTTGGGGGTGTTTTCGCAAAGGGTGCAAAGAGTCGTAGCGTAATTTGCAAACGAAACTGAACTTGCGATGCGATCCGCTACACGAAAAAGTTTGGCATGTGCGTCTATATCCGCAGCCGTTCGGAAATGAGAGAGGAGAAAATGCCACGGATCACACGTAGCAAGTGGGCAGAGGCGCGCGTCAAGTGGGAGACATCCCCTGACGTGACATATGCCGACATTGCACGTGAATTAGGGGTTGCACGCTCTACCGTCCTGCAGCGCGCACGTCGGGAGGGGTGGGTCAAAGTTGCCCGTCATGAGGCGCGACCGGTCGGCAGCCCCTGCCCTGAATCGGTGGAAGCCTATCGCGAAGGTGCCACAGAGGTAGCGCAGCAGCATGCTAAGCTCCTTGCCCGTGCGTGGGAGGATTTGGAGCTGTTTCGGTCTCGGCTGATGCACGCGATCGAGTCATCCGACCCGACCGAGATCGTGCGGTATGCTGCAGCGTTCGGGGCGTACATGGACCAGCTCCACGAGCAGATCCGGCACGAACGGGAGGTTTGGGGGCTGACCGAGAGCGGGGCGCCGGAAGTTCGGATTGTACGCCGAGGGTGGATTATCGTGGGGGGTGACGGCAATGGCAACGCCTAAGCCCGCACGTAGGGAGTCCGTCCTTTTCTCCAATCATCCATTAGAGACAACATCAGTGCGGCAAAATCGAACCCAGGGGGGATTGAAAAGCGCTTCGGGCGCTGGTGAAGATAGGTCCCACAATCCTGGAGGGTTGCTATGACGGCGCGCAACGGTAAGGCAAAGTCCAACGTCACGCTGGAGCGGTGGCTCCAAGCCCTGGCGCAACGCACGCGGGAGACATATCGCACGTGGCTGGAGCGCTACGAGCGCTGGTGTACGGAGACGGGGGCTGACCCGGGCGCGGTGGCGTCGGTGGCAGGCTACGTCCAGCACCTTGTCGGGAAGGGCTACGGCGTCTCGGCAGTGCGGCAGGCTGTCTCGGCGCTTCGGCTCAAGTTCCGCAGCCAAGGCGTGGAGCTGGAGGATCCGGAACTTGCCCTTCTGCTGCGCACGGTACGGCGCACACTCGGGACGGCACCACGTCGGGCAAAGCGACCGTTCACGCTGGAGATGCTGGAGCGGGTGAAGTGGCGTCCCGGGTTTGCCGGCATCCGTGACCGTGCTATGCTCCTTGTCGGCTTCTACGGAGCGCTGCGGATACGGGAGCTTGTGGGGCTGAACATTGAGGACGTGACCGAGCACGAAAGGGGCTACATCATCACGATCTGGCGCTCCAAGACCGACCAAGAGGGACGGGGGCGCTATGTGGCTATCCCCCGGGGCGGTCGGCTCGGTCCTGCGGAGGCACTGAAGGCGTGGCTTGACGTGCTGCGGGAGCACGGCTACACGTCGGGACCCCTATTTCGGCAGGTCCAGCGGGGCAGCGTGTACCCCGGGCGTATCCCCGTCCAGACAGCGCAGAGGGCGGTCAAGTTTTACGCTGCCCAGCTCGGATACGACCCCAAGGAGTTTTCGGGGCACAGCTTGCGTGCGGGCTTTGTGACATCGGCAGCGCTGCGGGATGCCCCCGAGGACGCCATTGCCACACAGACGGGGCACCGGAGCGTTGCAGTCCTGCGCAGCTACATTCGGCGTGCTACGATTTGGGAGCGCAATGCTGTCTCTTGGCTGGTCTGAGTGTATGTGCAACAGCAAAGGCTCGAGCAATGCGCAAACGCTTTGTAGTGCGTATCAACCCTGAGCTGTGGGAGTGGAGCGAGCTCTCGGCTTTGCTTCCTGACGGCAAAGCGCTGCGTGGGCGCTTTGAGCCGATCCTGCTGAGGGTGCAGCCACCCCCTCTTTCGCAAGAGGTGGAGAGGCTCAGACATCTGCTCTCCGCACGCTGCAACAGCAGCGGTGTGGGAAAGGTGATGCGGGTGTGGAGGCTGTGGCGGCTGTTTAGGCGTAACAAGGATGGAGACGGGAGCTAAGTCTCACAACACAGCAGAGGTGACCATGCTGTATGTCGTCGGCAGCGGTCAAGAATTTGCATGTCCCGTCTGTGGGACGCGCTACGTCCTGTACGGGGAAGACCCCAACCTCACGCCGATCGTGGTTATGCTGGATGGGCACATTTGCGCCCACCTGGACCTTAAGATCCTGCCCACGTCTCAGGGCGGTTGGGAGATTTACTTCGACGAGTAGGAGCAGGATTAGTCCTGCCCCGTGCCTGTCTTTGGCAAAAAAGTAACGTGGCAGCCCCCAACGCCACAGCAGCCTCAGTTGTGGAACGCTGCCACGTTTGCCAACCCCCCCCTCGTGCAGTAGTGTGGGGGGCTTGAGTATGTGGAACCAACAACGCAAAAATAGCCATGCGAAACGAACTCGTTGCCAGGCTTTTCGCTTCCGGTGCCGAGCTCGGAGAACGCCTGAAGGTGACCCCGTTTCCGGTATTCGTGAACACAAAAGCCCCCGTTGTCCAGGGCTTCTCCTGGAACGGGAGCAACGGAAAGGGCGAATGGCAGGGCTGCTCGGCGCTCCAATACGACCCGAAGCTGTTCGGGCGGCTGTGGACCAGGAACGAGGTCCAGCGGGCAGCACGTGAGGGCAACCTTGCCCTTGCTGTTGCCCTGCCGGACCCCTACGGCGTCGTGGACATTGACGCGCGCGGTGTAGAGGAGCTGCCCCGTGATGCCTACGACCGGCAGGAGCTCCAGCGGGAGCTTGAGCGGGTGGCTTTCGACGTGCTCGGGATTCCCCGGGCAGCCCCCCGGGTGCTGAGCGGGCGCGGTATGCACTGCTACGTGCGTGGAGACTACGACACGCTGAGCCGTGCCGTAGCGCTCGGGCGGGGGCAGAAGGTGCGGCTTTCAGTGCAAGGGAGGCTGTGCGAATTCGAGGTGGGGATCGAGCTCAAGGGCTGGGGGCGCGGTTATGTTCTGGCTCCACCTTCGCAGCACCATTCGGGCTCGTGCTACGAGTGGCTGACCGAGGTGCCGACGCTGGAGGCAATCCCCGAGTGGCAGCCCAAGGCGCCGGACACGGGGCAGAACAGGACAGCGGTGACGATCGTGGACGAGCGGGGACGCTGGCTGGCTGACCCCTTCGCGCTGCCCGTTGCCCCACAAGCTCCAGCGGAGGCTCCTAAGCTGTTGCAGAAGGCGATCCGCGAAGCCACAGAGCTTCTGCTGCCACACTGGCAGGAGGGGCAGCGGCACTGGCTTGCGCTCTACTTGGCTGGTGCGTGCGCTCAATCGGGCTACACGCAGGAGCAGGCTGCCAACCTTGTGCGCACCATTGCCGAACGGGCGCGCGACAACGAGCTGGACGACCGGCTGCGGGCGGTGGCGACCACCTACGCCAACCTACGCCAGGGCAAGCCCATAATCGGCTGGGGAGGGCTGCGGCAAGTGCTCGGTGACGAAGCCGACCGGCTGCGGGCGCTTCTGGTGCCGGAGCCGGCAAACCCCGACCCGTTCGGGACCGAAGGGCACTCGGCAGAGGTGCTCCGCTACCGGCTGCGCGAACAGGTGCTGTTCGTGCCCGAATGGGGGTGGATGGTGTGGGACTGGAGGCACTGGCTGCGGGATATCGGCGGCGTACGGACCCAAGGCTTTGCCCGTAGGGTACTGCGCAAGTATTACGCCAGCTGCGCAGAAAAGGCAGCGACCCCGCAGCAGCAAGCTGAAGCCTACAAGGCGGCAGCCCGAGCATGCAGCGCGAGGTACCTCGTGCACACGCTCGAAGTGCTCAGGGAGCTGGTCCTTGCGTTACCTGCCGAATTCGACGTGCACCTGCACCTGGTAAACTGCCTGAATCGCGTGGTAGACTTGAGGGACGGCACAACGATGCCGCACGCGCCGGAGCTGCGGCTGACGAAACTCTGCCCGACCCGCTACATCCCTGGTGCACGCTCGGAGCTGTGGGAGCGCTTCCTGGAGGACGTGTTCCTTGGCGATCGCGAGCTCATTGCCTACATGCAGCGGGCGCTCGGCTACTCCATTACGGGGGAGACCCGAGAGCAGAAGCTCTTTATCTGCTACGGCACGGGCGCCAACGGCAAAACGACGCTGTTTGAGATAGTACGCGGCGTTGTGGGCAGTGACTACGTGCGAACCGTGCCGACACGGGTGCTGCTCCACGACAAGCACAGCAACGACGCGGAGACGGCGAAGGCAGCGCTCTACAAGCTGCGCCTTGGGCTGTTCTCGGAGACAGCAGAGGGAGCGCGGCTGGACGAGGCGCTCGTCAAGCTCATCAGCGGTGACGAAAAGATTTCAGCGCGCCACCTGTATCATGAGCCCTTCGAATTCAAGCCCGAGGTGAAGCTGTGGCTCTTCACCAATCACAAGCCCCGCATCACAGACGCCAGCCCGGCTATGTGGCGCCGTGTGGTGCTCGTGCCCTTCCGTGCCGTGTTCTCCAACAACCCCGACGTAGACCCTGCAGTCCGTCGCACGCCGGATCCGCACATCAGGGAGAAGCTCCTCCAATCCCCGCACCGCGAGGCAATCCTGGCGTGGCTTGTGGAGGGCGCCATTGCCTGGTACCGCTACGGGCTGCAGGAGCCGGACATCGTACAGAAAGCGGTAGAGGAGTACCGTCGGGAGAGTGACCCGGTGCAGGAGTGGCTGGATGCAGAGACCGTGCGCGACCCCAATGCCAGGACGCCGGTGGCAACGCTCTACGAGCGTTTCCGGCTCTGGTGCGAAGCAAACGGAGAGACGGCGATGCACATTCGCAGCTTCGGGCGTCGGTTGGGCGAAATGGGCTTCGAGAGCTGCAAGGACTACGTGCAGCAGCGCTACGTAAAAGCCTACCGAGGCATCCGGTTGCGTGGCACCACCGAGGGGAGGGGATGAGCGGGAGAACGGACCGGACAGCGCCAAGGGCAGGGATATGCACCAAAGGGCAAATCTTTGGTGCATATGCTAACCCGTTGCAGCTAAAGGACTTAGTGCCGGATATGCACTATATGCACCAAAGGATCCGGAAACTTTCCTATGCACCCTCTATATGGGACTTTCCGGACTCTCTGGTGCATATAGTGCATATCCTGAGCCAAGTTGTTGGGAGACAAGGACTTAGCATATGCACCAAAGATTTGGGCATTGGTGCATATGCCGACCGTCGAAAGGAGGGAAACGATGGGCAGGATTCGCGCTGACGTGCTCGAACGGCTATGCTGGTGCGCACGGATTGCGCTCTTTGAGGTGGAGACGGCAGAGGAGCGGGAGATCTGGCTCCGGATCGTGCGCAACCTGGAGGAGCTCTACGCACTCTATGCCGAACGGGAACGGCTCAAACGATGCTGGAGCAGGGGCAACTACAACGGCGCAGCGTAAAAGAGGCGCTCAGAGCGTCGTTTTCGGGGCGCCGAGGGTTAGGATATATCCCCCCTGCCCTTCGAGCGGCTCAGAGGGGCGTTTCTGTGCGTTCGTGCCCGAGCCGGCACCGGGGGCGCAGTCTACGGCAGACTATCCGCAGCACGTGCCGGTGGTGTACGTGGTCCGGTCCGCTGGACGGGGGGAGGGTGGCTCACACCGGCTGCCCGAGAGCGGTGCACACATCGGGGCGCAAAACTTGGGGGTGTTTTCGCAAAGGGTGCAAAGAGTCGTAGCGTAATTTGCAAACGAAACTGAACTTGCGATGCGATCCGCTACACGAAAAAGTTTGGCATGTGCGTCTATATCCGCAGCCGTTCGGAAATGAGAGAGGAGAAAATGCCACGGATCACACGTAGCAAGTGGGCAGAGGCGCGCGTCAAGTGGGAGACATCCCCTGACGTGACATATGCCGACATTGCACGTGAATTAGGGGTTGCACGCTCTACCGTCCTGCAGCGCGCACGTCGGGAGGGGTGGGTCAAAGTTGCCCGTCATGAGGCGCGACCGGTCGGCAGCCCCTGCCCTGAATCGGTGGAAGCCTATCGCGAAGGTGCCACAGAGGTAGCGCAGCAGCATGCTAAGCTCCTTGCCCGTGCGTGGGAGGATTTGGAGCTGTTTCGGTCTCGGCTGATGCACGCGATCGAGTCATCCGACCCGACCGAGATCGTGCGGTATGCTGCAGCGTTCGGGGCGTACATGGACCAGCTCCACGAGCAGATCCGGCACGAACGGGAGGTTTGGGGGCTGACCGAGAGCGGGGCGCCGGAAGTTCGGATTGTACGCCGAGGGTGGATTATCGTGGGGGGTGACGGCAATGGCAACGCCTAAGCCCGCACGTAGGGAGTCCGTCCTTTTCTCCAATCATCCATTAGAGACAACATCAGTGCGGCAAAATCGAACCCAGGGGGGATTGAAAAGCGCTTCGGGCGCTGGTGAAGATAGGTCCCACAATCCTGGAGGGTTGCTATGACGGCGCGCAACGGTAAGGCAAAGTCCAACGTCACGCTGGAGCGGTGGCTCCAAGCCCTGGCGCAACGCACGCGGGAGACATATCGCACGTGGCTGGAGCGCTACGAGCGCTGGTGTACGGAGACGGGGGCTGACCCGGGCGCGGTGGCGTCGGTGGCAGGCTACGTCCAGCACCTTGTCGGGAAGGGCTACGGCGTCTCGGCAGTGCGGCAGGCTGTCTCGGCGCTTCGGCTCAAGTTCCGCAGCCAAGGCGTGGAGCTGGAGGATCCGGAACTTGCCCTTCTGCTGCGCACGGTACGGCGCACACTCGGGACGGCACCACGTCGGGCAAAGCGACCGTTCACGCTGGAGATGCTGGAGCGGGTGAAGTGGCGTCCCGGGTTTGCCGGCATCCGTGACCGTGCTATGCTCCTTGTCGGCTTCTACGGAGCGCTGCGGATACGGGAGCTTGTGGGGCTGAACATTGAGGACGTGACCGAGCACGAAAGGGGCTACATCATCACGATCTGGCGCTCCAAGACCGACCAAGAGGGACGGGGGCGCTATGTGGCTATCCCCCGGGGCGGTCGGCTCGGTCCTGCGGAGGCACTGAAGGCGTGGCTTGACGTGCTGCGGGAGCACGGCTACACGTCGGGACCCCTATTTCGGCAGGTCCAGCGGGGCAGCGTGTACCCCGGGCGTATCCCCGTCCAGACAGCGCAGAGGGCGGTCAAGTTTTACGCTGCCCAGCTCGGATACGACCCCAAGGAGTTTTCGGGGCACAGCTTGCGTGCGGGCTTTGTGACATCGGCAGCGCTGCGGGATGCCCCCGAGGACGCCATTGCCACACAGACGGGGCACCGGAGCGTTGCAGTCCTGCGCAGCTACATTCGGCGTGCTACGATTTGGGAGC
>Ga0308310_1000772_pt1 | contig 14313 bp, 13 predicted proteins | sample HotsprSampleMS65_FD_203672 | JGI IMG/M metagenome (GOLD analysis project Ga0308310, IMG submission 203672) | Hot spring phototrophic mat microbial communities from Mushroom Spring, Yellowstone National Park, Wyoming, United States - 20090730_MS65 ...
GCGTTTGCAGCGACCCCGACGGGATTCGAACCCGCGCTCTCCGGCTTGACAGGCCGGCGTGTTAACCGCTACACTACGGGGCCATGTCGCTGCGCTATAACGCAAATAACGCCTTTCAACTATAGCAAAGGCGGCGACGCTGCGCAAGGGGCAATTTGCAACCTAAACTAGGCTTCCACGGGCGCGCCTTGCCGACTTCGCAGCTGAGCGGCGCGATCGGCGCAATTGTCTCGTCGCTTGCCGAAATGCAATGCGCACGAAGCGAGAGGCGGCATAGAAGACGAGGCGCTCGCCCTGAAGCTGCAAGCTCACCTAGTGCTGCTGGATATCATGAGCCAATCAGGATAGCTGCGAGCCCTGCATTCGCTTGCGCGCGATCAGGATGACCTGTTGGCGCTCAAAGCTGGCGTCGCCGCTGCCGTCTTCGGAGTAGCTTGGCTTGAGGAAGGCGCGGACGGCTTGCGGCGCTTGGTGTAGCAAGACGCGCAAGCGCAAGAGCGTCTCGGCGCTGAGCCGCGCGCCATGACCGCAGTACAAGCTTAGGCGCTCGGCCGACGTCTCATGATGCACTGGCTCTAGCGCGGCGGCGCTCAGCATCTTTTTCCAATCTGCCAAGCTGAACTGCTGGACGTGACTCGGGTCGCGCAAGCGCTCGAAGGCGTTCACGTAGCGCGCCGCAGCGGGCGCAGCGGGCGCGAGCGGCTCGAGCAAGGCCAGCTTGCCCGCAGGCGATAAAACGCGAGCGCACTCGCTCAAAAAGCGCGGCACATCAGCAAGGCGGCGCGCTACATCGCGCACGACGATCAGCGTCAAGCGCCGCGCGCCGAAAGGCAAGTGACTCATCTCAAAGCGCGCGCAATGCGTCGCGATGTGCCGCGCGCGCTCATCAGCGCTTATGACTTGCGCGCCATGCTGCGCCAATATTCGCGCCATGCGGCCGCCATCCGCCGCGATGCTGAGCGCTTGCGCGCCCGCCAAAGGCTGCAGATGCTCTAACAAGCGCCTCAGCGCGTCTTCATCGCCATGTTGAGCGCTATTCTGTGCCGAGACGAACATCTGCAAATGAAAAGGCGGGAAGTTTTCCCGCCTAGATGCTTGTGAGTGCGCGCTCACTCGCGGTTGGAGAAGACGCGCAGCAAGTACAGGAACAGGTTCACGAAGTCGAGGAACAGGTGGAACGCGCCGATCAGAGCGATGCGCTGCGCTCCAGTCTGGTCGCCTGTCTCGGCAATTGCTGCGGCGTTGTTCTTGATCCACTGCGTATCATAGGCAGTCAGGCCTGCGAAGATCAGCACGCCAGCGTAGGTGATGACCCACGTGACAGCAGGGCTGCGCAGGAAGATGTTGACGATGCTGGCGATGAGCAAGCCGATGAGCGCCATGATGAAGATGCTGCCGAAACGCGACAGATCGATCTTGGTGGTGTAGCCCAAGAAGCTCATCACGCCGAACATGCCCGCCGTGGCGATGAACGCCGCCATGATATCGCCGATTCGGTAGGCGAGCAGGATGCCGCCGAGCATGTAGCCGAACAGCGCTGTGAACAGGAAGTAGAAAGCAGCGCCTACCGTTGTGTTAGCGCGCATGATGATCGGCTGCAGCGCAAAGCCAAGGATGAAGTAGGCGATCAGCGCGCCGATAGATAGCACAGGATTCAGCAGCGGCGAGCTAGCGATGGCGCGCTCGAGCTGTCTCAGTTGCGTGATAGTTGCATCGCCGCTCAGATAGACGTTCAGCAGACCGCGCACGGGCGCGCCCAGAACGAACGCAATGCCGAAGGCGACTAACAAGCCCGCCATCAGCCACAGGTAGACCTGACGCATGATGTTACTCATGCTCAGCCCGATCGGTAGCGGGCGGCTCTCAATCTCCGCACTCGAGAAGAAGCCCATACGAACCTCCGTTTTCGTCTCTCTAAGTCTGCACTTAGCCGTTTTCCGCGCCAGACTAACCTCGATTATAGTCTAGATCGAGGGCCTAGACAAGCGCTCTGCGTAAGAAACACGCAAAATCGGGGATTTTGCCGGCGCATACGCCCCGGCTATTGTGAATGCACAGGCAGCCTTCGCCCTTGGTAGCCACGAGGCGCTAGAAGGCTGCCTTGCGCCGCTCGGGAGCGACAAGAGCGGGTCGCCTTTGCTCTTGCCCGCGATGTCACTTGTCGTTCAGCGCCGCCACGCCGGGCAGGATTCGCCCTTCCAACAGCTCCAAGCTAGCGCCGCCGCCCGTGCTGACGTGCGTCATGCGCCCGGCGAGCCCTGCCTGCTGCACTGCTGCCGCCGAATCGCCCCCGCCAACGATGGTGATCACGCCTCGCTCAGTCAGCTCTGCCAGCGTCTTGGCAATGGCATTCGTGCCTTTGGCAAAGCTCGGCATCTCGAAGACCCCCATCGGCCCGTTCCAGACCGCTGTGCGCGCCTCGCTGAGCAGCGCGGCATAGCGCGCGATCGTCTCAGGGCCGATGTCCAGAATCCGCCACCCCTCAGGCGTATCCTGATCGGCGCGGATGACCTGCGTGTTGGCGTCATCTCTGAAAGCGTCGGCGATCACGAAGTCAATCGGCAGCACCAGCTTCTCGCCGCCTTTGCTCAGCAGCGCGCGCGCCGTCTCCAGCGCGTCTTCTTCCACCAGCGAGGCGCCTGTGGCGCGCCCTTGAGCGCGCAAGAAAGTGTTCGCCATGCCGCCGCCGATCAAGACCTTATCCGCCTTCGCCAAGAGCGCCTCGATCACCTTGATCTTATCGCTGACCTTCGCGCCGCCTAGAATGGCGATCAGCGGGCGGACGGGTGAGTCGAGCGCGCTGGCGAGGTAAGTCAGCTCCTTTTCCATCAACAGACCTGCCACGGCGGGCATCAGTCTGGCGACTGCCTCTGTGCTGCTGTGCGCACGATGCGCTGAGCCAAAGGCATCGTTGACGTACACATCGCCGAACTTGGCGAATTGCGCCGCCAGCTCAGGGCTGTTTTGCGTCTCCCCAGGGTAGAAGCGCGTGTTTTCCAGCAAGACCACGCTGCCCGCAGGCAGGCTGTTGACGTGCGCCACCGCTTCGTCGCTCAACGGATTCTCGACGAAGGTGACTGCGCGGCCCAAATGCGCTTCAAGCGCGGCGGCCACAGGGCGCAATGAGTACTTCGGATCAGGCACACCATCTTTCGGCCTGCCCAAGTGAGACATCAACACAACGCTCTTCGGCTCTTGGTCAAGGATAGCGCGCAGGGTCGGCAAAGCGGCAGTGATGCGCGTCTCATCAGTGATGACGCCGTTCTCAATCGGCACATTGAAGTCCACGCGCACCAAGACGCGCTTGCCGCGCAAGTCCACGTCGCGGATTGTCTTCTTGTTCATGTGCAAACGCTCCTATGTTGTTTGAAAAATAGGCGGAACGGCCGTCCCGCCTGCGCGAAAGGCTGAGAAGTTTAGAGTTTGCTGCCCATCAGCATTATCAGATCGGCGCAGCGCATAGAATAGCCCCACTCGTTATCGTACCACGCCATCACCTTGACCATTGTATCGCTCATGACCTGTGTCAGTTCAGCGTCTATGATGCTGCTGTGCGGATTGCCCTTGTAGTCCATTGAGACAAGCGGCTGGTGCGAGACCGCCAGAATGCCTTTCATGCGCCCGTTGGCGGCTTCCTCAAAGGCAGCGATCAAGCCTTCGCGCGTGGCAGGGCGCTCAACTTCCGCCACAAAGTCCACCAGCGAGACGGTCGGCGTCGGCACGCGCAGCGCCATGCCGTCGAACTTGCCTTTCAGCTCAGGGATGACCAGCGCCACGGCTTTTGCTGCGCCCGTTGTGGTCGGGATGATGCTCAGGTTCGCCGCGCGCGCACGGCGCAGGTCTTTGTGCGGCAGGTCGAGAATTTGTTGGTCATTGGTGTAGCTGTGGACGGTCGTCATCAAAGCGCGGCGAATGCCGTAGGTCTCGTGGACGACTTTGGCGGCTGGCGCGAGGCAGTTCGTGGTGCAAGAGGCGTTCGAGACGATGTGATGATTGGCAGGATCGTACTTGTCATCGTTGACGCCGATGCAAATCGTGATATCCTCGCCTTTGGCGGGCGCGCTGATGATGACCTTCTTGGCGCCGCTGTTCAAGTGTGCGCGCGCTTTATCCGCCTCTGTGAAGCGACCTGTGCTTTCCAGCACAATGGACACGCCCAGATCGCCCCACGGAATGGCGGCAGGGTCTTTTTCGGCAAACGCCTTGATCGGATTGCCATCAACGATCAGCGCGCCATCTTTGACCTCAACCGTGCCGCGATAGCTGCCATAGTTGCTATCGTAGCGGAACAAGTGCGCCATTGTGTGCAGGTCGCCCAAATCGTTGAAGGCAACCACCTCAATCTCATTCGGATATTTCTCTCGGATAGCGCGCAATACCTGACGGCCAATGCGCCCGAATCCGTTAATCCCGACACGAATCTTGCTCATGTGCGTTGATTCCTTCCACTTCAACTATCCAATTGCCTGCGAAAGCGGCTTGAATGTACCGCTTCTGGCGTGGCGCGGCAAGTGACATTCATCACAAGGTGGCTGAATCAGGCTGTGGACGCGCTCAGTTCGGCGAGAACGGGCTGGTATCGTCGCGCCAGCGCGATCCGTTCTCGACAATGTGCTTGAGGAAGAGCGCCTCGCGCCGCAGCATTTCGTACTCAACGCTGAGCAGCTCAGGCAGCGTGGCGATCTCCAACAGGCGCTGTTTGTCGCGCGGCGGCACGTTTAGGATGATCGCGGTCAGGTAGGCGAGCATCTCAGGATCGTCGGGCAGCCGGTCGATCTTGGAATCTACCTCGCCCAGCGAGGCGAAGAAGCCCAGATAGCGCTTGATGAGCGGCGTCAGGCGATTGACCAGCAGCGGAATGCGCGCATCGCCTCGCCCGGCGATAGGATAATCTTCCACAATGCCGCTCAGATACGGATGACGGTTGTGTGTGCTGAGGATGCGAAAGCGCCTCTGACCGATGGAAGCGATGTTCATCTCGCCATCAGCAAGTGGCTTAATGTGCGTGATGTGCGCTGTTGTGCCGACTGTGTAAATCGAGACGTTTGGGCTGACTTCGCTGCCTTCGCTGATCAGCACCACGCCGAACGGGCGCGCTTCGCGGAGGCACTCGCTGATCATCAGCTTGTAGCGCGGCTCGAAGATGTGCAGGTAGAGCGGCATCCCCGGAAACAAGACCGTGTTCAGGGGAAAAAGCGGCAGCTCACGAGTGTGGCTCACGGGCAGCCTTCCGATCCTAAGCTATCGCACAGCGCGCACCAACTTGCACGAAAATTCTTGCACGAAAATTATTGCAGCAAGTCACGTCTCATCAGCAAGTTATCGCAAAACGTCTTTCATCTGCCCAAAAATGATCCGCCCAAGGGCGAGCGCCGCGCGCGCAAGATCAGCCAAAGGCAAGCTGCACCATGCGCTCCGACGCCGAGCGTGAACAAGAAAACGCCCGCGCCGAGCGGCGTTGGAATCTTCAAACGCGCTAACGCCTCTAAGGCGCTGCGCAGCCCTAGCACAGCGCTCACCGCGCCGATCAGCGCCAAGCAGAGCGATAGCCACAGCCACTTTTGCCCCGCCTTGCCGCGCCTTGCTGCGGCGCTGATGAACAACACGCCGCTCACTGCCACAGAGCACAGCGCCGCCAATTGCTGATAGTTCGGATCGCCCGTCTCGCCGCGGAAAAAGGCGATCGGCGGGCGCAAACTGATCGCTAGCGCCAAACCGATCGCGCTCATCGCAGCGCGCGCGGCAAGGCGTTGCGCAAGCGCGCCGCGCAGCGCGAACAGCCACGCTAGGCACACCAACGCAGCGCGCAAGGCGAATGGTGCGCTCAACGGCGGCTCAGCGTAGCGCACAGCAGGTATGATGCCGACCCATTCCGCCAGATCGAAGGCGTTGGCGCTCAGCGCCGCCGCGCGATTGTTGATCCACGTCACATAGTAGCCGATCAGCGCGCTGAATAGCGTCGCGTTCAGCAGCAGCGCGCTCATTTACGCCGCCCGTCTTGGCGCGCTTGTAAGATCGCCTGCGCCTGCCGGCGGATCTCCTCGTCTTCTGCTTGCTGCTGCTGCGAGTAGCGCACCATGAACTCGCTGCGTCGCTGGCGCAAGGCGAGCGCCGCCACCGCCTGCACGTCCCGGACATCGGCTTGCAAGCGACCGTCTGCCGCTGCGTGCGCGCGCGCCGCCTCGAAGAGCGTGAACTCGGCCCGATGCGAATCGATATCCAACACGCGCACAAGCTCCAAGCCGAGATCGAGCGCCTGCTCGCTCAGCGTGACTTCTTTCAGCAACGCGCGCGCTTGTTCGATCTCAGCGCGCGCCTCGGCTGTGGCGGCTGCCCACTGGCGCAGAAACGCTCTTGGATTGGCGCGATACGCGCTGACGCGCCGATAGATTTCCAGCCGCTCTTCGCGCGTCATCAAGCCGCGCACCACCACGCGCAGGCCGAAGCGATCCATCAGCTGCGGGCGCAAATTGCCTTCCTCAGGGTTCATCGAGCCGATCAGCACGAAGCGCGAGCGATACGTGCCGACCATTGGGCCGCGCCGCACGGTATAGCTGCCGGCAGCCGCCGCGTCCAGAATCGCATCCACGATGGCGTCGTCCAGCAAATTGACTTCATCCACGTATAGGATGTTCTGATCGGCGCGCGCGAGGATGCCGCGCTCAAGGCGCACGCGCTGCTGCTGCAGGGCGACTCGCTCGTTGATGCCGCCGACCACGTCTTCAAGCCGCGCGTTGAGCGGCAACTCGATCATCCTGACCGCTGTCCAGCGCGTGATAGGCTCGCCGTGCTTCAGTTTTGCGGCGCAGCTCGGGCAAACTGCTCCCTCGCCGCCGCGCTCATAATCTTCGGGCAGGCAGCCTTCCTCGCAAGCGCTGACCTCGACTTCGGGCAATAGATCGCTCAGGCTGCGCACGGCCGTTGTCTTGCCCGTGCCGCGCGGCCCAATCAGCAAGACGCCGCCGACATTCGGATTGATAACTGCCAAGAGCAAGGCGATCCGCATCTCGGTCTGCCCGACGAGCGCCAAGAACGGGAAAGGCATGTGCTCTGCCAAGCCCAAGTCTATCTCGGCGGCCTTGGCGACCAGCGTAGGCGTGCTGAGTGGGCTCAAGATTCGCAGCAAGGCCGAGGGCATGTACCCCTCGGGCGCCCGATCTGGATCGATAACTGGGGAAGAATCGCCCATTGGCAGGCTCAGTCGCTCTCAGCTGATGCGCGGACGGACGCAGCGGCGCGGCGGCGCTTGCGCTCGGCCTGGCGCGCGGCGCCTTCGGCAAGCCGGGCGCGCTCTTCTTCAGTGGTGGCGATCAGCGGCGGCACGCGCTTCGGCCGCCCCGACTCATCCAGCGCGACGTAGACCAAATAAGCAGTATTGGTGTGCTTGCGCTCGCCGGTGATCGGATTTTCGGCGATCACTTCAACCCGCGCTTCCATTGACGTGTTGCCGACGTAGGTCAGCTCTGCCGAGACAGTCAGCAAAGCGCCGATGCGGATCGGCTCGGTGAAGGTCATCGAGTCCATGGCGACCGTGACCACAGCTGTCCGCGCGTGGCGCATGGCGGCGAGCGCGCCCGCTTCGTCCACCAACTTCATGATCTCGCCGCCATGCACGTTGCCGAGCGCATTGGCGTGCTCAGGGCGCATGAACTGCACCAATTGCACGCGCGATTCGGCGACTGTGCGTCCTGCGATGGCTGTATCGCTCATCCGCCAATATCCTTACGGCGCTCGCTGACGCGCTTGAAGATATCCGGGTCTTCTTCTAGCACGTCTACGATGTCGTAGGTGATATCGCCGTTTTGAGGCGGGAGCGGCGCGCGGGCGGGCAAATCGGCGGGGCGCACGTTCGGCCTGGGCGGCGGGTTCGGGTGCAGAGGACGCGGCTTGGCAGCGCGCTTGCGCAAGATGCGCCCATCTTTCGAGAGCTCGCCGACCCACTCGCCGTCGCGCGTGTAGACGCTTGTGCCTTCCAAGAAGCCGATGTACTCGCCGCGCGTATCGAAGAGACGCGCTTCAACAGCGGTTGCTTGCCAATCGCCGCTGGTGGTGTAGATGAAAATCGGCTTAGCTGGTTTCCCAGTCATGCGCACAACCTTTCTGATGCATTTTGCACGAAGATTATAGCGCATCTCGACACGATATCGTGCGGCGACGCTGCCTGAAAGAGCAGCCCTATCGCCGTTTGCGAGCGCTTGCGCGCCCTTGATTTCGTCTTCGGAAGATAATACCGCTGCTGCGCCGCGCGGCGCTTGCAATAGCTACGTCCTTTTGGCAAGGCAGCTTGTCTTGAAAGGCTGCTCTGCGGTACAATAGCGGTAGGTCGGCTTGTCGCGGCGGGGGTAGCCAATGCCAAAGATCAGTCTGAAAGATTATTTGCAGGATATCTCGACTTTGCTCGCCGATGAGGCGCGCGACGAGGCAATTGGGCACTGCAAACATATCCTAGAGACCTTCCCAAAGCACCTTCAGACGTATCGCCTGCTCGGTCAAGCGCTCTTCGAGCGCGGCCAGCTCGCCAGCGCCATTGACGTTTTCAAGCGCACCCTCGCCGCCGTGCCAGATGACCGCGACGCACATCTCTACCTATGCGAAATTTACGCCAGCGAGCAAAACTACGACGCCGCCATCTTTCACCTAGAGCGAGTCTGGGAGCAAGCGCCCGAAGATGCTGACATCCAAGATGAGCTGAAGAATCTGATCGCCAAGCGCGATGGTGAAGCGCTGCCTGTATTGTCCCTGACCGCGCCTGCGCTCGCACGCCGCTACTTCAAGGGCAAGCTCTATCCTGAAGCCGCTGCTGAGCTGCGAGCTATCCTGGACCGCCAGCCTGAGCGCCATGACTTGCGCGGCTTACTGGCGCAGACGCTCTGGCTCGACAATCGCCGTGAAGAAGCGACCGAAGTCGCACTGCAGTTGTTGTCGGTCCTGCCCGATCACTTGATTGCCAATCGCATCATGGCAGAGCTATGGCTGCAGATGCGGCGCCCCTCTGATGCACAGCCGTTTGTGCATCGCCTGCAGGCGCTCGACCCGTATTTGGCGTGGCAGATTGTCCACGGCGAAGGCGTGCCAGTGCCAGCTGATGCCTTCATGCTCGAGCGCCTGGACTGGCGCGCCAAATCGGCCTCGCTGGCGCTTGACGCCAGCGGCATCAGCGATATCTTCAGCTCGCTCGACTCGATCAGCCTCTCCGAGAGCGGCGCATCCAGCTTCGACCTGCCTTCCGAACCGCTCGGCGGCCGCCTTGCCCAGCGCCAGACCGACGCGCTGCCCGACTGGCTAGCTGATGAGCCGCTTGCCGAGTCGCCGCAAGCGAACGCTGCGCCCGCCGACCTGCCCGATTGGCTGAGCGACTCGCCGCCTGCGGCTGCGCCCGCCGACTCTGCGCCGCTAGACGCCATGGCATGGCTGGCGACCGAACCGCTGACGCAGCCCGACGCGCCTGCCGTTGAAGATTTTGAGTCGCTCACGGCGAGCATTGGCGCGCAAGCGCAGTCTGAAGCCGCTGAGAGTGAAGCGGCATTCGACTTGGATTGGCTGAGCGCCGCGCCTGACCTGACCGCAAGCGCGCAAGCGCAGTCTGAAACCGCCGAGAGTGAAGCGGCATTCAACTTGGATTGGCTGAGCGGCACGCCTGACCTGACTGCGAGCGCGCAAGCGCAACCTGAAGCCGCTGAGAGCGAAGTGTCGCTCGACTTGGATTGGCTGAGCGCCACGCCTGACTTGACCGCGAGCGCACAAGCACAGCCTGAAGCTGCCGAGAGCCAAGCATCGCTTGACTTGGATTGGTTGAGCGCCGCGCCCGACTTGACCGCAAGCGCGCAAGCGCAGCCTGAAGCCGCTGGGAGCGAAGCGGCATTCGACTTGGATCGGCTGGGCAGCGGTGTCGAGCTGCCGAGCGCGCCTGTCGCCGCCGAGCCGCGTTTGCAGACCGACGAGTTGGCAGCTATCGAGGCCGATCCGCTGGCGTGGCTTTCGGAGTTCGGATTGAAGCCCGTGCCAGAGCCGCCCACGCTGCATGTGGAGCTTGACGAATCCGACTTGGCTGAGCTTGAGGCTCGGATCGCCTTGACAGGCAATTTGGAGGCATCAGCGGAGCAGCCTGAGGGCGGCATGCCGCGCAGCGCAGCACAAATTGCCGAGGCGCTGAGCGCGGAAACAGCGCCGAAGCAGCTGAGGGACTACACTCCGAGCGCGCCTGTGCTATTGCCTGACTCAATCGTGCTTGAAGACGAGTGGTTGCTCGCCTTCGAGCCTGAATCAGCGGGATTGCCGCCGCTCGCACCGTCCGCCGAGGGCGAGGATTGGCTCGAGGCGGGCGACGTGCTGGTTGAGGACGCGGAAGCCCCCGCGTGGCTGATTGACGCTGAGGGTCCAGCAAGCGAGATGGCATCGTCAGCGATTGAGACAAATCAAGCCTTCGATAGATTGCTCGAGCAGGTGCGCCGCGCCGCCAACGCGCCACGACCGATAGGCGATACCGGCGTGCTTCCGCCTGATAGCCTGCCTGATTGGCTGGCTGCGCTCAGCGCCGATGCGCCGCCTGAGCTGCTGGAGGCGCTCGCCGAGCCGACCGATGCAACATGGCTCGCCGACGCGCTCGAAAGCGATTCAGCGCAGCTTGCTGAGCCTGCAGCGCCGCCAGAAGCGCCCGCCGAGTCGGCGGGTGAGACGCAGCTCGCCGATACTTTCGCCGAGCGCGCGGCGCCTGAGGGTAGCGAAACAACGCTTGAAGATTTCACGCCTGACTGGCTATCTGCGCTCGCCGAGCCTGCCGTCCAGCCGCCACTTGCAGCGTCGTCCACTTCAGATGATACTACACAGGCACAAGCAAGTGGCGCGCAAGCTGACGCCGAAGACGAGCCATTGACCTTCACTTTCCGCAAGCCGCCGGCTTGGAAGCGCAAGCGTTTTGGCAACGTTGAATGACCGGTAGTAAGCTAATTTCAACATTGTTTGAGGATCAGTGAGCGCAGAGCGCGCTGCGAGCGTTTTTGAGAGGCACGTAGCATGACACTTCCACCAAATAGCGAAGGCACTAGCAAGCCTGAGGAAGACCCGCTCGGTGGCGTGGATCCATTGGTTTGGCTTGAGAGCCTTGCGCGTCGGCAAGGCGCGAACCCTGAGGAACTGATCACCGCTGCCAATCTGGACGTGCCGCTGCCGTCTGCTGCGCCATCGGCTGAGAGTCCGCGTCCGCAAGCGTCAACCGAGCCACCCGCGCCCGAGCCCGCGCTGCAGAATGCGGACGATCCGCTTGGCGGCGTGGATCCACTGGTTTGGCTTGAGAGCTTGGCGCGTCGGCAAGGCGCGAACCCTGAGGAACTGATCACCGCTGCCAATCTGGACGTGCCGCTGCCCAGCGCGGAAGCTGATATCACAGCGCCTGGCTACACTGACTTCGATCCATTCAGCGCAGGCACGCTCAGCGCCCGCGCGCGCGCAGTTGAGCCGCCTGCGGCGCAGGAATCGGTCGCGCCTGCTGACGATCCGATGGCGTGGCTAGAGGCGCTATCTTCAGGGCAAGCTGCCGACGATCCGATGGCATGGCTCGCTAGCCTCGGCGAGCCTTCGACGGATGCCGTCAGCGGGGTGAGCGCTGAGGCGCCGTCTGTTCAGGGCATGACGCCTGACGAGGCGCTCGCCTGGCTCGACTCGCTGAGCGCCGAGCCCGCGCCTGAGCCTGCGCAGACTATCCCGCCGATCGAAGCGAGCGGACTCTCAGGCGAGCCGCGCGAAATGCCATCTTGGCTGACCGAGCAGCTCGACAGTCCGACGCAGACGCGCGACGCCGAGATAGAAGACGCCTTGGCTGACCTGCCTCCTGCTGAGCCTGCCACTTCGCTGCCCGATTGGCTGAGCGAGGCTGTGGTAGACCCAACCTTGCCGGCAGCGCGCGCCACGCTCGAGCTTGAGATCAAGCCGCCTGCGCCGCCTGAGGACCTGCCTAAGTGGCTGATCGAAGAGCCTGCTGCCGACCTCGACCTAGACCTCGGCGATGATTTCATCCCGCCGCAAACTCCGTTGCCGCAAGTGCCTGAAGCGAGCCTCGAGCTTGATCCGCAAGAGATCGAGCGCATGATCAAGCCGAGCTCGCCCGAAGAAGTGGACGACCTCGCTGAGTATTTCGACGAAGAGTACGATCGGCGGCTGGCCGGCGATGAGACCATTCCGCTGTGGTATTTGGAAGCGCTGCAGCGCGCTGAGAGCGCCCTCGCGGCGCCGCCGAGTGCTGTCGCCGCGCCCGAGCCTGAACCCAAGCCCGCTGAGCCTGCCGCAGCCAGCGACGTGCCATCTTGGTTGCTGGAAATGCAGCCTGAGACCTCGCCGCCGCCTGCCAGGACCAGCGCCGCGCTGCCTGAAGAGCTGAGCTGGCTGGAAGCGCTGGCCGAAGGTCTGCCTGAGGAGACGCCTGCCGCACCCATTGAGCCGCCGATCGTTGAGCCTGTCGCGATTGAGCGCCCAGGGTGGTCAGCATCAACTGGCAAGCAAGACCTTGCCGCCGTTGAGCCTCACGAGGCAGAACGCGCCGCTGCCGAGCAAGCCGCTCCCGCCGCTGCGCCGCCGCTCGTCCACAAGGTTGAGCCAGTTATCACGCTACAGCAGGCGCGCCAGCAAGTGGCGCAAGGGCAGCTCCTGCCTGCCTTAGAGCGTTATCAGGCGCTTGTGGACGCCATGCAAAACCTCGAGGAAGTGCGCGCCGACATGCGCCAATTGGTTGAGCAGTATCCCAAAGAGCCGAAGGTGCGCCGTTTGCTCGGCGATACGCACATGCGGCTCGGCGATCTGCAAGCGGCGCTCGATACCTATTTGGCTGCCTTGCGAGAACTCTAGAGGCTGCCTTGCCCGAGCAGACCATCGCGCTGATCGCTCACGACGGCAAGAAGGCGGGTATGATCGCCTTCGCCCTGCAAAATCGCGAGCGGCTCAGCCGCTATCGCCTGATCGCCACAGCCACCACGGGCAAGCTCATCCACGAGAAATGCGGCTTGCCCGTGCAATGTGTGTTGTCCGGCCCGCTCGGTGGCGACGCACAGATCGCGGCGATGGTCGCCACAGGGCAAGTGGCGGCTGTCTTCTTCTTCGTAGACCCGCTGGCAGCGCAGGCGCACGATCCTGACATTCAATCGCTCTTGCGCATTTGCAACGTGCATAACGTGCCGCTGGCGACCAACGCTGCCACGGCAGCCTATGTCATCAGCGAAAAGACGCTGTGAAGAGCGCCGCGCTACTCGATCTCTCAGGCAAAACTGCGCTCATCAGCGGCGCCAGCAGGGGAATCGGCGCGGCGACCGCGCATCTATTGGCGGCGGCGGGCGCTGATCTCGTCCTGTTCAGCCGTCATATAGCCCTTGAGCCGACTCAGGCAGCGTTCACAACCGCCTACGGACGCACGCCTCTGGTCTTTCGCGCCGATGTGAACGACGCCGCCGCGCTAGAGCGAATTGTAGCGCAAGCAGCTGAGCATTTCGGCGGCGTGGACATCTTGGTCAATAACGCTGCTGCAGATATCACGGCGCCGCTGCTGGAGACGAGCGAGGCGCAATGGTGGACGGCGCTCAGCGCGAATTTGGTCGCGGCAGCACGGCTGAGCGCGCTTTGCGCGCCGTATATGCGCGCGCGGCGCTGGGGCAGGATCATCAACATCAGCAGCAATTTGGGCGTCTTTGCGCTCGCCAATAAAGGCGCATACAGCGCCAGCAAAGCCGCGCTGCTCCAACTGACGCGCAACCTTGCTCTAGAGCTGGGCGAATACGGCATTTTGGTCAACGCGCTCGCCGTTGGCGCTATCAGCACAGACGCCACGGCAAGCGACGGCAAACCCGCCCGCGACTACGACGCCATCGCGCGTACCACCATCCTCAAGCGGCTCGGCACAGCCGATGAAGTGGCGCGCGTCGTGCTGTTCCTCGCCTCTGAGCTGAGCAGCTACCTGACAGGTCAGACGATTTTTGTGGATGGCGGCGGCAGCGTCTGGTTTCCTGCCTAGTCGCGCGGCGCGATGCGCGCCATGAGCGATAAGAGCGCCGTGTTCACCTGCGCTTGCTGCTCAGTATGACTGATCGTAGCCTCCTGATCGCGCTCTTGCTTGCCGTACCAGCCGAACTGCGCGTGATTGCCGCCTTCAATCCGCACAAACACGACCGACTCAGGATAGAGCAGGCGCGCGCCTTCCACTTGCTCAGGCGGCGCCAAGCCATCTCGCGTGCCGTAGATCACGCTGACAGCTAGGTCTCTCCGCGCTGACATATCGATACCGCTTTCGGGATAGCCGGCGATGACCGCTAGACCTTGCACCTTGCCGACGTT
>Ga0308310_1000778_pt1 | contig 14255 bp, 8 predicted proteins | sample HotsprSampleMS65_FD_203672 | JGI IMG/M metagenome (GOLD analysis project Ga0308310, IMG submission 203672) | Hot spring phototrophic mat microbial communities from Mushroom Spring, Yellowstone National Park, Wyoming, United States - 20090730_MS65 ...
TGCCTTCCCCACACCTGGCGAGGCCGGCGGAATCGGGATCGGAAACAATTTCTCGCCGGTTGCCAAATAGAGATCTGAACGGCAGGGGACCTTCCTGAGCCCGTCTTATTGGAACTTCCCCACACCAACCTCCGCGGCAGTCTCCATTTAACTTGCGACAGCCACCAATAATTTGGCCACTATATCGCTACTCCGGGGTTTAGCACGAGGGTCTCCTAATCACCTGTCTCAAAAACCCTTTTTTTCGCTTTCCCTCCATTGGCACCCACGCCTACATAGGAAGATTCCCTACTTCCACACACACCTGCGGACCTTCAGCCGATGTTCCCCGTGACAATCTGTACATAGCTGCTTCTCCTCTAGCCAGGGGAAGCGACATCGGCACTCAGGGTCCGCCTTGTGCAGCTCGTGACACTTGAGACAGGATGGGATTACCTCTTCGGGTCGGTACATGATATCCGGAGGAGTGCCCCGGCCACCGGACGCCCAAGACTCATCCGCAATGTGCTCATCACTTTCCCCGTGACAATGGGCACAGCCGATGCCCTCCTTAGCATGAGTGACGGCTAAGCTCTCGGTCACATAATTCAGATGACACACAAAGCATCGGCTGTTGTCGGCACCCTCGCCCTCGTGCCCCAAAGCAACTCCTTCAGAAAGAAGGAGCGGGGCATCCTCCAACAGAACATCAGACCCGGACCGATCCATTTGAGTCTCAGAACTATTCGTTTGTTCCTCGGCACCGGAGGCCGGCGGCGGTGTCATTTCGGCGGCCTCTGGGGAATCGCCGGGGGAGGGCTCTTCGACAACCTCCGGGGCAGGATCGGCCTCGGCCACCTCGGTCCGCAAATCCAAACTACTACCGTTTGACCGAGCTACCTCCTGGGGATTTTGCTCGGAGGTGCAGGAAACAGCCAAGAAAAACACCGCTAGCAAACCACAGGCAATATTGATCCTCATGAGCCGACCTTAATCGCGGGAAGACAATCCAACAAAACAAGCCCTTCCGGACCTCTTCTCCCATGAATATTTGCGGGGAATGCCACTACATTGCCGGATCAAACGTACTGCCAATCTCGGAGCCAGCCATACCGCCGGGGCAATTGGGCCCACATCTCCCGGCTGATTGATTCCAAATAAGCTTGCTCCCGGACATCCAACTGGCGGCGTTCCCGAACGGCAAGGGCAATATTCTCCAGCTCCTCGATACTGTTAGCCCCTGGGATTGGAATCACCGTATCCGTGGCCAAGATATATCGCAAAGCTAACCGGGCACGGCGAAAATCCTCTTTCCGATCCCCCGTGAAAAGCGAGCCGGCTCCGAAAGGTTTAATCCCAAACGCTCCCACATCGCACTTCTTCAAGGCCGGGAAAAGGCTATCCTTCGGGGCAACTTTGCTCATTGTGGTGAACGGGAAAAGCACGACATCGATTTGGGGGAAATACTCGATCATAAATTTTAACCAACGCCGGTCGTGGGAAGAGATTCCTCCGAAACGGGCCTTCCCCTGCTTCTTAGCTTTCTCCAATGCATCAACGATCTCGCAAGAGGTATCGAAGGAATGACGACCGCCGGGTTCCAAACAAGTAATCCGCCAAAGATCGGTATAATCCTGGCCGGAAAGCTTGAGCAGTTCGTCGAGTGCTTCCAGAAGCTTTCTTGAGGTTCGATATTCCTCGTTCCGAGGTTCTTTGGCCCCGTGGGAAAGAGCAAGATACATTTTGTCCCGGCGACCTTTCAGGGCCTGAGCATCCCGAATAACTTCGTTGTCCCAACAGGCGTCGATGTAATTGATTCCCAGATCGATGGCCCGGCTGACAATTTCTGTTCGCTCCTGAAGGTTGCTTCGGGAGTGCCCTCCCAGGCAAACGGCAGAAACCATCAGGCCCGTCTTCCCCAACCGCCGATATTCCATGTTCTCATTGAAATTTAAGATTTTGGAGCGATCGCCCCCTGGATTTGCGATTGCACCTGCGGCCCCTTGTTGCCCCAAGCTCGTAACGGCGGTAGCCATCACCCCGGCAACACCAAAAGCAGCATCGCGGACAAATTCCCGACGGGATAGTTCCCAAGGATTCATGGCGAACTCCTCATTTCCCACAGCTTGAAAAGTGTTTTCGTTCCACACTCCCCTTAGGGACTTCGGGAAAGCCCTGCCTCCCATAGTTGGGCGATTTCCTCGGCACTCAAAGCCCGGGCATAAATCCGCAGATCGTCAATAGCTCCGTTCCAGCCTCGACCAATAGTAACATCGAGGGTGTCGCCGGTGTCAATCGGCCAAAGGTCCAAAAGCCCAATATCATGAATAACCGCCGGTTTGCCATCCAAATAGAGTTTGGCGTGATCATGGAGGTTAGCGGGCGATCCTTCCTCCAACACAACGGCCACATGATGCCACTGTCCGTCGTGGAGGGGATCTCTCATGTACAGGTACCCCCCGCGGGGAGTCACGCCGATTCGGCCGCGAACAAATCCAAAAATCCACATTCGGCCGGGTTCGTCCGAGCCCCAACGAACGATTTCCCCCGTAGCAGAGGAAGTTTTGATCCAGGCGGCCACGGTCCTCGCCCCTGAGCCTCCAATTCCCTTAAAACCACTTACACGGATTTGGGCCTTTCCGTCAAAGGCCGCCGCCTGTCCTACTCGACCGGGAACAAACGTGACGCCACCCTCGATGGTACCGGCACACTTATTGGGGGACAAATCAGGGACGAGATTACCCTCGGCACCATCGAACGTCCACCAGGCTACCAAATCCCCTGGAAGATTTCCCTCTGTCTGGACAACCGCTCGCGAGTCCCAACCCCATGCCATCACCCAACCGATGGCCACCGCAACCTCAACAAACCAAATCCCAAACCTAATGGGATACCATCCACAAGCACCACGAAACATTTCACGGCTCCCTATTTCAGAAAGCCAGTCTCCATCACGGGGACATTGGAAAAAAATTTACCTCGGTGATCAATCGGTAATCAAGCAGTCTCAAGTTCGGTGACCAGTGAGTCCCAGACAGCAGCCAGCTTCAAGAAGCATCAAGAACCGCGGAATCCGAACGGGATCACGGGGAAGTCGCTAGCGTTTTGTGATTTTCTACCGTCGGCGGCCACCCAAAAAGGGATTTTGGAGGACTCAAGCCCAACTCTTTTGGTCGGCAGTCACTAGCTATAAAGGGAGATTTGATCAGTAGGTCGAGTTCATGGGGCTTTGTATAGGTAGGTTTCATGGGGCTTGGTATAGGTAGATTTTATGGGGCTTGGTATGAGAAGTTTCCAGGTTGAACGGATGACAAGCCCATCCTCTGTTTTGGCTCGGCCTTGGAGAAGCAAGCGAGTCACTTCTAATTGCAGGTTTCTTCCGATGGGGTCTCGTCAATCTAAAGGCGAATTACTTCGATGCAAAAACAACCCCTTCTTCGAAAATAAGGTAAACCTTAGACAACCAAACAATGATCCCAAATCCATAACAGCAGCTGTCGGCTCCCAACCTCATTATCTTTGGAGTGTGTTTGGGAAAGGTGACTGATGGCAGAGTATTGCGGGCCGATCGACGGGGGACTGGGGTTTGATCGATAAGTAGGTCTTTGGACTTTAATTGGCGAGGACGGATTACTACTCCATATTTTTCTTGGCCAATTGCCACCAATTCGAAAATAAAGGTTTTTAGGGGTAAAGGTTTTTAAGGGAGAGGATGTATCCCCCGCTCCTGAAAAATTCAAACCGCAAAAGCTTAGGCCCAATCCGTGGATCGCTCGGGTGTGTCCTGAGTCAGGCCGCCACGGCAAATTCCTTAGGGCCTCATAGGAATTACCTGAACGTCGAATACCAATCCCTCACCTGCCAATCCTTATCTGGCAGAGCCTCATCGACCTCTTACTTTATTTTGGAGGCGGTGTTGGGTAGGCGGGAGTTTTCATCGATGTTTTTTAGGTGGAGGATTGCCGGGGGATTCGAAATTTGCTGGGAAGATTACTAAGTGCTTTTTATCCCCCGCAATAGCCTGGTTTTTAGACCCGACAGGTTATTCAACACCGGTTATTGAGAAAAGATTTTCACAAAAGATGGAGCATTTAGAAGAGATGTGTTATAGGAACAAGGCGACAGAAGACCGCTATCGATAGGTATGCTTTTTGTACCGCGTGGCAAGTCCAGCTACCTTCTGGATCTTGCCGAGGCACGGTTGCATGAGGTTTCCCCTTGGCTCGATCTTCCGATCCAAGACACAGACTTGCCCGCTTAACCCAAAAAGGGAAGCAGGGAGGACAATCGGCCGGGCTTGAAGAGGGCAGGCGACTGGGGCTGTTGGCCGAGATTTACGCTGCCCACGGAAATCACTTGGTGCAGCGGAGGGTGATCGCCGGCCCAGGCCAGAGGACCTCCAGCATATGGTGTTTTGTCTCCGAAAAGATTGTAAACGTGTTTACACCGGGTTTAAGCACCGCAGGCGGGATGAGGTGAATATCGTAGTCGTAATGATGGTTGTTCCCTTCATGAGGGCGTTCGTAATCGTTTAAGCGGAAGGGTGCGTGATGCTTATCCCACCCGTGCCAGGTGCGATAGTGAAATCCGGCCTCAACCACCTTTTGTTCATCGTAATCGACGGGCAATGTTATGGTGCACGCTTTCCGCTGGCCAGCCCTCACACCAAATTCCGGGGGCAGATGATCGACGCGGTAAAGCTTCACGGTTTCGTTAGGCCGATCCAGTGATAAACCGGTGACCTCGTCTGTCACAAACCAGACACCAGACTTATCGTGAATCCGTGCTACCAGTCGAATCGAGCCGGGCGGCTGGTCGGGCACCCAGCGGGTATCCCACGTGATTTGAAACGGTGCCGAACGCAACGTCCCCACATGGCCCAGCCACTGGGCAGGAAGTCCCCGGTTAGGCTGGAACCAACCTCCGTGCCAATCGGTAAAGCAGCCATCCCCGTTTTCATCGTAGCCTTCGTACCAGGCGAATACCTCGACACGTTCCACCTGGCTTTCATCAAGCTGCAAAACAATAGTCGGGTTTTCTTGCAAGGTGCTTCCCGGCTGGGGATATACGATTCGCCCTCGACTGTGGGGTGTGCTTGTGGGATCCAGGTAGACCCTTAACAGGACTGAATAGATTCCCCACTGGCCCCAGCCATCTTCTTCTGCATGGCTGCAGGTGCCTTCGATCTGATTGATCCCCGCTTTCAAATGCTCCAAAGGCACCGGAATGATGGGGTTGTCTTGAAAGTAGTAGTTGTCAGGCAAACTTTCCTTTTCATTCATTCTCGGTGGGGGAATGTCCAGCCAGGCATTGCCATTAAAGCGGATTCGTGGCTGTTTTGTGTGCAGATGGCCACCCCATCGGTCCAACATCACCTCTGCCCGCATCGCCCCCGTAAGATCGGGAACATCCAATTGGAGGATGGGATTGGGCAGGAATTCTTTAGCACCGGGATCCCGAGCCAACGGATTGGTGACCCGCCAATTGATGTTCCCAAAATTATTCAGGACATACTCCTTATACACATCTCCCGGCCTTGGACCCAGCGGCACCGACTCTCCGCCAATCACGCAACATGTGAGATGCGAAAGCAACAAAGACCCACTTAAAACAAAACTTCGTAAAAGCACACCCACTCTCCTTCAGCAAAACGGTCTTTTTGGGCCTGTCGAGCAGATGACCGACACACAAACAGTTCCAACAAGCCATCTCTGTGTCGTCTGGGTCGGCGGGGCTTTGGATTGTGGCAGGATCAACCTTCACCGCACCCTACGGAGCAACCGCTTGTCGCGTCCAATACACCACGCTGGATTACATATTCCACTCCAGCGGATGTAACAAGGATGTCCCTCTGAGCCCTACACAACGGAGGTGCTCCGCGGTGTTTTCTCTTCCGCTTCGCTAAAAATCTGGAACATGCAACGTCAACGTGCCGATCGCCTCAACGTTGCGATTCTTTACTCCCCGAGTTTTCTATGGCCTGATTCAAGTAGACCCATACCACCGGGTTGTACCAACCAATTGACACGATATCAAGATCACCGTCTCGATCGATATCATAAGCCAGGGTTCCATCGTGATGGTCAATGATCTCTCGAGGGCCCTGGTCCACGATTACGCTCGGCCAGTTTTCAGGCTGTCCGTTATTCTCGAAGATGATGACTCTATTGGTCTTTCTGCCGCGATGCTCGCCGATCACAACATCTGGGCGACCATCGGCATTAAAGTCCGCTACGTCCATGCTGAAACCTTGCCCTTCCACAATTCCGATACAATGCTTTCTCCAAAGCCCGGTCGGATCCTCGGGCTGCTCAAACCAGAGGACCTCGGTTCCATTCTCGAGCGAGACTACTGCGTCCAGACGTCCATCCCCATTAACATCCGCTAGCCGGCAGCGGTCGGGCTCTCCCTCTGAAATGTCGGCTAGTGTGAAGGCAGTCCAACGGTCACCATCATTTCGCAACCACTTGTTGCCCAGAAGCAAGTCGAGGTCGTTGTCACGATCGCAATCACCTAAAGCCAAATCTTCGCCCTGGGGAGGCGAGCTTACCTCCGGGCTCACCAAATAGGAACTCCACTTTCCCTCCGTGGCCCTAGGCGGTACCTCCAAGGCGAAGATTCCTCCTCCATCACGGTGCCAGGACAAAAATACCTGCAACTTGGCGTTGACCTCGCCCACGATGCATCCCTGAAGAAAGTCGCCACCCCCGCGATAATCGATGTTGTCAAGGATCTGGAACTTGCCGCGACCATCGTTGCGTGCCCAAATGAACTGATGATTTGCGTCGCTGGCTTTTCCCTGCGTACCCAGCACATCGGCGTGGGTATCACCATCGAAATCGTACACCGCCGCCATATTGAAAAGGGGTGCACCGATCGTCACCCTGTCCCATGTGTGGGCGTTGGGTCCCGGATTTTTCCACCACCATGCCCCCGCTACAAGGTCAAGGTAACCGTCCCCGTCAATGTCGGCAGCCTTAATGAAAACAGCCCTATGGGGCAACTCTCCCACGCGAATCCGTTGCCACCGGTCCAAGGGAAGTTTCTTGGTGCCGGCATTAAGTAGTACCTCGATCCGCGGAGTGCGATGACTGTATGGTTTGACAACGATGTCCACTCGACCATCACCATTGAGATCACCCACCTTTCCTTCGTGGATTGCCAACCCGCGGGTAAGGACGGTCTTCCGAAATCCCCCTTGCCCATCGCCATACCAGATGAAAATCCTGGCATCGTCACCAGGACCAGGCTTTCCCATTTCTCCGAGCATAATGTCAAGGTGTCCATCACCGTCGAAGTCGGCAATTTCGCAAGTGTGGCCGTTTCGGACGGTTCCCAGATCATGGGCGATCCACTGATCATCTTGCCACTGATACCATCTGGCCATCCCGGTTTCTTCGGCAGGAGAGAAGACGACTTCGGGCCAGCCACCCTCCACGAGTTGCCCCACCGCACACTGCGTACACGCCATGGAATCGTCGATGATCCGCTCCTCGAAGCGATTTCCTCCCATGTGCTTGAACCATCGTCCCCCGCCGATGATATCCACCTTGCCGTCCCCGTCCAAATCAACGGGGGAGACGGGGAAACCTTCACGCTGTGGTCCCATAGTCCAGGTATATATGGTTTCACCAGTCCAAGGAGACACTTCCTTGGGGTTATCTGGGATCTCAAAAAGCAAAAGAGCCTTGGCCTTTTGGTTCCAGCTCACCAATTGAGGGCGGCCGGTCCCTAAAAAATCCCCTATGGTTTGATCATGATGCTGACGACCGCCTGAATCCTTGATCACCCGTCGAGTCCATGGCCGCCTGTAATCCGGGAAGGGGTTTTCCCACCACCAGATTCTGTTCCCCCGGTAGTCTTCACCAAAGACTAGGTCAAGATCCCCGTCGCCATCGATGTCCCCTGCCGATCCACCGGCCTCAATATTCATTGCGGCAACTTCGACGATGTATTTGTTCCAGCCCGCCCCGTTCCATTTATACCAAACAATGGAAGGGGCTCCGGTCCGTTCCGCGACAACAAAGTCATCGATGCCGTCTTGATCAATGTCGGCCACCACACAGCCCGTTTGTTCCGTTCCTTGATTCGGTACGGGTAGATCGCCAGTCTGGGAACTCCGCAATGTCCATCTCGCTTCGGCCCAGCTCATTGTTGGCAACGCAAGAAGCAGCGTCAGTGCCGCTATCAGCATGAAAATTCGGACCTGTACAAAAAACAGATTTGCTTCAGAAGAAAAACAATCCTTGCATCTGACCATAAAAAACCTCTTGATCACATCATCGCAAGTTATGAATAAACTCGCCTAGCAAAAAACTGTCGGATTATCAATAAAGTTTTGTAGCAAACAGTGTCGGACAACCGGCGTCGCAGACAATGTTTCAACTCCCTAACTGCGGCAAGAACCACCTTCCGTGGATGGTGTTCCGCAGTTTTCAAATTGAGGCTTTGAACCCAAAAAGCCCCTCCTCGCTTGTAGGGCCACCACAGAAGTCCGTAGGTGGGAAAAACAATAAAAACCCCGTTTTCCTGCGAGTTGAACCCCTCCGCTGAGCCGGGATAAACACCATCGGATAGAACTAAATCCGTGCGTCGGCGGTGATCCATCCGATGTGAAGGAACGAAAAGATCCCTAAGTGCGGGAAGACCGGGAGAGAATTACCCGAAATCCCGTGCCTGATGGATTTCACGGCTTAGAAGTCAATTCGAAGTCGATGACGTTTTTGCCGGGCTTTACTTCTCGTACAAGCTCGGTGTTGTCGTTGTAGCGGGCAGGAATTGGGTCAACAAAGACGGGAAGCCGGAACCTGGCATCTGGGTCCGGCTGAACGTTGGGGTTGTCTTCAAAATCGGCTCCACTTCCGACCAAATCCGAAACGGGAGGTTGTGAGCGGATCGATACACGATGTTGCCCAATCAACGCTCCTTCCCCAAGATTGCAACGCAGCCGATAAGTACCGTCTGCCTCAGTGACTCCCGTGGAAGCCATGCCCCCATTGACGGGTGCGAATGTCACAATGGCGTTGCTGACGGGATTTCCATCCAAAGTGACTTTACCGGTCACAATGGCTAATGGGGGCCCCTGTTGACCACAACCCATCATGGCCAGAACTGAAGTTAGAGCCGTTCCGGCCACGCAAACTACGACGTAAAACCTTTTGATTCCCCTTTTGTATTTTTCCATCAGTAGACACCTCCCGGGTAGAGACGCGATCTCCAACTTCATTCCTCTGTGATTCACAAACGGTCGTTCAACCTGCCAAGGGTCTAGTGCCTCGGCAAAGGCCACGACTCAGTCCTGCGGCATCTGATCAACCGCCGCCCAACTAAGTCCCGGGGCGTCCAATCAACCACCGCCCCAGCTAAGTCTTGCGGCGTCTGATAAACCGCCCAAGAGAAAACCGCCCAAGAGACAGTAGGAGCCGTGTGGCAACCAAAACCCAAATTTCTTGATTTACTGATCAGAAGGAGGATACGACTTCGCCGCCTGCGCGACTTCCTAAAGCACCCCACACCCCCCACGGCGAGGGACCGCTTCGAAATGGATCGTCTGGAACCGCCGGGTTGCCGGTATCAATGGTTTGGCTGACGAACCGAACCGAGCCGTCGGCCATTGCTACGTTGACTCCCCCTGGGTGACGGCTCGATGCGGTACCCATGTGGTCGGCACCATCAACCTGAAGATGGCAGCTTGGTCCATTGGGAGCGACGATCGTGCTGAAACTGGCATAGATGGGATGACCGTACCAGGCACGGCCACCAACCGGCTTATCCACCGGCTGGCATCCAAAGCTTCGGATTAGCATCCGAGGATTGGTTGGGTCAATTCGAGCAAGACACGCTGACGGCGGCTGGTTGCCCAAATTCAACGATACACTTCCTGGGTGTTCGCAATATCCAGCACCGGCGACCATTTCCCCCAACATTACTGTGTTCGACGTGCCATCCAGAATCGCCGAAATATTCAGCCACCTTTCGATCTGGAATATTCCTCGATTATCCACCGTCCGGTTTCCAAGCTGAGGAACCGGAACCCGTGCAGAACGGTGGTTGTCCAAGTAATCGTCGCCCACGCATGCCTTGTAATTGAGTATCGAGGGAGCCTTGGATCGGTCAGGCGGCGGTCCATCCGAAGGGCACATATAACTAGGGATATCCTGATTCCATACCGGATTATTCGACCACGGTGCTACCGATGTGGTCCGTAACATATTCATGGTGTTATCGTAGAGCGACCTCTGCTCCACGTACGGGAGGACCATCAAAGCCCAGGAATAAATATGATAGTTAGTCAGTCTTGACGTGGTTGCCACACCTAATGCGGGAAAAACCCCAAACGTGTCGTGATAATTGTGAAGTGCTAAGGCGATCTGTCTCATGTTGTTGGTGCATTGAGCTCGCCGTGCTGCCTCTCGAGCCGCCTGGACGGCCGGCAACAAAAGACCCACAAGGATGCCGATAATTGCAATCACCACCAACAGCTCAACCAATGTGAAGCCCAAAGTTCGTTTGGTACCTAACACGACACACCCTCCTTTCTTGCAATGAACACTCCTCAAACCCACTTGACACATCACCCAACGCGAATTTGAATAATTTCAGACTGCTTCTGTCTTCAGACATTCCGCGGTGGCTCCCATCCGAGAGCTAACCTTAAATCTCGCTCCTTCAAATCCAATACTTAGCCTATCGTTTGGTGTGGGATCACCTCTATGAAAAAATTGCAAAACTTTATGCCAAATGCGACACGTGAGACCCTGCCCACCGTGATTCGGCCTCCCCACGTGTTGTCCCCGAGTGAGAAGAAACGTCGGCTCCGGGATCGCGAAGAGTGGCTGAAGGGTATCGACCTCCTGGAAGCCTTGAACGACCTGTTCGATTACATTCCCGAATACCGGGTTTTTCTCAAGCGACGGGCAGGAGAAATCATGTTCCTCAGTCGTGCCATGCTGCGGACAATTCGAGCCTTAGACGAAGCCTCGATCATTGGGGCAAGCGACTACCAAATTACCCCAGGCCCGCTTGCGGAACTCTACCATCGCCGCGATGAGGTAGTTCTTAGTACTGGGCAACCCCTCACCGCACTTGAACTTTGGTTCACCCTTGAGGGATTACCCCAGTGGTTCATTTGCCACAAAGCTCCCCTCAAGGATCGCAAAGGGGAGATCGTAGGCATTATCGGTTTCTTGAAGGAGTACCCATATTTCGACCCAGTCCCGATGGGGGAACCACTTGACCAACTGCTAAAAGTCATTTCCGAAAATTTGAATTCACCCTTGCGGGTATCCCATCTGGCGGACATAGCTAACCTGTCAATCCGCCAAGTGGAGCGGCTGTTTCGACAGGCATTCGGAATGTCGCCCAAAGACTTCATCACTAAGACCAGAGTCCACAAAGCAGTGGAGTTGTTAGTGCATACTGAGTTACCGATTAACCGAATCGCTCTCGAGGTGGGCTTTTGTGACCAAAGCGCGCTGACGTATTACTTTCGGCGAGAGCTTGGCGTCACTCCGCGAAAGTTTCGCAAGGCAGCTCTGCTTTGGCAAGCTTCACTGACTGCGGAGCCGAAACGCTCGGGGGAGTCCTGAGGGATTTCAGCGGGCTTTAACTCAACCGATAAGTTTACTGATGATCATACTGTTTTTGGGTTCACATGTCAGCACCTGGCACCGACGAAGACTCTCAATCACAGAAGAAAGCTCTGAATAACTACTCACTGGCGTCTCTCAGTAATCTGAACCAAGAGCGGCAGCCGCTCCACGTGTTGCCAAGGTAATCACCGTGGGGGATCAAGCTTTCGGCTACTTAAACAGCCAAAGCTTTCCCCTCTCCATCTCATAGTTGCCAGCACTCACACTTGCATGCACTATAGGAACCGTAGGTTGTGCAGCCCTGGGTCTTCGCAGGTCTTTCCGAATGCAACGCGAAGGCAGCTCTCCTCGTTACGAACTCCCAGCCTGATCTCTCAGAAAGCAAATTACGGAAACCCAGAGCAATTTAAGGGCCGAGGAGTTAAGACCCAAGTTGCCACTGAATTTGCCAATCAGGGCCTGGCTATTGTGGCGGTGGTAGATTTTCTGAAGCTTCGAAAATATTTATTCCAAGATCCGAGACTTTTATTCCAAGATTCGAGACTTCTTAAGAGGCTCTCCCGAATTGTTATCCCAAGCGGTAGGTGCAATCCCTTTTCAATGGCCCCTGCTTTGTCAAACTGCCGTTTTCGTCGAAATGCCGTTTTGCGGGGGTTTTGATAGTGGGCTGGCCCCGGGTTGGGCTACAGCCCATAAAAAGTAACCTTAGGAGAGCTTGGGAGACTCCGAGAGGGTTCCAGGGAACTGGAGGATTATGGGGTACATCGCGGGGTGAAAAAATTAAAAAGATCTTGTTCTCCAAACATCAGAAAGATCTTCTTAATTTGGGAACTTTTTAGGGCGGCACTTTTTTAGGTAGATCGTTGGGAGAAGGAAGCCGGCCCCAATTAGGGGTCCAATTGGGGTGTCCCTACCGCCTATGGTGCCGTAATCCCTCGGAGGAACCCCACACAATGGCTTGCCGAAGACGATGATCCACCGGAGGGGTTAGGAACCTTCGATCTCACTCTGCTTGACAAAGTTATCTGCCCGGCAAATTGGCACGGTTGAGTTCGTGGAGAAGGTTCCCCCCCATGAACCGTTCTCACTAATGGATCGATTCCTTTCTCACTAATGGATCGGTTCCTTTTGTGCTCTGGGAGTGCGACGAGTTCAGGGGGGCGATTGCTTTGCAAGGACCTCTTATTTTTCGGGACCGGCTCCAAACCGAGGTAATCTGGGCGAACGGCATTGACAACCTCCGGGAAATTTCGCTACAAACGGCCGTGCACCCGGGCTTTGCCAGGGTGCTTGCGCAAGCGGATTTAGTCTCTCCTGTTGGGACTTGTGGTTAAAAAGACCCGAGAACCACCCCGCTTATCAGAGGGGAAAACCTGCGATTTCTGCAACGAAGTTTCGACATCTTTCGGCCCCAGCTTATGGGGCAAGGGAAAATACCGCGATCTAGCTATGAACCGCAGATCGTTTAGCACGGGAAGTGACGGGGGACAAAGGGGAATAGAGATGTAGAGTTTTGTCTTGCCAACAGGATGGCACTCGTCGGCAAACTTTAGAGAGACTTCTTTTCCAAAAAATCGTTTTCTTCTTCTCGATTTCCGTGACTTATCGATCTTTGCAAAGGTGGTCTCCTGATCTTTGCACATCAAAGTCTTTGCACAGCAAAAAGTGAATTAATCCCGGGGTTTCAGCCGTCTTTGCGTTTCTGGCTTTTGGGAAGATCACCAAGGGCTTTTGGGAAGGTAAACAAGGATCGCTTTGGAATCGTTCGATTGGGAAACCTCGCTGAGGTCCTAGTCGTCAATCCGCGGAAAAGCATAACAAAAGAGCTCGAAGAACCCCTCAGGAACCAACTTCCAAAGAAGAAAACCGGAAAAACCTTTTCGGCCTCTCGGGGTTTTGGAGAATAACCCCCGAATCCCTTAACGGGTGCTGATAATTGTGTGAACTTCACGTCACTATTTGGCCTCTTCTAGTTCGTCGAACGAAAGCTACTTTCGACCAACGTTTTTTGCATATACAGGAATTCAGGTCATAGACAAGGACGAGCCACTCCGAAAGCCGGGTAGGATCCTGCGGAGCCTCTAAAGTGCCGGCTTAAGGTCAGGTTTCCGCAGCAAAACCAGGGAATTTATGCCGATTGCGGTGGGCCAGACCTAAAAAGCTCCGACAGACCAAAGTTAGACGGCACCAAGCCCTATGGAATCCCGAGTGCCGATCCGATCGAGTGGGACTTCACCTCTGGAGGGCCGAGGAGGAGAGATCTCCCCGCCGGAAAAGGCCGGGGAGGGAAAGCACCTCCTCGGACGGCCCGAGGTATTCTCCCGTTTTCCTCGGGTATTGCCCTGGGCACTTGCGGCAATTGGAGTGGTAGCGGTTTTGGCAGTCGGCGGATGGGTGTTCCTCCGGGCAAAGCCGACGGCACCTCCACCCCCTCGGCTCGAGGACGCTTTCTCTGCCCTTGAAAGTCGCGAGCCGGCCAAGGCACTCGAAATTGCCGGGCAGCTACTTCGGGCGGGCTTGCCCCCGGAAGCTCCTTTGGGGGTTGTGCCCTTAGTACGGGGGCTTGCCCTGGCCGAGCTTGCAGAAAGCTACCGCGGGGAGAAACAGAGGGAACTTCTTCGGCAGGCCACCCGCTTTCTAGAGGATGCTTTCTCGCTTGGAGTTCCAGAGAGTTACACTCCCGTT
>Ga0308310_1000779_pt1 | contig 14253 bp, 14 predicted proteins | sample HotsprSampleMS65_FD_203672 | JGI IMG/M metagenome (GOLD analysis project Ga0308310, IMG submission 203672) | Hot spring phototrophic mat microbial communities from Mushroom Spring, Yellowstone National Park, Wyoming, United States - 20090730_MS65 ...
CACAGCGCTAGGCGCCGATCTTGCCGCCAGACAAGCCATAGGACGCTTGCTAGGATAAGCCCGTTCATCAGCAAACTGAGTAGCATGTCAAATTGAAGGTTGTAGCGTGTTAGCGGCGTGTGCAAAGCGACCATCAGCTTGGTGAACAGATGTGGATGCTCGTAGACTGGCGTGAGAAGTTGGCCAAGCGTGAGCGTTCCATCGTGGACAGCAATGGCAGTCAATGCAGAGTCGAACCACTCTTCGATGTATGGACTATTAGTGCTGTATGTCAGCATAATGTGGACAGCGTTCAAGATTGGCAAGATCGCTAGCGCTGCCCAAAGCGTCAGCCAACGATTGACTCGCACCCTTCATTCTCCCTTCTACTAGGATGAGCTCGAGATACGCGGCTCGCTACCGCGCACCCACTGATTGAAGATCGCAGACAGATCGCGCTTGGCGACGTCTTCGAAGGCGCGCTGGATATCCTCTGTGACCGCGATGCCGTATTTGTGTCGCTTGAAGTACTCTGCGATTGCCGCGTAGACTGTCTCGCGCCCAAGCAGTTGCTCTAGCGCCACGTAGAAGAGCGGACCTTTGGTGTAGATGATCGCGCCATAAGCAATGCCCGTGTAACTGCGCACGGGCAGCTCGAGCGGCAGGTCAGGCAGGCCGCGCTTGAGATAGGCCGTGTAGCGCTGCTGGAAATTATCCACATACGCCTCGCCGACCTTCGGATCGGCGTAGGCGGCGCGGAAGTAGACGAACTCGGCGTAACTCGTCAGCGACTCGTCAATCCACGGCAAGCTCACCTGATTGTTGCCAACGAGCGCGTAAAACCACTGATGTCCGATCTCATGCGCGATCACCACTTCGAGGAATCGATTGCCCTGCACCCAAGCGCGCTCGGCAATTTGAACGATTCCGGGAAACTCCACGCCGCTTGGCGTTGGATTTTGCGCCACGACCAGCTCAGCATAAGGATACTCGCCAAACGTGGCGTTGAAGATCGTGAGCGCCTGCACTGCGTATTGCATGGCGACCTTCGTGCCGTCGGTCGGCTGCTCGGCGCGATCTTTGTAGTGCAGCATCACGATGCGCGTGCCATCGGCTTCGGTCTCCGTGATCATGTAGCGTCGGCTCGCTTGAAAAGCGTGATCTCGCATCGGACCGGTCACGTCGCGGTAGGTGATCGTGCCGTCGCCGTTGTGCCTCGTCTCGATGATCACGCCGCTTGTTGCCACCACCAAATCCGAAGGCAAGGTCAGGCGCACGTCGTATAAGCCTATCTCAGTGTAGGTAGGATCGCCTTGCGGCGATGGCAAGTCCGTCCACCACCCTACGTTCGGCTCGTACACTGAGAGCGTGGGATACCAGGCCGTGGCGGAGACGACGTCGTTGACGTAGCCGAAGCGACCGTAGCTGGTGTTCAAACCGCGTGTCATGACGAGCGTGAAATCGAGGCGCAGCTCGACCGATTCGCCTGCCTGCAGCGGCACAGGCAACGGCACTCCCAACACTGAGCGCAGGTTTGAGAGGCTCGGCTCAACTTTTGTGCCATTCACCTCAACGTGATGAACGGTCATGCGCCCGCCGAGCGCAGGCGTGTTCGGATACAGGCGGAAGACGATCAGATCGAGCGCCTCGCCCGTGCGATTGGTGAAGCGCACGCGCTGCGCGCCGCGAAAGACGGCGTCAGGCTCAAAACGCAAGCTGGCGACGATGAAATAGCGGTTGGCGTTCACAAATCGATCCACGTCATCGGCGAAGGCAGGTTTCATCGCCTTCTTGTGCGCGCTCACGTCCTGCCAGTCAACTTCAGGCAGATCGAGCAGCGGCGGCGCAGGGACAGTCGTCGGCGTGGTGAGCGGGACGGCAGTCTCGGTCGGCTGCAAAGTTGGCCGTGCGCTGAGGGCGCGCTCAGGGGCGGATAAGCTGAGTGCGCTGAGCAGCAACGCGCCCAGCAGCGCGAGCGCGACAAGGCGAAGAAGCGTTTTCATGTGGCGATCCTGCGCTATTACAGAATGCAGGGCGTGAATTGTAGCGCTCCTGCGCGCCTCAGCAAAACCAATCGCGCAGGTCGCGCCAGTGGCACGGCGCTTGGCGTTCAATGGGCAGCCGATGAGAGCGGCGCGTGAGCAAGCCTGCGCCGTCAACCGACTCAGGCGGTGCGTCAAGCATCTCGTAGCACAACATAATCATGAGGCGCGGCAGCCATGCTTGCGCGCTCATCTCAGGCGAGCGTGATCAAAGCTTTGTTCTGTTCAACGGCTTGCCCCTTTTCCACATGAATGCGCTCAACTTTGCCATCGCGCGGCGCTTTGATGTCATTTTCCATCTTCATGGATTCGAGGACGATCAGCGGCTGTCCTTTGCGCACTTGCTCGCCTTCGCTCACGCGCACTGCGACGATTAAGCCGGGCATCGGCGAGCGGATCACGATCTCGCCTTGCGCTATGCTCAAGCCGCTCGAAGCGCTCATCAAGCGCTGCTGGCGCTCGTCCAGCACTTCCACGTCATAAAGCTCGCCTTCGATCAGCACGTGGTAGCGCCCTTCGTGCCGCTCCACCAGCGCTTCGATGCTCTTGTTGTCGATCAGCGCTGAATAAAGCGCCTCTGAGATATGACGGAAATCAACCTGACGCGCCTCGCCATTGATGATTAGGCGACCATCTTTGCCCAGCTCGATCTCAAATTTCCGCCCGTTAACCGTTGTCAGATACTTCATGCTATTTCATGCGCTTTCTCGTCAATGGTTGCAGAAAACCCTGCTGCCGATTATAGCGCCCTCGCTGCGCAGTCAGGAGCGACAGAGGCGTTAGAAACTCGTCCCTGAGTCCTGTCAGAGTCGTTGCGGACTTTCCACGAGAATTCGTGCAGCTTTTTCAAGGCGGACTTCATGCTTCATGCAATTGCTCAAGCGTGGATCGCAACGCAACAGTGCGCGCGCACTGAGACAAAAGAAGCTCTGGTGGCTCAGCAAGCTCGCAGATGCAAATCTCGCTAGCGATGCGGGGCTTCAGCCGCGAGTGCGTGCAGAGATTGCTAGTGTGTGTTATCTTTGGTCGTCTTGAGCGGCTGCGCGCGTGCGTTTCTGCGCTATAATGGGCATTCGAGAAAGGAAAACCCTGTGAGGCGTTCTTCCCGCCGCCAACTGCCCGACGCAGAGACGCTTCGTCTTGCGTGTAGCGCGCGCCTGCATCAGCGCTTTGTGCAGTTGCGCGTAGCGACGCCGCTCGTGCTATCAGGCGCGTTGATCGCAATCGTGCCGAGCGTTCTGGTGCTTGCGCTGAGCGCTGAGCGATTCAGCGCGGTCGCCGCCTTCCTGGCGCTCCTGATCACGGCACCGGCAGCGCTTCTGTGTCTTTTACCGTATGCCCTGCTGATCGTACTCCTCTATGGCACGCGACGCGCTTACAAAGGTGCGCGCCACACCCTCGAACGCCTTCATCGAGCAGTGCGGCGCGCCAACCTCACCGTGCAAAGGCTCTCAGAGCGCGCTGCGAAGCCTGTCATCGCCTTGAACGCCCGCTACGCCGCGTTTGAGCGCTTGATCAGCGCGCCATTCCGCGCCATTCGTATCTCAGAGGACGAGAATAGCCGACCATGACTGATAAGCCAACTTTGCCACCTGAAACGATCGCTGCGCCACGCCGCAGCTGGAAAACATCCGCTTACTTGCTCGGCAGCTTGCTCGGCGCGCTGTTCGGCTTCCTCTCAGCGCATTTCTACGCGCGCAGCGCCGAAGAGAACAACAGCGGCCAGCCGCCCAAGTCGATCAGCACAGCAGACCTGTTTCGGCTGAGCCTCGCTGCCATTGCGCTGTTGCGTCAGATCAGCGACCTCGGCGCCGGTCGAAATGCGAGGCGCTGAGCGCTATGTCTAAACGCCCTGCCGATCCGAGCGATCCGATTCTAGCCGCAGCGCGCGCTGTTTTTGTGCAACACGGCTACGCTGAGACGTCGCTTGAGCAGGTGGCGCGTCATGCCAAGCTCGAGCTATCCGCCGTGCAACGCCAATACGGCGATAAGGAGAAGCTATTGGCTGCTGTGCTGCGCGCTTACTCGCCGCAGGCTGAGCTTGAGGCAGCGCTGGACGCTGTTCAAGGCGAGACGGCGGCTGACATCCTGCGCGATATGATGCGTCGCCTTGTTGAAGTGGCGCAGCGCCACAGCGATTTCTTCAGGTTGGCCATCATTGACGCGCAGAGCAACAACGGCGCGTTTCTGGGCAATCTGAGCGCCGCGATTTTTCCAAAAGCGATTGAAGTATTGAACAAGATGAAGGCGAGCGGCGCGCTGCGCCCTGTCCCAGACGCTGTGATCGGGCGGACGCTGCTCGCGATGTGGATCGGCTATATCGTCTCGGAGCATGCGTTGCCGCAATTGGCGCGCTTCGCCATGCGGTTGCTGCCGCAGCAGGTTTGGCTAGATGGCATGGTTGACCTGATGCTCTACGGCCTGCTCGAGGACGGTGCACGTGGCTGAATCATGGCCATATCGCGCAGGGCGCGCCGTGCGATGGCTGTGGCAACGGCGCGGCATATGGCTGCGCGGCGCAATTTTGGCGGTCATTTTGCTGAACTTAGCGCCTGCGCGCGCGCGCCTGCAACCTGAGCCGCCTCAGCGCGTCCAAACAGCGCATCCGATTTTATGCATGCACACGCGCCTTGTGGATGAAGTGGAAGATTGGAAAATTTGGCATACGTTGCGCATGGTGCGCGAGATGGGCGCGACCGCGATTGTAGAGCTTTTCCCTTGGGCACACATTCAGCCGCGCGAAGGCGTCTACGACTGGCATCATCCTGATCGAATCATCCGATTGGCGCGGCAGCAAGGTCTGACGGTCATTGCGCGGCTTGGCGTTGTGCCTGCTTGGGCGCGCCCTGATCCGCGCCTGCAGCCGACGTCGCTCAACTACCTCGCGCCTGAGCGCTACGCCGATTACGCGGCATTTGTAGCGGCATTTGCGGCGCGCTATCGCGGCGAGGTGACGCACATCATCCCTTGGAACGAGCCGAACCTATACTTTGAGTGGGGCTTTCGGCGCGTCACGCCTGAGGAATACGTCGAATTCCTCAAGCTGGTTTACCAAGCGGCGCATGCCGCCAACCCTGAGGTCCAGATTCTCGGCGCAGCGCTGGCGCCGACGCTTGAGCCCGAAGACGGCGCGAATGGCATGAGCGATCTGATTTACCTGCGGCGCATATACGAAGCGGGCGGCGGCGCATATTTCGATGCGCTGGCGGTGCATACCTATGGCTTCACGTCGCCGCCTGACGATCCGCCCGCGCCTGACCGCCTGAATTTCCGTCGCGCTGAGCTGTTGTTCGATATCATGCGCGCCTTCGGCGACGCCGATAAGCCGATTTACATCACAGAGAGCAGTTGGAATGATCATCCGCGCTGGACACACGCTGTGCGTCCTAGCCAGCGTATCGAGTACACGCTCGCCGCGCTGCGCTACGCTGAAAGCACTTGGCAAACCGTGCGCAACCTGTGCTTTTGGTTCTTCCGCGCGCCGACGCTCTACCGCAATTACATGGACGGCTACGCTTTTGTGACAGTTGGCTTTCGCCCGCGCCCGATCTACGAGGAAGTTCGGCGCTGGGCGCTCGGCGAGCGCGAGGTGCCATGAGACGCTACCCAACGCGCAATGCTGCACTTTTCCACACGCTGCGCCGTCTCGTCGCGTCGCTGTGCTGCGTGTTTTTGTTCGTGCAAGGCGTGCGCTACGGGCGCTATCATTTTTTTCGCCCTGACCCAAGCTGGGAGCGCGTGCAGGCGCGCGCAGTGCTGGTCGTCGGCATGGATACCAGCTACTATCCGTTCGCCGTGATGCAGGGCGAGCGGATCAGCGGCTTGGATGTGGATATCGCGCTTGAGATCGCGCGTCGCCTCGGCGTGCGGTTGCAGGTCGCGCCAATGGGCGTGGACGGACTGTATGACGCGCTGCACACAGGCGTGGTGGACGCGCTGATCTCAGCGTTGCCGCTCGATCCGTTCCGCCTCGACACTTTCTTGTACGTAGGAGCGTACTTAGACGGCGGCTATTTCTTGGTCTCGCCAAAGGGTCTCTATCAGCGCATGTCGGATTTGGAGGGCAAGCGCATCGCCGCTGAGTATGGCAGCCTCGGCGATGAGCAAGCACGGCTCTGGTTGCGCCGCCTGCGCAGCTTGCGAGTGCAACACTATGCCGAGCCGAGCGCTGCGCTCGCAGCGGTCGCTGAGGGCGAGGCAGATGCAGCGCTGGTAGACTACCTCTCGGCGCGGCTGTGGTTGCACGAGCATCGCGAGGCTGATCTGCGCATTGCCGAGCAGCCGATTCACTCAGAGGGCTATCACGTCGTGCTGCGAATTCAGGATTTGGCGCTCGCCAGCAAGGTGAGCGAAGCGCTCGAAGCCATGCGTGCCGATGGCAGCTTAGCGGCGATCATCGCTAGGTGGCTTGGCGAGGATCGGCGCTGAGCGCAGCATTTTGCACTATTGACGAAAGTTAAGGATTGTAATACTCTATATACAACAAACAAACATGACGGGCGACGCTTGAAATGTATGAGCGCGCCGCTTACAATTGAGAGCTGCAACTTGCTCCCTCGCTCGGCCTTGAGCGCGGAGCTTTTGTGTGCATCCTGTGTGCAACGGAGTAAACGCATGTTCCCATTTCTGAAGCGTATCTGGATCGAACAAGCCGCCGTGGAAGGCTTCAATCCCTATCAGGATAGCACAGACGTGATCGTAGAGCTGCAAGATGGGCAAACTTGGCTGGCGCATTTCGTGACCGTCCCATTTCTGCAGCGGCAGATGCACATCAGCCGCGAAGTGGCGGAGGCCGAAGCCCAGCTCTTGCCTGTGCGCTTTGTCACGCTTGAGACGCCGCATGTGGTCGTCGAGAATCTGCTGACCGAGACGATTGAAGATACCATTGAGAACCTGATCACGCTCGGCACTTTCGAGAGCGTCTTCGTGCCTTGCCAGGTGGCTGATTTGCTGCCTGAGGGCGACGTTATGCCGAGCTAGTGACGCCTGAACGCAGACAAAAAGTGCCTCACTGCTCAACGCAAACAGGTGTAGTGACCAGTTGAATCGCGGCGCGCTGCGCCTTGCTGCGCTTGCACGCCGCCAACTCACGCTAGCAGCCACTCGCACAAGTTGAGGGATCATGTCCGAGCGCTACGAAGAGAGCTTGCTCTACCGCATCCGCCATTCTTTAGCGCACGTCATGGCGCAGGCGGTGCTGGAGATCTTCCCCGAAGGGCGCCTCGCTATCGGCCCACCGATCGAAGACGGCTTCTACTACGATTTCGAGCTGCCGCGTCAGCTGACCGAGGCCGACTTGCCTGAGATCGAAGCGCGCATGCGCCGCATCATCAGCGGCAACTTCCCGTTCATACGGCGCGAGGTCAGCGCTGAGGAAGCGCGCCGCCTCTTCGCCAATCAGCCTTACAAGTTGGAGCTGATCGACGGATTGGAGCGCGGCAGCTACGACGAAAACGGCAATAAAATCGCCGAAGCGCCTGTCATCACCACCTATCGGCAGGATACCTTCGAGGATTTGTGCCGCGGCCCGCACGTGGCACACACAGGCGAGCTGAATCCGAACGCTTTCAAGCTGATGAGCATCGCCGGGGCCTATTGGCGCGGCGACTCAAAGCGCCCGCAATTGCAGCGCATCTATGGCACAGCGTGGCATACAGCGGCTGAGCTAGAGGAATATCTGAATCAGCTGGAGCAAGCGAAGGCGCGCGACCATCGCAAGCTCGGCGAGCAGCTCGGCCTATTCACCTTCAGTCCGCTGGTCGGCAAGGGCCTGCCGCTGTGGAAGCCAAAAGGCGCCATCCTGCGCGATATCTTAGAGCGCTTCTTGCGCGCCGAGCAGCTGCGCGCGGGCTATCAGCCTGTCATCTCGCCGCACATCGCCAAAGTAGACCTGTACCGCATATCTGGTCACTATCCGTACTATGCGGATAGCCAATTCCCGCCGATGACGCTTGACGACGAAGAGTTCATGCTCAAGCCGATGAACTGCCCGCATCACATCGAAATCTATCGCAGTGAGCCGCGCAGCTACCGCGACCTGCCCATTCGCCTCGCCGAATTCGGCACAGTCTATCGCTACGAGCAGAGCGGCGAGCTGACAGGCTTGACGCGCGTGCGCGGCTTCACCCAAGACGACGCGCACATCTTCGCCACGCCCGAGCAGCTTGAGGCAGAGTTCATCGGCGTGGTGCGCTTGATCCAGCGCATCTTCGACCTGATGGGCTTCCACGATTTCCGCGTGCGCGTCGGCACGCGCGACCCGAATAGCGATAAATACGTAGGCGCGCCTGAGCTATGGGAAAAAGCGACGCAGGCGATCCTCAACGCAGTCGAAAAGCTCGGCTTGCGCTACTACGTGGCAGAGGGCGAGGCCGCCTTTTACGGCCCGAAGCTCGATTTCATCTTCCGCGATGTGCTGAAGCGCGAGTGGCAGCTTGGCACAGTGCAAGTGGATTACAACTTGCCTGAACGCTTCCAGCTGGAATACATGGGCGAGGACAATCGGGTGCATCGTCCTGTCATGATCCATCGCGCGCCCTTTGGCAGCATGGAGCGCTTCGTGGCGATCTTGATCGAGCATTTCGGCGGCGCGTTCCCTGTTTGGTTGGCGCCGATTCAAGCGCGCCTGATCCCAGTGGCAGATCGGCATGTGCCATACTTGCGCGACGTGGCGGCAAAGTTGTTGGAAGCGGACTTGCGCGCCGACGTAGACGACGGCAAAGAGCGCATGAACGCCAAGATTCGCAAAGCGCAGGGCGAGAAAATCCCTTACATGCTGATCGCAGGCGATCGCGAAGTGGAAAGCGGCACGATCTCAGTGCGGCTGCGCAGCGGCGAGGACCTCGGCGGGATGCCTGTCGAGACGTTCATCGCCAAAGCGCGGCTGATCAACGATTCGCGCTCGCAGCGCCTGATGCCCGAGTCAGATTAGCATCCAAGCGGCGAGTCATCAGGCGGCTCTAGCGCTATCTCGTCCTCTGCTTCGGCCTGACCGCCCGCCTGCAGTGGCGGCAATTTGGTCACGCCGCGCTCTTTATTGATGCTGAAGCGGTCAAAATCGCGCGCCACGTAAGTGTTGGGAAAGATCGCCTGCGCTTCTGCCAGCACATCGCGCTCGCGGCTGCGCCGTGAGAGATGCGTCAGGATCAGCGTCTGCACGCCTGCTTCCGCTGCCAGCCGCGCAGCGCCTGCCGCCGTCATATGTCCGAAGTGCTGCGCCAGCTCTGCATCAGCGTCCAGGTAAGTCGCCTCTGTGACAAGTGCGTGCGCTCCGCGCACATACTCGAGAATGTCATCTGTGCGCCCCACATCGCCAGTGTGGACGTAACACGCGCCGCGAATATGCTCGCCAAGCACGTCGTCGGGCTGAATCACGCGACCATCGGCGAGCGTGACAGGCTGGCCGCGCACCAGCTGCGCCCGCTCAGGCCCGAATGGCACGCCGAGCGCGTCGGCTTTCTCAGCGAGGAACGGACGGCGCGCTTTTTCTTGAAAAACATAGCCGAGGCAGCCCGCGCCGCGATGCGTGACGGGGAATGCGCTCACTGTGAAATCCCGCGTCTCGAAGAAGACGCCCTCTTGCACCTCGATTAGATGAATCGGTATCGGCAGGCGCTCGTTGCGGAAGACGATGCGGTAGATCAAGTCTTGCACGCGGTCGAGCGCCCAGCGACTGCCGTAAATTTCCAGCTCGTCAAGGCTCTCCCAGCGCACTAGGGTCGAGAGCAAGCCCGCCAAGCCGAGAATATGATCTAGGTGTCCGTGCGTGATCAGGATGCGGTTCAAGCGCTTGAAGCCGACTCCGCTGCGCAAAATTTGGCGCTGTGTGCCTTCGCCGCAGTCAATCAGGAAGCGATATTCCTTCGCGATGAGCAGCTGCGCCGAGAGCCCGCGATGGATTGACGGCGCCGAAGCGGATGTGCCTAAGAAGAGCAACTCGAACATGATCGCGCCTATTCCACGCGGATTTTTCTCAGGAACAAGCGATCGCTACGCGGCGTCTCGCCGTCGTAGATCGGCAAGCGCCGACCGTCGCGCTCGCTATACGCACCAATTGAGAGGAAATAATCGCCGCTGGGAAAATCGGGCGGCAAAGGCAGGTCTATGATCTGAATGAAGACGTCGCGGTCGCGCAGCAAGCTGGACTCAATGTTCAGCACGTCGTTTTGCAAGGCAGGCGGGATGTCAGGATTGCGCGAGACATGCGCGAACAAGCGCAAGCCGGGCACTTGCTCGCCATCGGCGCGCCAATAAGTCACCACGCGCAGCAGATCGCCGGCGCGGTAGCGCTCGGCTTCGGGCAACAGACGGTACCCTTCGAAGGTCAGGTAGCCGCCCATGCGCAAAGGCAGCGCAGCAGGCTCCGCGTTGGCGCGGCTCTCTTCGGGCGACCACCACACTCGGCTCAAGATGACCTGCCCGAAATCATCGGCGACGATCTGCGCTGCATCCACGAGCAACACGCTGCCGCTCGGCAAATTCGCCACAGGCACATCGGCGGCGTTCTGCAGCCAAGCCTTGAGCGGCTCGGGGATGCGCGAGCGCGCCGCGGGATGAGCGAAGGCGTAGCGCTGCGCCGCGCCACCGTTCGTCAGCACCAGTGCATCGAGGCAATTGCTGTAGCGCAGCGCTAGGTCATGGCGATGCAACATCAATTCTAGCAATTGCGGATCAGGACGCGCCGCGAAGCGATGCTCAGCGCCTTGCGCTGCAGCGCGCGCATCGAGCGAGAACGTGCAGATGGACGTCGAGAGTCCATCGTAAGTGCGATCCAGATAGGCTGCTAAATGACCGAGCCGCGCACGATAGACGCTCTGCACATCATCGCGGTTCGCCCAGACGCGGAAGAGCAGATCGCTTGCGGCGAAGCAAGTGGTAGCGGCAATCGCGGAGGTGCCGAAGAGGATCAAACGCTCGGCGGTCGCGCGCGGCAGATTGGCTCGGAGGATATTGGCAACGCTCGCTGCTCCTGCGCCCATCAAGAGCATGATCGCAGGCAGCGCCAAAAGTTGGTGGCTGAAGTCGAGCGCGCCGCGCGTCCAAGCATCTGCCAGCAAACCGAACAAGAGCGCCAAAAGCGGCAGGACGTAGTTCGGCGCACGCCGAAAGCGCCGCAGCGCCTCGAACACGCCGACCAGCAGCAAGATGAAGCCGATAGGGCTCAAGAGCGGCATGGCGGGCAAATTCTGCTGCGGCGATACATCGCCATAGATGCCGAGGCCGCCAATCGCTTGCCAGAAGCTGCTCAGGAATTCTTCTAAGCGCTCAGGGCGATTTGACCAGAGCGTGTTCAGGCTGCTGATCGGAAATGTATGCACTGTGGCACCGATGTATGGGATGGCGACGATCAGCGCGATCAGCGCGCTGAACAAGCTGTAGCTGACGACGCGCCGCAAGATCGGCTGGCGCGTCACGAGCAGATAGACGACGAACGCGCCAAACAACGGCGCGAGCAGCAAGCCGATCCAATGCGCATAAGCGGTCAGCGCGATCAGCGCGCCGAGCGAAGCATACAGCGCGGCCTTCGGCAAGGCAGGCTGAACGTGACGACGCAGATGCACAGCGCTTGCCATCACCAACAACGTCAGCGCGATCAGCGGCACGGCGAGCGCTTCTCGCGCGATCGAACGTCCGATGATGATCGGATAGAAGGTCAACGCCATGCCAATGGCAGCCACTAGGCCGCTGAAATGCCCGAAGAGCCATCTGCCGAGCGCATAGAGGAGCGCGACGCTCAGCAGCCCGCAGCCGACCGCGAAAAAGCGCAGCGGCAGCTGCCCCTTGCCGAAGAAAATGCTCAGCCAACCGTGCAAGACGCCGAACAAGCCTTCGCGCCCGCTGCTCGCATCGTCCACAGCGTAGAAAGATGCAATGGCGCCGCTGCGCGCTAGCGCTCCGATCTCTATCTGGACAATCTCTTCGTCGTGGAAGCCTGGTGGCAAAGTTGTCAGCCCAGCGAGGCGCAAAGCTGCTGCCGCAAATAGCACAGCTGTGATGGCCGCCAATCGTGTGCGCTGCGCCAAGATGACCTCAATGCTGTTCGAGCTGAATAGCGCCTGAAGTATAGCGCACGTTGCGCGCCCTTTTCACGAGCGAAGGCGCGCTCAGCCGAACAGATCAGTCCGATTGCGCGTCAGCAGATAAATGGCGCGCTGTGTTTTGCCCTCTACCTCGCTCAGAAAGTCGTGCAGCACGTAGCCGCGTTTGAAGAGATCGCTGAACACTTGCGCCGACTCATGCCGCCATGCCTTGGCTAAGATGATCGATTGCCGCTTGAGCGCGTTGAAATCGTACGGAATCTCAACCAAATAGGCGTCTTGCGACTCATCGTATGGCAGGCGTTGTGGCGCGTAGCCATCTGCCATCTGCACGCCGCGCAAGGCGAACGGCACGCCCTTCGCCAACAGATCGGCAAGGCGCGGCTGCGCGTAACGCCCTTCGATCCGCGCGACTACAGGCGCGCTCTTCAGCCACCACTCCACCTCAAAGCGATCCGACGGCAAGCCCGCGTTGATGCCGTCGCTCATCGCTCCGTATAGATTGTAGTAGTATGTACGCGCGACCGCGCCCAACTTTGCTATGTTCAGGCGCGCGCTCGGGCGCTGCAGTGGATCGTACGTCCACGTGATGAGTTCTAGACCCTGCTTCAGCACTTCATCGCGCTGAAATAACTTCAAGCGGTAGCCGATCTCGCGCCTTTGTGCGCTTGGCAGCACGCCTGTCATGTGCGAGCAGTGCTTGAGACGACCGTCAGCCGTCATGCCTAAGAAGCTGAAGGTGAAGCCGATCAGTTTGCCGCTCAGCTCAAAAGCGCCTGCCACCAAGCCGCCGTTCTTCTGCGCGGTCACCAAGACGTGCAGCGGCACATAATCGCGCGGATCAGTGATTGCCCATGCTTCACGCTCAACCTGTTCAACTGCCTGATACTCTTCCAGCGTCGTCAAGCGGCGAATGATCACATCCGATGCTTGTTGCATGTTCAACCCGCCAAGATTGTTGTGAATAACGCAATAATAGAAGCGCCTACGGCAATTCGATAATAACCGAAAACGCGAAAACTGTTGCGCGAGACATAGCGTAGCAGCCATGCCATCGCTAACCACGCCACGATGAACGAGACCAGCGCGCCGACGCCGAACAACAGCAGGTGTTCGCTCCTGATTGCGCCTGCGTGCAACGCAAGCAGCAGATCGAAGAGCGTCGCCAAGCCAAGTGTCGGAAGCGCTAGGTAGAAGGAGAAAGCCGTCGCCGTGCGCCGATCCAAGCCGATCAGCAGGCTGCCCACAATAGACGCGCCTGAGCGCGAGACGCCCGGAATCAGCGCCATCACTTGCGCCAAGCCGATCAAAAACGCATGGCGCAGACCGACTGACTCGAGCGTTGTGATGTGCGGCGCCCGCAGACGGCGCTCGATCCACAGGAAGACCGCGCCGCCGATCACGAGCGCAATGCCGACTACAAGCGGCGTAAACAACGCCGTCTTGATCAGATCGCGCAGCAGGAAGCCTACGATAGCTGCCGGCAAAAACGCGAGGATGATGCCCGACCAAAAGCGCTGCACAGCCCGATCGCAGCAAATGTGGCGCGCTTGCGCTATCAGGTCGCGCCGATAGAAGGCGATGACTGCCGCAACCGCGCCGATCTGGATGAAGATTGAGAAAGTGTCGCGAAAGGCTTTCGAATCAGGCGCTTGCAGCGCCGCTGTTGGAAAGTCTAGAAGGGCAGAGACGACCAGCAAATGTCCTGTGGAAGAGATTGGCAGGAATTCCGTGACGCCTTCGACGATGCCCAGCACAATCGCGTAAATCAAGTCCATTGAAAACCGGCCTCACTGTGATGATTTAAGGCAGTCTAGCGCAAAAGCGGCAGCGCGTCACGCTTAACCGACCACAATGGCGCTGTTGAGGCAGCTACGACCTCTCGACGCCGGCGATCTTTGATTAGCCGAGCAAGGCGCAGCGCGCTATACTCAGCTGCGCACGAGTCTGTTGGAAGATGTGCCATGACAGATGCGCTCACGCTGAACGCGCAAGTCGAGACCTGCCCGATCTGCAAAGGGACAGGTCTGCTGCGCGAAGATGTGCCGGTCGGTCATCCTAACTTCGGCAAGCTCTTCCCGTGCGCCTGCCAGCAGGCGGGCTATCGCAGCCGCGAAGTGGCGCGCTTGCGCACGCTGGGCAATCTTGAGGCGTATGAGGACAAAACGTTCGCCACATTCGAGATAGATTACACG
>Ga0308310_1000783_pt1 | contig 14218 bp, 10 predicted proteins | sample HotsprSampleMS65_FD_203672 | JGI IMG/M metagenome (GOLD analysis project Ga0308310, IMG submission 203672) | Hot spring phototrophic mat microbial communities from Mushroom Spring, Yellowstone National Park, Wyoming, United States - 20090730_MS65 ...
GGGGGTCCTTCCAGGCCTCGGGGAGGGCGGAGCCGTGGGTGGAGGTCACCACCGCCAGGTCCTGGGCCCAGGGCTGGGCGTGGAGGTGGAGCCAGAGGGCCCAGGCGTCCTTCGCCCCCTCGCACACCAAGAGCCGGCGGCGGGGGGTGGGGCCCTCGAAGGGGGGGAGGGCCCAGTAGCCCGTGGGCCTTCCCCTCCCCCAGCCCTTGCCCGGGGCGCCCTGGGTGAGGCCGGGGATCTCGTAGTAGAGGTGGCGGCGGACGGGGAAGCCGTCCGGCCCTATCACCGGGTAGACCAGGGCGGCGGTGGCCCGCGCGGTGTCGTCCAGGCCGAGGTAGAAGCGGCGGACCACCCGGTCGTCCAGACCGCGCCCCTTCAGGTAGGCCACGGCCTCGGGGGTGCGGAGAAGCCTCGACACCATGCGCCGCAGCACCTCTTCGGAGGCCGGGGCCAAGGGGGCCTCGTCCTCGCCCTTGGGGGTGAGGAGGTCCCGGAAGCGGGGGTTGTCGAAGGGGTCCGACTCTTCAGGTACCTGGGAACCTGAAGACTCAGGAACTGGAGTACTTGGGCTCCCACGCACCTGGGTACTCACCTTAGGTTCTGAACCGGTCCTCGGCCTCTGCCTGAACTTTGGCGAAGGGGAGAGGCCAAGCCACTGCTGGGCCCAGCGCCGGGCCTCCTCGGGGGAGAGCCCCTTGGCCGCCTGGATCAGCGTGAGGAGGTTTCCCTTCCGGGGCTCGGGGGCGGAGGGGTTGTGGTCGATCCAGAGGCCCTTCCTGCGGTCCACGGCCAGGCTGTCGCCCCGCTCGCCTTGGACCGAGCCCGCCCGCCACTCGTCGCCCACTCGCCGCGCCCCGGGCAGGAGCTCCGGCACCAGCTCGTCCACCCGGGCCAGGAGGAGGTCGTGGAGGTCCCTCACCGCTCACCTCCCCGGGCGCGGGCGTAGACCCTCCAACCGTGACTGTAGCGGTCGCGGGGAGCGAACCGGGCGTAGTGCCGGATCACCATATCTACGCTGTCCAGGAGCACGTTGGCGGCGGCCTCAAAGGAGCCCGTGCGCTTCACGACCTCCGTGGCCACCACGTGGCGGATGGAATGGGGGCCGAAGGGCAACAGTTTCTGGGGTACCCCGGGCAAGGCGGCCACGTAGGCGGAACGCGTGCGAACGATGTGCACGAGTCTGAACTTCTTATCGGCACCCGGAAACAGGGGGAGGAGGGGGCCGGTCCGGCCCAGGGCCTGGGTTAGGCGGGGGAGGATCGCGTGCAGGTAGACATGAAAGAGCTCGTTTAGGGAGTACCGCGTCCCGTCCACGTCCAGAACCAGGACGGGGTGCTCGGGGTCGTCCAGGGGGAACGTGACGAGATCGTGGTCCTGGAGGCTCTGAAAGACTTGGCCTCGGGCGTTTTTGAACTCCACTTTGCGGTAGGCGAGGTAATATTTTTCGCCAGCCCGCCCCACGTGCCCCCGCCCGGGAGCGAAATCCCCGTCCTGGAACTGGCTCGTGTCCAGGCGAGCCCCGTAGAAGTGCTTCGCCCGGAGAGGGTGGGCCACCATCAGCCAGAGCAGCACAACGTCCCGGTAGAGGGCAAGCGCTTCGCCCGCCTCGCTTTTGGCGGTGGGGATTTGGGGTGCCAGCAGGTCGCCTACCCGCCCCGCCGCGTCGCGGAGCATGAGCCGGATGCCGTCCAGCACCCAGCGGAGGGGCTCGGAGGTTTCCAGGAGAGGCTCCACCACGTGGTAGCCGTCCGTGACATCGATTCCAGCGATTTTCAGTTTCCGTTCCAGCTCCTTCACCCCGTCCGGGTTTACCCCAAGCCCAAGGGCGCGGAGATAACCTCTGTGGAGTTTTTTCACTAGGGCGATAAACATGTATTCCGATCGAGTAACGGGAGGCACGTCCTCTTCCTTGTACCTATTCACGCGCCACTCCAAATACGATTGGACGAGTTCCAGGTCTATGAGGAGGGCGAGGCTCAACGCGTTGCTGTCAAGGCCCCGCTTGTTGTGGCAGTAGCCGTAGAAGAGTTCTATAATTTTACGCTCCCGCTCGAGCGTTTCCTTCCGCACAGTCGTGGGCGCGAGAGGTGCGCCCGCAAGCGCGGCCCATGCGCGCGCGGCGCTCCCAGGTGCCGATGAGGCATAGCGCTCGTAGTCCTCCCATTCTTTGCGAGCCTTAGGCGACCACTCGTCAAACGGAAGCCTGAAGGGCTTTGTCTTGGCGATTTGCGTGCGCTTTTGGCGGTTGGAGAGGCGGTTCCACCGGTCTTCGTCCTCGCGCCGAAGGGCCTCCCGCTCATCGGGAGAGAGGTCGGCCCAGGGCTTCCCGTGGCGTGCTAGGGCGGCCACGCGCAGGAAGGTCCGCGTGAACCCGGGATAAGGGGTATCTTTGTCCTCAACACCTATCTTCGGCAACCCCCAGCGGGGTAGTCGTCCCGAAAGGGCGCCTTCCGGGAGGTCCAGGGCCTCCTCCAACTTTGTCACGAGGGCCCGTGAACGAGGGAGAAAGCGACCCCTGAGCCACCCTATGACGGTACTATGATTGACCCCCACCTGTTTCGCCAGTTGGCCGATGCTCACCCCCTTCCGCTCCATCGCCCAGCGGAGCGCCTCGGCGAACGTGGGGGGCATCTCGGCGAGGGTCCGCCGCTGTAGCGCGATGGCGCGGGCCTTTTTGAGGGCGGCGGTGAAGTGGGGGCGGGGGCTTCCCTCGACCGCCCTAAGGCGCTGGGCGAGCCCCTCAATGGCAGCGTCGTCCAGGGCGGCCAGCCAGGCGTAGAGATCGGTGACCTCAGGCGGCAGGACCTTGAGGATCTGCCTGAAATGGCTCCCGTAGGCTTTGTTAGTGGCTTCGGCGATCTGGCGGGCGAGTTCCTCTACGGCCTCCAAGGGCTCGGGTGAAATGGCTTTTGTCGTAGTCACCACTACCTCCTTGCGCTATGTGACCGCCAGGAGGATAATGGCGCTGAGGGATCCGGTTGGGATCCCGGCGAGGAGGAGCCGGGGTAGTCCTGGGCGAGGGCCCCGGCTCAAAAGCTTCAGCGCCTGTCCTCTTCGGCGGCATGACCGACTCCTAACAACCGTAACGCCGTCTGTACCTCTTCATCCCCGCGCCACACGGTGGTTCCCAGGGCACCGGCGAGTTCGAGCCCGGCCGGCGTCAGGGCATACACCCCCTCGCGTCGTTCCACCAGCCCATGCCGGGCTAGCGCCCTGAGCATCGCCCACGTGGCATCTGGGGTGCGTCCCAGCGCCTCGGCGAGTTCTGCGCCAGTGGGGTAGCGCCCTTCCCGACCCAGGAAACGGAGCAGCTCCCGGAACGTTTCGGCCCGGGTTCGGGTGAGGCCAGCCAGAGGCGAGTGACGCATCACTGCGATGTTAGCTCGATTGCCTTCTTGTGTCAAGGGGAGGTTGAGGAACTTTTCCCGTAACTTTCCCCCCGTTCCACTACAAGCAGAGGTCGGCACACGAAGAGGTGGTCGGCTCAACGCCCTTCCAGAGGCCATTTGCGTTGAGTCAACCCCTGAGCCAACCCCTGTGCCAACGAAGTTTCGGCTCAGAGGGGGGTTGACTCAAAATCGGGGGGGTCGGCACAGAGGTTGACTCAAAGAGAAAAGTCGTATTGAAGGGCAAAACTCCCTTACCTCTTTTTCTTGAAAAAAGGTTAACTCATAGGTTGACTCAGACGATAACGAAGGAACTTATGAGCTGTGTTGAGTCAACCTAAGCCGTCCTGCCGTTGGGCCTCAGACCCAAAAGTTTCAACAAGGGGAAAAGTTCCCGCTGAACCTTCACTATCCGCTGTAAACACCCGGAGATGGGAGGGGCGTTTACATGGCGCTAAGAAAAACCCGATTGAGACGTGTATAGTTTGTATATATAAGGCGTGTTCCTCTCCTCCCAGGATGTAGCGCTTTAGCACCCATTTGTAAACCACCCTCCTTAGCAAAAATGCCGTTCTCAACGGCAAAACACGAGTATGGCCTTTTTTGAATCCGGTCTACATCGGGAGCTTGCCGTTTTACATGTCCCTACGGGGGAATCCTCGGGAAAAAGTTCCACCCCGCTATCTCCCCAGATGCGATAATGAAGGCTTTGCTCTTTTCTTCACGAACTTTTCCCCGTGGGGAGGGGGGAATGTTCCAGGCCTTCGTTCTTTTTAGCTCGCCGAGGTCCCGTAGACCCCTGGCATGGCGGAGAGCGTCTGGAAGCTACGTGATGGGTGGCCAGGCTGAGGACCCGAGGCCTACCCTCTTCACCGGCCGGACCCACGTCACGCCCGATAGGGCATACCTTGTGGAGAAGCCGAGACACTTAGCGCGGTGGGGGCCTAGATGTAGGCTCCTCCTTCATGTTATGCTCGTGCTGTATGCGCCTAACCGTCCACCTCCCCGATGACCTGGCCCGCCTCCTCAAGCAGGCCGCCCTGAACGAGGGCAAGTCCATAAGCGCCCTCACCGCCGAGGCCCTGGACTTCCACCTCCGGGAGAGGCGCAGGCGGGCCCTGGGCCTCAAGGTGCTGGAGCGGGCGGGAAAGGCCCCGGTGGACCCCAAGGCCCTGGAGGCCCTGGGGGAGGGCAGGCGTGAGCTTGACCGCCCTTGACACGGGCTTCTTCGTGCGCCTCCTCCAGGGGGACGGGAGGGCCGTGGACCGGTGGCGGGCCCTGGTGGAGGGGGAAGGGGAGGGGGTGGTGTCGGGCCTCTCCCTGGTGGAGCTCCTCCGCCTCTCCCTGAAGGGGGCCATCGGGCGGGAGGACGCCGGGCTTCTCCTTGACGCCATCCCCGCCGTGTGCCGGGTGGTGTGGCCGGACTGGACGGTCGGGGAGCGCTCGGCCCGTCTCTCCCACGGCCTGGCCCTGCCCCTGGTGGACGCCCTCGTCCTGGCCACCGCCCTGGAGGCGGGGGCGGAGGAGCTCTGGACCACGGACGCCCACCTGACGGCCTACGAGGGGCGGATGCGGGTGGTCAGGCTGTAGCGTGGGGCGGCGGGCTAGTGCTTTCTGTCCTTGGGGGGGTAAGGGTCCTTTCCGTAGCTCTCCCGGTCCTGAATCTTGCCGTCTTTACCGTGTATAAAGTGCTCCACACCCCTTTCCTTAGCCACCTCCCTACCATCCCGCACGGCCTTTTTCTTGGTACCACGGGTTTTCAAAGGAGTCGAGGAGCCCTCTTCTTTGACCGCCCACTTGCCCTCGTAAGGCACCGTGTGGATGTTCCGCTTCTTTCTTGCCATGAAACCACTATACTACCTCCCACCTCCGCCTGGGGTCCAGAGGATCCTCCGGGACCGCCGTATAAACCCCGCAAGGAGAGGCGGGGGGAGGGAGGCCTCCCGGGGGTGGAAAGTATGCGGCGGGGATAGGAGGCCCCGGTGGCCAATAGCCAGCCAGCGCCTCCCTCAGCCCAGCAGGGCTTCCACGTCCTCTCTCAGCCCCTCATAGATCCCAACCGTCTGTACGGCCACCTGCACCGCCCGCCCAATAAGGTCCAGGAGGTACCGGGGTTCCCCCTTCTCCTTGATGAAGAGGTTGGGGTCCCAGACGATGGCCTCCCCCTTGCCCTTGGGCACCTTCTCCTCCACCTTCCAGAAACGGACCATCCACTCCAAGGGGGAGTACCCCCCGGGGCGCCAGCGGAAGGCCTCCTCGGGGATGCCCTCCACCCGGACCCAGTCGTTGTACTGGAGGACCCCCCTCTCCTTGTCCAGCCTCATCCGTTCCACCCGGTAGCGCTCGTAGGGGTCCTCCGGGGCCCCCTCTTCTTCTTTCACCTGAAGGGAGACCAGGCTCCAGGGGGGCAGGGTCTCGTACTCGGTATGGAGACGGATGAGTTCTAGGCCTCCCTCCACCAGCTCGGCAAAGAGTTCGGGATCTTGGGGGAGGGGAACGCGGGGGAGGTCCATCTTGAGGTCCTCGGCGAAGCGCTCGGCGTAGAGGGGGTGGCTCACCACGGCGTAGATGTAGGCGAAGGCCTCCTCAGGCTCCACGGGGCAGCCTAGGGCTTCTTCGAGGCGCTTCAAAAAGTCTACCTTCAGGTTGAGGATGCCCTGTCCCGCTAGGCGGAGGTCCTCGCTAGGGTAGAAGTGAAGGGGATAGATCTGGGTATTTCCCATGGAGCCGCATTCCACTATGCGATCTATGACCAAGGCGCTAAAACCCCCGCTCCCTCTTCCTGTAACCGCTATGGCCAGGTTCTTCGCCTCGGGGGTGGGCCAGATGCGGGGGAGTTCGCCAACCCTATGGTTGAAAAGGGGACTTAGGTATACGTACATCGGCACAAAGGGACGGTAAAGAGCAGGGTACACACGGCCGCTCTCAGCAAATGATCCCCTTTTCTTCAGAGTAGCTGCTTTGATGAGGCTACTACTCCATTTGATGAGGCTTTCATCTTTTTCCAGCTCTTCTTCCTTTCTACCAAGGTTTGCGTTGTAAGTCTCGATAAGCCGCTCCATGTGGCGCTTGAGTTCTTCCAAGGAGAAGTTGAAGGCGTAAGCATCACGAGCTGTTTCTGCGCCTCTACTTCTTATCTTAAAGATGTCATCCAGCGACACCATTTCGGCGAAGCCCGCACTCAGCCTCCCCACCCAGTTCTCATAGGAAACCTCTTGCCAGGGAACCCCAGAGGCCGAGCCGTGCCCCTTCACCAGAGCCAGCTTGGCCTCCCGGGAGAGGCCGTCCCCGACCCGGTAGAGGTGGACCTTACCGATCCCTTTGTGGTCCTTGCGCTTCACCAGGAGGAGGAGGCAGACCCCGGAGCGGGTGGCTTGCCCGAAGACCCCACCTCCCTCTTTTTTCTGCTCCTCCCCCTTCCCCCTCGCATTCCCCCTTAGGTCGTAGACGTACACCTCGGCGAACTCCTCGGCCAAAGCGGCCCTGAGCCCCCGGGCCACCACCCCCTCCAGCCAGCCGTTGTTGCTCACAAAGGCCACGATGCCCTCCTCCCCGATGCGGTCGCTGGCCACCCGGAGGGCCTGGATGTACTGGTCGTAGAGGGAGTTCACGTTCTCTCCCTTGGGTTTTGTCCCCCCGATGGGAAGTTCCTTGGCCCGCCGCACATAGGTTGCCTCCACCCGCTCCCGCACCTTACGGTAGACGGGGTTCTTCTTCCCCTCGCCCTCCTTCTCCACCCGAGCCCGCCAGGGGGGGTTGGAAAGGACCACCTGGATAGGGGCCTTCAGCTGCTCGTTCAGGGCCTCACCGTACTCTTCCGGGAAGAGCGGGATGAGGCCAAACCCCCCCTTGCTATACCACAGCTCCGCCAGCCGGAAGGAGTCGGCCAGAAGCGCCCCCTTGAAGGGGACGTACTCTCCGGTCAGGGCCAGGGCAGTGTTCTCCACGTTGGCCCTGAGGACGTAGTAGGGGAGGAGAAGGATCTCGTTGGCCCAGATCTCCCCCCGCTCCAGCTTGCCCTTGACCGCCTCGGCCCCGCCCCTTTCGGCTACCCGGTGCAGGATTCGGGTGACGAAGGTGCCCGTGCCGGCGAAGGGCTCCAGGATGAAGACCTTCTCCCCATCGAGCCCCCGGCCGAAGTGCCTCTCGGCCAGTTCATCTGCGCTCCTCACCAGGAAGTCCACCAGCTCCACCGGGGTGTAGGCGATCCCCGCCTGGTCGGCCACCTGGGGGAAGGCCCGGGCGAAGAAGTTGGAGTAGAGCCTCCGCAGGAAGTCGGCCCTTTCGGCCTCGTCCGTGAGCCCTAGGGCCTTGAGGCGCATCTCTTCGTAGAAGTCCTTGAGGGCCTCCCCTTCCCGGTCCAGGAACCCCCTGAACTCCTGGAAGAGTTCGTCTAGGGCCCGGGAAACGGGATCTTCCCGCTCTTTGAGGAGCTCCCCGAAGAGGGCGTCGAAGATGGGCTTGGTGAGAGCGTGCTGGACCAGCATGAGGATGGCCTCGTCCTCCGTCACGCTCTCGTTGGTGAAGGTCTTCAGGGCGGCGAGGAGTTTCCCCAGTTTTTCCTTCACCTTGGGGTCCCGCTCCGCCATCGCCCTGACCTGCTGCTCCAGCGCCCTCGCCACCCGGGCCACGTCCTGGGCCCAGTTCTCCAGGTACTTCCGCCCCAGGGCGAGGCGCTTGACCAGCTTGCCGGCGAGGCTCCGGGTGACCTTCTGGCGGAGGTTGGGGTCCTCCAGGAGGACATCCATGACCACAGGGGAGGCGCTCCCTTCCCCGATGACGGCCACGCCCTCTCGGGCCTCTCCACCTTCCCCGCCCTCGCCCTTACCCGAGAGGCGCACCAGGGCGGCCCGCATGCGGGCCTCGAAGGACTTGTCCACCGAGCGCAAGGCCGAGAGCACCTGCCACACCGCCCGGTAGCCGCTCTCCTCGATCTCCCGCTCCTCGTCCTGCCCCCTCACCACCACGGGCAGGACCACGTACCCGTACTCCTTGCCCGGGGCCTTGCGCATGGCCCGCCCCACGGCCTGGATCACGTCCACCACGCTGTCCCGGGGACGCATGAAGGCCACGGCATCCAGGGCCGGGACGTCGATCCCCTCGGTGAGGACCTTGGCGTTGGTGAGGAGGCGGATCTCGCCGGGTCCGGGCTCCTCCCTGAGCCAGTCCAGGAGGCGCTTCCGGTCGTAGGCGGACATCTGCCCGTCGATGTGCTCCACCTCCACCCGCCGGAGTTCTTCGGGAAGGAGGCCAGCCTGCTGGGCGGCGAGGGCCACCTTCGTGAACTCTTCCTCCATCCTCTTGGACTCCGCCACCCGGCCGTGGAAGGCGATGACCCTCCGCAGGTCGAGGCCCCCCATGGGCTTCCCTTCCTCGTCCCGCACCTCGCCCTGGAGGACCTTCCACAGGCCCAGGGCCTTCAGGGCCTCCTCCACCTTGAGGGCCTCGGGTCCCTGGAGGTAGGAGGCCAGGTCCTTTTGGCCTTCCTCCGCCACAGAGAAGACGATGACCTTGTAGTCGCTCAGGTGGCCCTCCTGCACGGCGCGGGTGAAGGTGTACTCGTAGAGGGTGGGGCCGTAGACCTCCTCGTTGTCCATGGAGTAGACCAGGAGTTCCACCCCTTCGGGGGTCGTGGGGTCCTCAGTAGGAGAGGCACCGAGGTCCAAAAGGGGAAGAGAAGCCTCTTTCTGAGGGTCCTTCTTTTTCCCAGCCTTTTTCCCTCGGTCCCCCTCTCCATTCCCCTCCACCTCCCAGATCCTGGGCGTGGCCGTCATGTAGAGGCGGTGGCGGGCCTTCACGTAGTGGTCGTGGTGCACCTTGGTGAAGGGGCTTTCCTCCCCCGCCCGCACCGTGGCCGTGCGGTGGGCCTCGTCCAGGATCATCAGGTCAAAAGGGGGAAGCCCGTGCTCCTTCTGGGCCCTCTCCAGGACCTCCGCCGACTGGTAGGTGGAGAAAACCACGGTGAGGGCCTCCCGACTCTCCGTCTTGGCCTCGGAGGCCAGCTCCTCAGGCTTGGTGGTAGGGGGGATGGAGAGGAGGGAGAGGGCGGAGAGGTCGTCCTCCGAGGTCTTGCCCACGCCCGTGTCCGAGACCACGGCGAAGAGGCGCAAGGGTATGGAGGCCTCCGCCGCCCAGGCCCTGAGGGACTGGTCCAGGAGGGCGATGGAGGGGGCCAGGAAGAGGACCCTCCCCCCGGGGCCCGCCACCTTCTCGGCGATCTTGAGGGCCACCAGGGTCTTGCCCGTGCCCGGGGGCATGATGAGCTTGCCCCGGGTCAGGCCCTTCTCCTGGAAGGCCTCGGCCACCTCCCCCAAGGCTTCTTGCTGGTACTTACGGAGGGCCTTCTTCCCCCGCCTGCGGGCTTCCTCGGGGCGGTCGGGGAGGAGGGATTCCAGGTCCAGGTCTTCTAGGAGGGCCTCTTCGCTCAGGATGGTGATGGGTAGGCCCTGGAGCTGGCGCTCGGCCTCCTGGGTCACGCCTCTTGGGGCCACAACGAGCCCGTGGTCGAAGCCGTACCCGGGGTGCTTCACCACCCCCACGAAGCTCCCCAGGTCCTTCCAGGAGAGGGGCTTATCCCACAGCTTGACCTGGATGGCGTAGACCTTGCCGTCCTTCCCGTAGCCCACCAGGTCCACGCCGATGTCCGTGGCCCTGAGCCCCTCGCGGGTGGCGTGCTCGGACCAAGGGACGACATCCACGAACTCTTGGCTCCAGATGGGGTGGAGCTCCTTCAATATCTTGCGGACCAGGCGCTCAAAGAGGCGGCCCGCCTCCTGGGGGGAGTGGCCCGTGTAGAGGGCTTCTAGGGGCGATTTGCTGAGGGTGACCATCGTCTTACCTCCTTTTATCCCTTTGCCAGCAAGAGCAAGATTGCTGCGGCCAAGAGGAAGGTCGCCGCGCGCCACACCTTCAGGCTCTGCTTCAAGCGGGATACTTCCTGAGCCAGGGCAACCGGCTCCCGCTCCAGCCGGGCCAGCTTTTCCCTGAGTTGCTCGCGTTCCTTCTTAATGGTCCCGAGTTCCTCCTGGGTTCGGTTCAGGAGTTCCTGGGTCCTATTCAAGACTTTCGTTAGATCGGCGGCTTGTTTTTCCCTTTCCACTGCCTCCACCGCTTGCTTGAGGAAGTGCCCCAAGGCGGTGGGCGTGGGGAAGCTCTGGTCCGCCAGAGCCTCCACCCAGAGGGTGTTGGCCGCGTGGCCCAGGGCCACCACGATGGGCTTAGGGCAGGAGGCGACCGCTTCCCACACCTCGGGACGGTCGAGGGTCTGCAGGCCTTCCCCTCCCCCCCGGATCAGGGCCAGCAGATGGTAGGGGCCACCCGCCGCTTGGGCGATGGCCTCCGCCACCGCCGAGGGGTCGGTCAGGTTCACAGGCTTCTTGTCCATGCGGTAGCGGCTCCGGGCTTCTCCCAGGGAGGCCTCCACGTCCCGGTCAACGATGGCCGACTCCCCCAGTATCAGGGCGATGGAGGGGGTCTCCCCCTTGCGGAGGAGATCCGTGAGGAGTCCCTGAACGTCCACCCTACCCCGGCTCTTCCGGGGGAGCCGGGCCTCCGGGGCGGTGGAAGCCTGGCCTTCTCCGTGAAGATCGTGCACCTGAAAGACAAAGCCCTTGCCGTTCCGGGCTAGCTCAGGACTCACGGAAAGGACATAGGTTCTCCCCTCCTCCAGGGGAATCCGGGCCGGCACCTTGAGGCTGATGGAGGTGCCGTCTCCCTTGAGCTCGCCGTAGTAGAAACCGCCGTACAGCCTCCTTTCCGGAGAGCTGTTGGCGTAAGTCCCTTGCACAAGATAGGGGCCTTCCTCCCGGAAGCGCCGGAACGCCTCACCGTTCAGAAGGGACTGCAGGGCCTGGAGGAGCTGGTCTGGGGTTAGAGGAAAAGGGCTTTGGAGGGGTTCCTGAGGTCTCATAGAAGCTTCAAAGACAGGTTAACATGCCCCAACTTCACCCATCCCTTGGGCCAGGCCCGGCCGATGCGCGGCTCCGTCCGGGTGAAGGGGGGCTGGGCGGGGGCCGGGGTATTCCCCTTTGGCCGCCAGCGTCTCTGGGGCGGCGGGCCCTGACTGGCCCCCTCCCGTCCCGGCGCGCCGGCTCCCCTTCCCCCTAGGCCTCGCCTGTTCAGAAGACCCCTTCCTCCAGGAGCCGGGTTGAGAACCCAGAGGCTGCCCTCCAGCTCCACCAGGCGCCCCCAGATGAAGTGTTGGAAGACCCAGCGCAGGGTGGGTCTTTGGGTAGGCTTGCCCTTCTGGATCAGCAGGCTGGATGCCGTTTCTTCAAGCCGTTGCCACGGTGCCCACTCCCCCTGGGTGTTCAGGATGGTGGCTTAAGGGCCATACCGGTGGATATCTTCTCCCCGGGTCTGGGACCCACGAGGCGGTCCACGGTCTTTACCAACCGGATCCTGTCCTGGACGCTGGCTACCAGGCCCAGCTGGCCCAGGTCGTAGACCTTCAGGTCGGGTTGGGCGCTTGCCCCAAAATCCTAAGAATCCTAAGGCATGGGGGGAGGGGTGTGGAATGTTGGCTCGAGCAAAGACGTCTGTAGTCCGCGTGTCTGAGCCTTGAGGTAATACCTTGCAAGCCACGACCTTCTTTGAGCACTAGGGGGCCTTCCTCGTAAGCCCAGTGGCGTGCGGGTTCTCCAAAGGGCGAATTAACGACGGGGTTGTCAACGAGCATGATTACTTGCACCTTTGAATGATTTTATCGGCAGTATTGATGCAGATACTAACTTGCTGATGGAGGTCAGAGACCTGATTATCATAGTCACAAGCATTTCGCCACATTCGTAACTGGTTTAAGTCTGAAGCTACCTCCTGATACCCTTTCTTTTTAAGATACTCCCTCAGTTCTGCATGATCGCTTGACTTTCCCCCCGGTTGAAACCCCAGGTTTTTCTCCGCGTAGTTCCTCGCCCAACAGAAAGCGGCGTAGTAGGCGCGGCTGACAGCGGAACGCTCCGCCGCCTCCTGAGAGTAGCCAGATCCTTGCAGACCTGCAAGCTGTCTCGCTAAATTTAGGTATTCGCGCCAATCAAAGGGCATCCTCCCCCTCCGGCTCCCGAAAGTCCGTGGTCAGCTGAATCCACCCTCTTTTGCTCACAAGCTGGTTAAGGAACTCCGCTTCCGCCTTATCTAATCGTTCAATGAACGAATCGTCGTAGTGTTTCAGTCTGATATACAAGACAAGATAGTTGTCGTCAATTTCAGGATCCTGGTAGACATCCATAACAAGCTGCGCTTCTGGAAAGTGCTTCTTTGCCGCGTCTACCGCTTTGGGGATCACATCCAGGAGCTCGGTAAATCGCAATAGGTATTCTCGAATGCTGTGGGGGTTTTCGAGCCGTACCTTCCGGGTCAGCCACTCGATTAGTCCCTCGATATCGATTACAATCGATTCGGATCCTCTTTGAAGTGCTGGAGAAGCCACGTCCCCTAAAGACAGCCAGAAACTCTGTAGGAGGTCACGAAGCGGGGTTAAGATGTAGTCGAGAACAGTAACAGTAGTTGACATCTCACGACACCTCTTCAAACATTTCCCTCAGCTTGTCGGTGATGGATCCTTCAAAAACCTCTTCCACTCGGCTATGGGCTTCCTCGACCCAAGCCAGAGCTTCTTCCGGTTTCACAGCACGTGGTTGTGCGAGGAAGTAGTCTATGTCCAGCATGAACAAGCTTTTGCCTCCCGAACCTTGGATAGGAGCAAGTTGCACACGGCAACGATCTCTGCCATCGGCATAGGAAAACTCTGCGCCTGCGAGGAAAAATACCATCTGTTGTGGAAGCCTCTGGCCCACGAATGGATAAAACTCAAAATATTCAGCTAATTCTACACTCTGACCCGGTAGCTCAACGTGATTGACATAGCGCAAACCTATGCGCTCCAGGCCCTGCACCTCTACAGCAACCCGTAGGCTTTCCCAAGCCCTCCTAATGCGAGGTTTAAAGCCCTCCCAGTGGGGATAGGATTTAAGTACATTTATTGCGAGCAAACGAGGACCTACTTGCACGAGCATCCTTCTATCCTCGGTAAAGAATATGATTCGTTCACTTGTGCGAATCTGCTGTTCCAGCGACCCCTCTGGCCTTTGTATAAGTTCCATCTCTTGAATCACCCGTTGCTCTTTCTGAGGAAAGAACTTTCTCAACTTCTCATAAAGCAAACCTGGGATCGTAAGGTCCCATTGCGTCTCGGGTGTCAGTCTGAATTCACAAACCGCCTCTACAATGGGAGGTTTTGCGTATTTTTTACCCATGGTGAGCCACCTCTCATGCTTGTTTAGGTTAAGTTTACCACCCTCGCCACCTCGTTCCCCGAAAGTCTATCACTGGACTTACGCGGTGCTGAAGATCCCCGATAAAATGGGCCTCCGGTGACTAGGGAGGCCCAATGAAGAGGATACCACGGCCTGTTCTGCGCGCTCTAGGTCACGGGTGAAGCCCGTATCTTGGAGCTTTAGCCCAAAGCCCCATCCATACCTCCGCCCTGGCCATGGCCGAGGGCCAAGACTTCGCTCACGACACCCTCTACCGGGCCCTGAACCAACCCTTGGCCTCCTTCTTTGAACTCTCCCTGGAGCTCTGCAAGGCCATGGGTGGCCCGGACCGAGGCTACCTCATCCTTGATGACGTCCTCATCCAGCGCTACCGCTCAGGCAAGCTGAGCCTGAAGAAGGCCCGGGACACCTCCACGGGGGCTTGGGTGTTGGGGCTGTCCCTGGTGGTGCTGGCCTGGACGGACGGGAAGCGGCGGATTCCCCTGGCGTTCCTGCCCTACTTCGGGGAAGAAGAGAGCAAGCTGGACCTGGCCCTGGCCCTGCTGGAGTGGGCCAAGG
>Ga0308310_1000784_pt1 | contig 14209 bp, 13 predicted proteins | sample HotsprSampleMS65_FD_203672 | JGI IMG/M metagenome (GOLD analysis project Ga0308310, IMG submission 203672) | Hot spring phototrophic mat microbial communities from Mushroom Spring, Yellowstone National Park, Wyoming, United States - 20090730_MS65 ...
ACCTGGAGAGCGGTAAGCCTTTGGTAGGTCTCAGGACCGCAAGCCATGCCTTCGACACGCGAGGGAAGCTTCCGCCGGGAGGAGCCGAATGGATCGGCTTCGACCGGGAGGTTTTAGGCTGTAATTACAAGGGGCATACAGTCGTCGGAGGAAGCACCGTTCAATTGGTGGCGGAACAGGCCAACCACCCAATTCTTGCAGGCTTACCGAGGGGACGTTGGCAAAGCGAGGGAACTTTGTATCTTGTTTCTCCCGTGCTCGAGGATGTCACTGTGCTCATGATGGGGGAGGCTGCCGGGCGAATAGAACCGGTCACATGGGTTCGGAATTATCGGGGCGGAAGAGTTTTCTACACTTCTTTGGGGCACCCCAAAGATTTCGAAAATCCCGCCTTCCGCCAGCTACTGATAAACGCCATTTTCTGGGCTTTGGGCCAACAGGCTCCCACCCACAAGTAGGGTGCATCTACGGAGAATCCACCCTAGGATAATGAGTTCAGCTGCCGAGTTGCCCGGGGGCGTTCTCAAAACCAAGTGTTACCTGGCCCCGATTGTGAGAGGTACAACCCCCTGGAAAGTAGGTACTCGCTGGAAAGTAGGTATTCGCGAACTGGTTGGGTGCAGTTCCTATTCACTTTCTGATCGGGGACTCCTCCAAGCGTTGGCCCAAAGGATGCCACAGTACTTCAAGATGTTAGCCCAGCGGTAGCTCATCCAAGAGTACGGCGGTCGGCTTTCCTCGGCAAAACGTTCTCCGTATTACCAGGTAAAGGGGGGAATTCGTTGGGGAGAATGGAGCCAATATCGGGGAGAAGGTGGCACCAGGAGGACATCGGATTCCCCCACTAAGCCATCCCTCCAATCCAGTTAGCAGGCAGTCGATGGGTGGGCAGGGACCCGCAGCCAGAATATTTCCCCCGGGATTACAAGCTCGTTTACGGGTCACAGCCGGGACAGACCAATCCCCAACCTGAAAAGTTGAAAAACTTGGGGTTTTTGCAGCAATATCAGATTTTTACCAGCTTGTTCAAAAATTTGAGCCCGCCTGGAATAGTATTCACCCCCTTGGGGAAGAGTATCCATAGGTTGCAACAATTCCGGGCTTCAAGCCCGAGGTTGCCCTAAAACACTTAAAAACTGAGCTTTGGCAGAGGGAGAAGTACCCGGAAACCGTTCTCTGCGGCTCCCTCCGGGTTGCATTGATAGCCTTTGGTCCCGGCAAGGCTCCCGGCGGCGGTTTTGCCCCACCGGAACGGGCTCAATTTCCTGGGGTGTCTCGGCCCCTTTACGGGAATCGAAGGAAATGGCAAGAGTTCCCTCCGATAAAGCATTGTCCTTCCCGCCATGTACTGCATACCCCATTGCAGAAGGGATCGAAAGCGGCGAACGAAAGCTCCATCTTTCGGAGACCAGGGGAAGTTTCCCGCCGGGGGGGTTCGATTCAGCCTCGGAAAAAAGCCCCCAGGAAGATCCCATTCAAGGCAAAACCTCCGAACTAAAAAAACAAAATAGTCTGAAGGTATCGGTAAAATTTGGATGGGGGGATGCAGCCGAGCGAGCAAACCCGGGGGTTCCTAAAAGCAGTAATGGTTTCGCCTGGAGTCACGGTTTTTGCTTGTAAGGTTTTCGCCTGCGGCCTCCAGCCAAAGTCGAGGCCGCGTTCATTCCGATGTTCTGCCTCCCCAGGGTGATAACTTTCGGGTTTCTCCGGAATGCATAATGTTTGTAACAGGTTGCGGGAAATTTGAGCGATACCGGAAAACGAAAATGGGGCCGTTGAATTTGGACACCCCCGATTCCGAAGGCTAAATCCCGGGCTTACCTCGGACTTAACATTCTCAATTCGGTCGGTACACCAAAGCCTTGCAAGGCCGTTGTTGATACCCAACCTCGGAAAGTTTGGACAGTTTATGCCTGCACGGGCAGAGAATTAGAAAACAAGCCTGCCGCCCTTGGGATTGACGAACTCCGGGGGCCGGATATGCCCAGTGGCTACCGGCCGAGGCTAAATAAACCCTCGGGCCGCCGTAAACCGGAAAACGCTATCCCAGGCACAGACTGATGAATATCGAAACGTTGCTCTATCTATCTCTCGGAAAATCAAAGCTCAATGGTCCACCCGGAGGAAACTAGATTCGAGATTTCCACCATCAAGCCGGCTCCCCCCTCTGACTGTGGCTCCAGCATTTCCCGCGGAGGGGTCGTGCGGGTAGGGATAACCGTGGCCGGGATCGTCCAAGGAGTCGGCTTTAGGCCCTTTGTCTATCAACTGGCCCATAAGCTGGGCCTTACGGGTTTTGTCCGCAACGAATCCTCCTGCGTCTGGATCGAAATCCAAGGGAGTACCCGGGCAACAGAAGAGTTCCGCAGCCGATTGTGCTCGGAGTGTCCCCCCCAGGCCCGAATAGAGTCGGTGGAAATCCGATTTTTGCCGGTCCGGCTTTCAGAAACGGGCTTCCATATTGCCGCCAGCTCAGAACCGTGGGCGAAAGCCCCCGTAATTCCTGCCGATCTCGCCACGTGTGCGGAGTGCCAGCGAGAAATTTTCACTCCCGGGGAGCGACGTTACCGCTACCCCTTCACAAACTGCACGAATTGCGGGCCACGCTGGTCCATCATTCGTGGACTGCCTTACGATCGGCCCTTGACCTCGATGGCACAGTTCCAGATGTGCAACGATTGCCAGCAAGAATATGGCAACCCTGCAGACCGGCGGTTCCATGCCCAACCAATTGCTTGCCCCCGTTGTGGGCCAACTCTCGTCTTGCTCACTCCCGACGGAATGCCTGTGGCGGAAAAGGACGATACCCTCAGGAAGGCTGGAGAAGCCATCCGAAAGGGAACCATTCTCGCCCTGTTGGGGTTGGGAGGATTTCAACTTGTGGTCGACGCCACTTCACCTCAAGCCGTTAAAAGATTGCGGGAGCGGAAACGCCGACCGCACAAGCCCTTCGCTGTGATGGTTCCGAATCTTGAAGCCGCAATCCGATGGTGCGAAGTGTCCCCGGAAGAGGCCGAATCCCTCCTTAGTCCCCAGGCTCCCATTTTGTTGCTCCGGCGTCGGGCACAGGTGGGGCTGGGTGTCCCTGCAATTGCCGAGGAGGTTGCCCCGGGGAATCCATATCTGGGGGTGATGCTGCCTTATACCCCCATACATCACCTTCTCATGCAAGAAATCGGGCTTCCTGTGGTCTGCACCAGCGGGAACCTCTCGGAAGAGCCAATGAGTACCACTGTTGAGGAAGGGCTCAAACGTTTAGGAAGCATTGCAGATCTTTTCCTGGTGCACAATCGGCCTATTGTGCGGCCCGTGGACGATTCCGTGGCACGAATTTTTCGAGGTAGACTGCAGTTGTTGCGGCGGGCGCGCGGGTATGCTCCTTTCCCCTGCCGGATGCCCCGGAATGCCCCTACAATCTTGGCTGTGGGGGCCCATCAGAAAAACACAGTAGCCCTGCTTGTGGGTTCCTCAGCAATCGTGGGATCCCATATCGGAGATTTGGATAACATCCTGAGTCAGCAGGTCCACAGACGGGCAATAGAGGATTTGATATCTTTTTTCGCAGCCACGCCCAAGGCAATAGCTTGCGACTTACATCCGGACTATGCCTCTACCCAAGTTGCTCAGGAACTAGGCCGGCGTTTTGAGATTCCGCTGATTGGCGTGCAGCACCACCATGCCCATATCGCCGCGTGCATGGCCGAACATCGCTTAGAAGGTCCTGTGCTAGGGGTTGCTTGGGACGGAGCTGGGTTCGGCATGGACGGGACAGTATGGGGAGGAGAGTTTTTACTGGTAAATGGGGGACACTTTCGGCGGGTGGGCACCCTCCGGCCTTTCCCGTTGCCAGGCGGAGAAAAAGCCTCCCGCGAGCCCAGACGCTCCGCTTTAGGCTTGCTTTATGCTCACGATGGCCTAAAAAATTGCTCCGCAATTGAACACCTTTTCACAGGCCAGGAAATAGCCATTCTGCACGAGATGCTGAAGAAACACATTAACTCTCCCATGGCCAGTAGTACAGGCAGGCTGTTTGACGCCGTCGCCACGCTGCTTGGTGCTTCTCCTGTTACAAGTTTCGAGGGGCAGGCGGCCATGGAGCTTGAATTTCTGGCAACAAGTGCCGGCGAAAACCGCTACCAAGCCGAGGTCGTGGAAAAAGATCTGCTCCTTGTGGACTGGGGACCGGTGGTGGATGGGATTCTTTCGGACTTGAAAGCAGGCCGTTCCGTTACGGGAATCGCCTGGGCATTTCACGCAGCCCTAGCCGAAGCTGTTTGCCAGGTCGCTTTGCGGATCGGGCAGGAAACCGTTGTGCTTTCCGGTGGGTGCTTCCAAAATCGAGTTCTTTCGGAATTAACCGTCAAGAAATTGGAGGAGCGGGGCTTCCGAGTTTATTTGCCCGAGGCCTACCCGCCCAACGACGGCGGAATCTCCCTAGGTCAATTGGCTGTGGCACAGGCTTTACTCGATCAAGGGGAGGGTAAAAATTCTTCCGGAGCTCGTCGAACGCTCGAGGCAGCTTTACTTCGATAGTTCGGCGACTTCCCCGTTTTATTGTCGGATCAGAAGTTGCAGCAAGTTCGGTCGGTTTTTACGGTTCGCTCTCGAAAGTTAGGGCTTCTTCACCATAAAAGCCTAATTTAAGGTTGTATGGATGGACGGTTTTTTTCTTGCCCATGCCCGATCCTTGCAGTTAAGCAGAATTGCTTCATGGGTAATCTTAATTTTTCCTTGTGAGGAAGCACTTACTATCCCTTTCTGGTAACTATAGCGTCCGACAGCGATCGTTTTCGAGGTAACCTAAGAAGGGTTCTGAACTATGTGTTTGGGAATCCCCGCGAGGGTGGTTGAAATCTATGAGAAGGACGGCCTTCTTATGGGGCGGGCCGAGACAGGCGGCATCCGGAAAGAGGTCTGCCTCGAGTACACCCCCGAGGTCCAAGTAGGACAGTATGTGATTGTTCACGTGGGTTTTGCCATCAGTATTTTGGATGAGGTCGAAGCCCGGGAAATGTTGGAAACGTTGCGGGAATTAGCAGAAGCCACGGAAGTTCCACGGGAAGATGTGTCATCCCCTGAGCATTCCTTGCCGGGTTGAAAAAAACCGCAAACCCCGAATGGAGCGTACGTCCACTAGATTCACAAATGCCCGGGAAAAGAATAGCAAGTCCTTTTGTGCCTTCGACAGCAGAAGCCGCAGGTCTTCAGTTCTGGTGTGGTCGAAAGCTGGTTCCTGATTAGGGCCAATCGCGGAGTTGCTGCAGGAATTATCTTTCCGGCAGAAAGGGGCTCAAAAGCGATTAGCAATGGTCTAGCGGCTAAAAAGCCTGCTGAAAAAAAGTCCGCGGGAAGCCGACATGGCAATCAACGGATCGCCGGGCTTCCAAGGAGACACAAAACCCAAACGGTGATTTGGTATTGACTGACCGGGGATGTACGCCGGCGGCGAGATGAAACTAGTAAAAGAAGCCAGTAAAGGCCTTCCGTGGCAACGAGGTATCCAAAACCGTTCGGCTGTGCAGTCGGCTGGGAAGCGAGACTTCGCGAATGACCTGGGACGATCTGAAAACGACAAGGTCTGCTTGCTGCAGGAGGACGGTCCACAAGGCCAGAAATCGGGAAGCCACTTTAGCGGATAAGAAGATAGAGGAAGGGGCCCGTGAAATACATCCAGGAATTCCGAGATCCGGCCAAGGTCAAACTGTTAGCCTCACGAATTGCGGCAATCACTACCAGACCATGGACCATAATGGAGGTATGCGGAGGCCAAACGCACGCGATTCTTCGCTTTGGATTAGATCAACTGCTGCCCCCGCGGATTCATTTAATTCACGGCCCGGGATGCCCTGTGTGTGTGACTCCCATGGAAACTATTGACCGGGCGGTGACGGTGGCTCTTCGCCCCGGGGTAATCTTTTGTTCGTTTGGGGATATGCTGCGGGTTCCGGGTTCCTCTTGGGACCTTTTCGGGGCAAAATCCCGGGGGGCAGATGTGCGGGTGGTGTATTCCCCTTTAGATGCCGTCAAACTGGCTCAGCAACATCCCGATCGGGAGATTGTTTTTTTCGCGGTGGGATTCGAAACAACTGCTCCCGCCACAGGGATGGCAGTACTGCGAGCCCAGCAACTCGGGTTGAAAAACTTTTCCCTTCTGGTCGCCCATGTCTTAGTTCCCCCTGCACTGAAAGCGATTCTTCTAGGGGGAGCAAAGATCGATGGATTTCTTGCCGCAGGGCATGTATGCACCGTGAGTGGTGTGGAAGACTACTACCCTATCTCTCGCGAGTTTTCCGTGCCGATTGTTGTCACCGGCTTTGAGCCTCTCGATATTCTTCAGGGAATCGAGATGTGTGTCCGACAACTAGAGTCCGGCCAGGCGACGGTAGAAATCCAGTACGACAGATCGGTCCGTCCCGGGGGTAATTCTCATGCTAGAGCTCTGATCGGTCGCGTCTTCGAAGTAAGCGATCGGAAGTGGCGGGGCTTAGGCGTCTTACCGCAGAGTGGGTTGCGGCTCCGGGAAGAATTCCGCTCCTTCTGTGCTGAGGAGCGTTTTGGATTGGGGGAGATTGTCCGCGATGAGGCCTCGGGCTGTATCGCCGGAGAGGTCCTGCAGGGAAGAGCCAAACCACCGGAATGCCCTTGCTTTGGTACAACATGCACGCCGGAACACCCGTTAGGTGCTCCGATGGTGTCCAGCGAGGGAGCGTGTGCGGCTTATTATCGATACCGCCGTAGCAACCCCGCGACAGAGCGCGCCGCCGCTTCCCCAGATGAGGCATAAGCGGGAGAAAGCGGGGAGTATCAGACCTTTTTGCTCCCAAAGTCGGAGAATAGCCGAACTTTTTTGGCCCCTAGCGATTTGGGATCTCTAAATCCGCAAGAGGGAGCCTGGGAGAAGAGCCCCATGAGATCGGAAGAAACCTCCGAGCGGGAAAATTTATCCTCCGCCGAGAACCGGTGCACCACCGGCGACCTATGGCCCCTAAGTTGCCCTGTACCGTTTTCTAGCCAAAGTACCATCCAACTAGCCCACGGAGGTGGTGGGCGGTTAATGCAACAACTCATCCGAGAGGTTTTTCTGCCATTGATGACCGGCGATCCACTGGCAGTCGGAAGTTTGCCACCCTTGCACGACAGTGCTACTGTCGAGCTGGGTCAAGTTCGTGTGGCTTTCACCACAGATAGCTACGTGGTAAGACCGCTATTTTTCCCCGGAGGTGACATCGGACGGCTGGCAGTGTGCGGTACGGTCAATGATCTGGCGATGGCCGGTGCCCGACCTTTAGCCTTGGCCGCAGCGTTCATTTTGGAGGAAGGTTTTCCCTTGGAAGATCTTCGGCGGATCCTGCTATCGATGCAAGAGGCAGCCAAGAGTTCGAAAGTTGCTTTCGTCACCGGCGACACCAAGGTTGTGGATCGAGGCAAAGGGGATGGAGTTTTCATCACGACAACAGGGCTTGGGCTGATTCGCGAGGGGGTCGAGATCGGCCCCCGGCAAGTGCGAGCGGGTGATGCCATTGTAATTAGCGGGGATCTGGGGCGGCACGGGATTGCTATCCTGTCCGTCCGCGAAGGCCTCCAATTCGAAAGTCCGGTTGAAAGTGATTGTTGCCCGCTTTTCCCTCAGGTGGATGGTCTTTTAGCTGCCGGGATCAAGGTGCACTGCTTGCGGGACTTGACACGAGGGGGATTGGCCTCAGCCTTAAACGAAATTGCGGCCGACGCCAGAGTGGGCATGGAGCTCCAAGAAGATGCAATCCCAGTCAGTGAGCCCGTGGCTGGAGCATGCGAGCTTTTGGGCCTAGACCCAATTTACGTGGCCTGCGAGGGACGATTGGTTGCCATCGTGGCGGAAAAAGATGCCCAAAAAACGTGTGAAATTCTCCGCCGTTTCCCCGGTGGCGAAGCCGCCGCTGTGGTGGGCCGGTGCGTCGCCGAGCATCCCGGGGTAGTAATTGCCAGAGGCCCGTGGGGTACAGACCGGGTAATCGATCTCCTTTCCGGCGAGCAGATGCCCCGGATTTGTTAACCCACGTAAGTACTCAACTCCACCCGGGAGGCCCAGGAACGAATATCACCAAACGAATATCATGAATAGATAGAGTTTTTCTCCATATAGGCAGCCAATAACCAGGTGCTGAGCGGAAAACATTGGAAGCAGCACCTGCCAAGCCTCAATGCAGCACCTCCCAAGCGTCAATCAAGTGAGGTATCAATCAAGTAAGGTAATTGTAAATTTGACGTTGGGCGTGCCTGAGCCGAAGTAACAATTTTGGCCGGTGGATTCCCGGGCTAAAGAAAATCGATAACTGTTTGCCTGATCGAAAACCCCTCAGCCAAAAGCGACGGAGGACCATCTCGGTGGCCGGATCCGTTTGCGGCATCGTAACATTGGCTGGGTTGTGACCATCGTTATTGGCGATAGCTTGCCACCCCCTTACCAGGTGGTGCAAAATTCGGCTTTGCCTGTCGACCCACAACATTCCAAAAGAAATAGCGGGTTATACAGATTAGGCTCCAGAGACAATCGAAGTGGGGTTCGAGGGGCATTTGGGGGGAACCCAAGGTTGGGCCGGCAAAAGGGGTGGAGGGAGTAGCGAGCCTACAGTTCGCCCTGTTTTTAACAACAGTTCATGCTGTTTTTAAAAGGGGAAAACCCAAATAAATCCTGTTGCGGTAACCCTGCGGAGCAACCGAGGGGTTCCGGCATTAAACTCGGCAAGTAAGTCATCCAGTCCTCACCAATGTTCGATGGGTCAAAGGAGCAAGCTCCCTTGAAAGCTGGGCTTGGCATTGGGACCGGATAGGAAATCTCCAACTATTGAGAAAGGTACAACTTGTGAAGTTGCACTCCGAATACAACTTGTGAGGTTCCAATCCGAAACCACCAAGCTTCGTAGCCGAGGACCGGATTTTCCAATAGGTGCCCGATGATAAGACTGGTGAATTTCACGAAATGTTATGGCCAGCGTGTAGCGGTTGACCGCCTCAACTTGCACATAGAGCCGGGAGAAATCTTTGGATTTGTCGGCCCGAACGGTGCCGGGAAAACGACTACGATCCGCTTTCTGGCTACCTTGATCAAAGCGACAGCCGGCGATGGCTTTGTGGGTGGCCATAGTGTGATTCGTGAACCCCTGGCTGCCCGCCGGGCTTTAGGTTATATGCCCGACAGCTTTGGCGCGTACCACGGGATGCGTGTGAAAGATTTTCTGAAGTTCTTCGCGGAAATCCACCACGTCCCCTTAAAGCAGCAAAAGCAAGCCATCGATAACTTAGTGGAGCGATTGGGGCTCTCCGGGGTTTGGAATGAGTATGTCAATCGCCTATCCCGGGGAATGAAGCAAAGACTTTCCCTTGCGCAGGCCCTCATTCACGATCCCCCTGTGTTGATTTTGGACGAACCGGCAAGTGGTCTGGACCCGCGTGCCCGCATCGAGCTGAAACGGTTACTTCTGGAACTGAAAGCCGCAGGTAAGACGATCCTGGTCTCCAGCCATATTTTGGCGGAGCTTGCTGACTACTGCACCACGGTGGGGCTCATGCACCAGGGACAACTTTTATTCTGCGGTCCTATTGACTCACTCACCCAACAGTTTCACCCAGTACGCCGGGTCCACATTCGGGTTGTGGATTCCCCGGAGCCTGCTCTCCGCCTTTTGGAGTCATCCTCAGGAGTCCGATGGCTTGCCACTGAGGATCGGACGATCTCTTGTGAAGTGGAAGCAAGCGATGTGGACCTTGCCAACCTGCTCCGGGAACTCGTTCTCCAAGGAGCACGAATTTATTCGTTCACGGAGGAACAACCTTCCTTGGAAGACCTCTTCCTCCGGGCGACGAACTCCACCAACTTTTCCCCAAGGGAAAGGCGTTAAACATCCTCGTCGGGAGACTAACCTGTATGAAGAGGTTGCTACTGAGGAATTTGCCCCCTTTCTATGTCCTTAGCCAGCTGTTTGTAACTTCCCTGGGGATCCCGCTCCCCTGCCCGGATACCATTCACCCCCGGTAGGCATGTGAGCACTTCAAAAGGGGCAGCATTTCTCATGGATGCTTCGGGAGCCGGCCTCGGAGGAGAGGCCGTACCCGGCAAAAGCTTAGTGGAACCGCGGGGAAAAAGATCCCACTCGGGGGTAACCCAGCTGGTCTTGATGATGGGTCCGTCGCTATTTGTTGTTTTTTACGACGAACCCACATGAGGACTTATCAGATTGCCCGAAGTTTGAAGTGTGTGCCGGCCGATGCCTTCGACTACCGCCCGGAGAGAGTCGAGGGATGGATTTCACAGATTGACGGTGGGGGTTGACAATGTGATTGGTATTGGCACCTCTCCCGAAGTTCCCCCGGCAAAGGTAACCCAAATGACCGATGAGAAAGAATTGGCCCTTTGTTACTCCGCGAAATCTCCGCCCTCGGGGGCTCAAGGGTGCTAAGCTAACAAAGCCATCGAACACCAGGCCTTAGCTGGGATTCTCTTTTTTAGGCCCGCGAATCCTCCTCGGAAGCTTTCCGAAACCCCCGCTTTGGCAAGTAAACGGTATCGTCCGCCGGGCCAGGTCCAGGCCTTGCTCAGTGGGACCAACACAGCTGACCTGTTCGCGGATAATCCTGGAGGCCCCCTCTAGACCGAAAGTTTCCTGGAGAACTTTTGCGGAAACCCCTATCCTCACGTGAACGGGGCTGTACCAAACTGCCCCCCAGGTAGGGATGCCATTATGATTTTGCGGTGGGTGAACATCCGGTCCCATCACGAACCAATCCGCGAAAGGGAACTAAGGGAGTCGTTAAGAAGATTTCCCCTAAGTCTCGTAATGCAAATAGTTTACGTACATTCATAGCCCAACGGCAACCGTGCAGAAGGACTAAACCCGAGACACTTGGGAAAGTAGAAACTTTTCACAACTTCCGCATCTTTCTGCACTTAGGATGAGGACCACCCGGCGACCGCATCTGATGCCCAGCGGGCAGTCACCCGCCTTGGCGGTCAGCTTTTATCGGATTTACCCTAGCTTTCGGACCTGTCATCTCGTAGGGGTTTTAATCCACCCATTCAAGGGAAACCAAGGCGCACACCCCCTAAACAAGGGGATAACAGACTGGTTGAAGCCGCTCCGCAGCTTCCATCCGCTCCGCAAGTTTTGCCCAGAACGAAGAGTCACTGATAACCCGCAGAGTCCCCTTGCTTGCGCAAGCAGAATGCAGGTGCAGGAACGCAGCGGAATGCAGGTCCCGATCGGGGATATTAGTCCGGCTTCGGGAATTCCAAAACAACAACGAGCGGAGATTAACTCAAGGAGCTAACCCATGATGGAAGAACACGGAGGCATTGGTTCGCAGCGGCTGTCAACCACCGCAAGTGAGCGGGGGCAGGTATATGTCGGGGGGGAATCATCCGGCAGCATGTCGGGGGACCCTCAGACTCCGTTGGCTTCCACTTCTCAGGTCACTTGTACCCAGAACCCAGTCGAACGAATTCTTCAAGAGGCCCGAAAGCTTTACGCAAGCCGGTGTCCCTGGCCCAGGTTCTATGAGGCCATTCTGGGGCCCCGGGGCTTGCTCCACCAGTTACTGACGACTCCAGAGGCGATTGCCGAATTTGTTCGCAGCCCCGCCTACAAAGAGATTCAAGAAATGCTCAGCCAATTGCGGCGGAGAAGACTCCGCCGACGAGGCGGGGAAACAATAAAAATCCTCACCGTCCGGGTGCCTGAAAGCTTTCACGAGACCATTGCCCGGGAGGCTGCCCAGGCTGGGGTGAGCATTAACCAACTTTGCGTTGCAAAGTTGCTCCAAGTGATTGATGCAAAACTTTTCGGTACCCTCGCAACCTCCCAGGCCCCTTCCCCTGAGCCCCAAACCTCAGGGAGTGAACCCCGGACGATTTTGACTCCACAGGCAGCGGAAACCAGCCCCCCGCGTGAGCACGAAGTCCCTGCTTAATGCGGAGTTGAAACATTGTCCGGCAGTCGGAGGAGGACCCAAAAAAAGTTCTGGCAGATTCTCCCGCAAGGTGCAGCCCCCGGTTACCCTCTCTGGTTCGGACCTTATACACCCCACCAAGAATCCTATTTTCGAGTTTTTGAACGGTTGCCCACGCCTGTTTTTGAGTTTTGGACGGTTACCCGCGGCTCCCTGGTGGTGTATTCCCGCACAATATAGTCGAATCTTAGGAAGTACCGAGGACAAAGTACTTATCGCAAAAAGCGGGCAATCTAATTGAGCCTGGCCGGAAGCTACAGCCAGATCCCCTTTAGACGGTCGATCCCCCGGGGCTCGAGGCCTGGATTCGCGGAAAGTTCCAACATTTGGTCTCGTTGGGGAGGGACCTCAAGACCAGGAAAGATTCTCATCCGGAATCGCTTCATTCTGCTGTCTCGAGGTAGCGACGCAAAGCCCGCGCCAGGGAATACCCAAATGCCCGGCTGGACGAAATGTCCACCACTCGCCCCCCGGCACACGCGTAAGGAAATTCGAGTGTGCATGCCAGGCGGATTCCTTCGAGATGCGAAGCCCAACGACAAAAAGTATAAGCCCGGTCTGGCGACGCGTTATTCCACTCCACGCCAAAGGGAATGTTGTCCTTGGGGTCATAAGGAAGAGTATCAGCCGAGGTGGTTTGGAGGATTGCGGCAAAACGGTCGATTTCCCGCTGAATCCTTTCGTACGGACTACCCACCAAAAAAATTTCCTCGTCGCGGCGTCCCCGGATATAGGGGCAGTGCAAGTCGAGGGCTGCCAAAAGATGGCCCTCCGACCACGGCGGGGCAAATTCCTTCATTGCCTGCACCGAGGGGTAGATCGGCTCATCTCGGTAGTCTCGATTATGGTCATGGGGACGACGATTCTTTCCTTGATCCCCGTCCTCGACGCCGTCTTTGTCCATGAACGGGACGACGGCAAATTCTACATTTTCGCAAAACCAAGGAGCCTCTGGCCCGGTAAGGATAGCCTCCATCAATCCCTCCAGGACCCAGCTGGCCATCATCTCGCAAGCATGGTGTCGGCAAGTAATAAGAACCCGACAGCGGGGCCTGCCGGAAAGACACCCCAAATGGAGCCTTTCCGTTGGTCGCCCCTTCGGAGTAATACAATGTTCCACAACCCTCAGATGGGGATTTTTTGCATGGCGGTCCATAAAGCGGACCAAGTCGGCCGCGAGGTAAGGCATGGCCAAACAAAAGCGGACCTCCCTTGCATCGGGGGGAATTTCAATAGTGAATGAAGTGCCCCGAACGCTTTCCCGCCCCAGCCAACTCCAGGGGTTCTCGTCGACTTTTACCGCCGGGCCATTACAGGTGAAGACATCTTTATTTACAAAGTGGAAGGTCAACTCACGGCCATTCCCGCCCCTCACCCGAAAGTACCAATAGAACCACCAGCCTTCCGTATCGCGGAGGTCCTGCCGAAGAAAAATCGTGTCGCCATCGAGGCCCTCCACGATGATATTTCCCCCGGGAAAGTCGGCATCGACTGCCAACTTGCCGGCCACTAACGCAGAAGAGCCCGATTCATTTTCGCAAAGGGTGGCTGCCAACCCCCGGCGGGAGACGACAGAAGCTGCTGCAAGAAAACCGCCGAGCAGATGCCGTCTGCTTAAAAGCAGCGATCTTTCTCGCCCGCTGTCACTCCCAATCACGGTAAGATTCTCGTTTGGAAACCGTACCATTTTCTATAAAGCTCCACTTACCACTTATGGAGGGGGAAGATACCTCTATGACGCTATCGGTGCATTCATGACGCAAACATCCACTTACAGAGGACGAGGTTCGCGGCCGTCGCGGTGCATGACGTTGGAGTCCGCAAACCTCCCCTCAAGGAGGAAGACCCAGCTGGTCAGAACCCCGGCACCACCCAGCTCAAGTTCACCCCGGAACTCTCACCCTCCGAGTTTAATTTTCGACCGAGAATATCTAAGCTTCGATTTTGCCCGAATTCCCAACAAATGGGTCCCACTGATGGGCGGGGGAATCTTCGTCAAAGCAAGGCAGATCAAAGCATGGAGGGAGAGCTCCTGAAAGTCTCTCGCCCACAGCCGAAGCGGGTTCCCGGGAATTCAGGTACTTCGATTCAACCGACCTCTGTCTTACACCACCCTGCCTGTTGGCCAAACCCGCATTTTCGGAAATTCCGTGCACACTCAGCCACACAAGGACAGGAATGTCGTTCCGGGCTGCCTTTGTGGGAAGATCATCGACGGTCAAAAAAA
>Ga0308310_1000794_pt1 | contig 14147 bp, 6 predicted proteins | sample HotsprSampleMS65_FD_203672 | JGI IMG/M metagenome (GOLD analysis project Ga0308310, IMG submission 203672) | Hot spring phototrophic mat microbial communities from Mushroom Spring, Yellowstone National Park, Wyoming, United States - 20090730_MS65 ...
AATCCATCCCGATGCGCCATCGGCACAGAACAGATTTCCGTCCTTTGATGTGCGCTCTCCGAGATCAAATAGGCGCTATGTCGCCGACACGTATGGTGTGTTTCCGTCCGGTTCGGGATCGCTCGTTACTTTACCGGTCTTGCGGCGTATACCCGGTCATCTCAATATACCCGCTGCCTGCGGCGCTGCCACTGATTGCAACCGCTCCTTCCCAGTAGACGACGGTGACTGGCAGTTCCTGATCCGCCAGCAGCGGCGTCAGTGTCAGGTCAATCGCCTCATCGGGCACGCGCAGCCGCCAGCGCGCCGGGTAGGTTGCCCCGCTGCGCGGGCTTGTCCAGTAATCGAGGGGTTCTGCCAGCACCTCATCGTGATTCAGACGCCGCGCGTTCCCGGCGACATCAACCAGCACTCCTTTGCTGTATGGATCGATGCCTCCATTGCGCAGACGCAGGCGGTAGAACATCAGGTCGCGTCCATCGTCCAGGTGCAACGCGAACCAGTCCCAGCCAACCTGATCCTCGCCAAGCGCGCTGGTGCTCCACTCGCGATCCATCCAACCCAATCCGCTGACCTGATACAGCGTTTCGCCGATGCGCACCGTTCCGCTGATCGGCATGCGGGTGAAGGAATAGTAGTACGATGCGTTGCCAGTCTCGGCGCTCTTCTGGCTCAAACCGCGGTCACCCTGCAATACCGGAGGTTTGCCGGCTGTCAGGGTCAGGTCGAGCGCTACACCATCTTCAGCAGCGCGCAGGCGCATCGGCGTCCCATCGGCGCCGAGACCTTCGGCGCTCCAGTCTTCGAGCCAGACGCGGAACGGTTCGCTCTGCGCCCCTGCAAGCCCGGCTGCGCCGCGACTGAACCGTTCGAAGGCATAGAACCTGCCGCCGCTGATGTCGCTGAGGGCGAAATGCGCCATGTAGATGCTGCTGGAAGCCCACGCCGACGATCGCTCCGCTTCACCAGGCATCAGTCCGGTGCGAAAGATGGTGAACTGAAAGCCGAAGCGTCGCCCCTCGACCGACTGGAGGTTGCCGGTGTAGTACCACCACTCGATGGCGTACTCCGGGTGTGGTCCGTGGTCGCGGGGGAAAGTGAAGGGACGCGGCGCCGTCGCGCGGGCGAAGCCGTCGGCGTTGCCGCCTGCCATTGCTTCGGCGACGGCGAGCCGGGCGCGGGGTTCAACGACCGTCGCCGGTGCACTGCATGCCGCCAGGATTGTCAGCGCCGCGATGAGCGCGAAGATCCGAATAATCATTAGACACTCGTTACGCCAGCGTTTCGGCAACATCCTCCTCGGCGCGTTCACGGGCAGAGCCGATCGAGAAGTATTTCGCTTCAGGATGGTGGATCACAATCGCCGCTGTGCTCTGCTCCGGCACCAGTTGCCAGGCTTCGGTGAGCGTCACGCCGATCTCAGCCGCCGGAAGCACCCTGAACAACTTCTCGTGCTCTTCCAGGTCGGGGCAGGCGGGATACCCCCAGGAGTAACGCTTGCCCTGGGTTCCTTTCAGCCCCAGTTGCCGGCGGATGAGACGGTTCGTATACTCGGCGAGCGCCTCCGCCAGCGATACCCCCAGCCCATGGATGAAGTACGCACGCGAATAATCGCCGGATTGCTGCAACGTCTCGGTCAGGTCGTCGACTTTGCGCCCCATGGTTACGATCTGCAACCCAACCACATCGTACTCGCCGCTCTCGCGTGAACGGAAATAGTCAGCCAGGCAGAGACGTTCACGCTCCGGTTGACGCGGGAAGACGAAGCGCGTGAGTTCGCGCGGCTGGGCGCCGTTGAGCACCGATGGCGGATCATAGACAATAACCTCGTGCCCGTCACTCTGGCAGGGGTAGTAGCCATAGACCACTTTCGGCTCGAGCCAGCCATCGCGTTCGGCTTCGCGGATCAGATCGCGCACTTTTGCATCAAAATCCGCCTTCAGGCGTTCCCACTCTTCGCCTTTCGCATTCTTTGCTCCCCACTGAAGCCGGTAGAGCGCATTGCGATCCAGGCATTCGACCACATCCGCCAGTTTGATGCGCGTCAACACGCGCGCACCCCAGAACGGCGGCGTCGGAACCGGCACATCGGTTCGCACCGCCGAGCGCACCTTCGCCGTATCGCTCAATGTTGCGCGCCCCAGTTCCGCCAGCGCCACGCGACCGCGTTGCTTCTTGCCGAGCGCCTCAGCTGCTTCCGCTTTCGTGCGTTCGATGAATGTTGCGCGGGTGGACGGATCCACCAGAGCGTCGACCGTTTCCAGACCCTCGAATGCGTCTTTACAGTAGAAGACGCCAGGTTCGTAAGGAGTGTGGTCATCAACGAACAGAATGCGCTGCCCGTACTGTTTGTTGATCGCCGCACCGCCGACCAGCACCGGGAACTTGAGACCACGCCGGTGCAATTCCTGCACGCAGAGCGGCATCTGCTTCGAGGTGCTCACCAGAAGCGCCGACAGACCAATCGCGTCGGCGTTGACTTCGACCGCCTTCTCGATAATGGTGTTGATCGGCACCTGCTTCCCCAGGTCGTACACCGTATACCCGTTGTTGGCAAGGATCGTATGAACCAGATTTTTGCCGATGTCGTGAACATCGCCGTACACCGTCGCCAGGACGATCTTGCCTTTGGTGACCCCTTCGAGTTTTTCCAGATACTGCTCCAGGTGCGCAACCGCTTTCTTCATCACCTCGGCGCTCTGCAATACGAAGGGAAGGATCAACTGACCCGCGCCGAACAGGTCGCCGACCTCCTTCATCGCAGGGAGCAGCACAGTGTTGAGCACATCAACCGCAGCACTATTGCGGAAGGGCGAGGCGAAGATCGCCTCCCGCGAGGGATGCACCGGATCGAGGGCGCTATCGTGGATTCCGGCATGCATCTCCGCCTCACGGATGCGTTCGGCGATAACTGTATCGATATCCTGCTCAATAGCCTCTTTCTTGCGGTGCACGATCTTCCAGTGGACGCGCTGCGCCGCCGTCATCCCCTCCGTCGGGTCGGCGCGTTCGGCTTTTGCTGCCGATCCGTGCTCCTCGAAGAACTGAATGAACCGCGCCAGCGCCTGATCATCGCGGTCGAAGATCAGGTCTTCGCAGACCCTGATCTGCTCCGGCGGAATCTCGGCATACGGCATCACATGCGCCGGATTGATAATCGCTGTATCGAGACCGGCATCGACTGCATGTTTCAGAAACACCGAGTTGAGCGCTGCACGCGCGTGCGGTGCGACGCCAAAACTCAGGTTGCTGACGCCGAGGGTGGTGAAACAGCCGGGAATATGCTGCTTCACCAGGCGAATGCCCTCGATTGTTTCGATCGCCGCGCGGCGCAACTCGGGTTGACCGGTCGTGATGGGGAAGGTCAACACATCGAAGATCAGCGCTTCGGGCGGCACGCCGTACTCGTCCTGCGCGATCTGAGCGATACGCCGGGCGATTGCCAGTTTACGTTCGGCAGTGTGCGCCATGCCTTCTTCGTCGATGGTCATGGCGATGGTTGCTGCGCCATAGCGCGCCACCAGCGGCATCGTGCGGTCGATCTTATCGCCGCGACCGCCTTCGAGCGACACCGAGTTGACAATCGCGCGACCGGGGTAAATCGCCAGCGCCGCATTGAGTACATCGGCTTCAGTCGTATCAATCGCCAGCGGCAGTTCGACATTCATGGTCAACTTCTTCAACAGTCTGACCATCATTTCGCGCTCGTCGGATCGTTCGGTCATTGCCACGCATACATCGAGAATATGCGCTCCCGAATCGACCTGTTCGCGCGCGACTTCAAGCACGCCGTCGTAGTCATCGTTCAGCAGCAGGCGCTTGACTTTACGCGAACCGAGAGTGTTGACCCGTTCGCCGATGATAGTCAACGTCCCTTCCTGGCGCAACGCAGCCGCGCGCACCCCTGACGAGACGCTAGGGATGTACTCAATGTCACGCACTTTTGGTGGCGTCGCCGCGCCAACCACCTCGCGCAGACGGCGAATGTGCGACGGGCGGGTGCCGCAGCATCCTCCAACGACTGCCACTCCATACTCGTGGACATACTCCCCCAGAATGCGGGCGAACGGCTCCGGCTCCATCGGATAGACCGTCTCGCCATTCACCTCGATCGGCAGACCGGCGTTGGGAATGCAGGAGATCGGCTTGCGCGAGTGGCGGGTCATATACCGGATCGCCTCGCGCATATGTTCAGGACCGGTTGAACAGTTCAGCCCGATGACATCGACCGGCATCGCTTCCAGGGTGGCAACGAGTGCCGGCACCTCGGTGCCAAGCAGCATCTTGCCGGAGAGATCGAGGAATACCTGCGCCTGCACGGCGACATCAGGACGGTTGAGATCCGCTTTCGCGCGACGAATGCCGTCGAGTGCTGCTTTCACTTCGAGAATGTCAACGCTCGTCTCGACGAGCAGCACATCGACCCCGCCTTCGATCAGCGCCACCGCCTGTTCGTAGAAGATATCGGAGAGTTGATCGAACGTTATATCAGAGAGCGACGGATCATCGGAAGAGGGCAACTTGCCGGTCGGTCCCATCGAGCCGGCGACGTAACGCGGACGACCATCACGCGCCTCGAACGCATCAGCAACGCGCCGCGCCAGGCGCGCAGCGGCGACATTGATCGCATGCGTCTGATCGGCAAGCCCCCATTCCTCAAGCCGGATGCGGGTCGATTGGAACGTGCATGTTTCGAGCACATCTGCGCCTGCTTCCAGAAACGAGGTGTGGATCTGTTCGATGACATCCGGGCGAGTTATCACCAGATAATCGCGGGCGCCGAAGGTGTTTTCACCGCCATAGTCCGCAGCCGTGAGATGGAATGTATCGATGCTGGTGCCCATAGCGCCGTCGTAGATCAGGACGCGCTCGCGCAGGGCTTCAAGGTAGGTTGGCTTCTTCAAGGAAACACCTCGTGATACTTCATATCCGAACTGTCTGCACGTGATGATCGGGCTGGCGGGTGCGATGATTGCGCTTTCTCGCTTGTGCAGCAAAAAACCCCACGCGCCTGCGTGAGGTTCCGGAAGCCTCATCACCACTCATCTTCCAGCCTGCGCTGCCGGAATTGCCACCCTATAGCCTGCTAGTGTCGAGAAGCGGCGCGTATCGCACCGGCTGCTCGATCCAGTGGCTACGGGTTGGCGGAGCTTCATCGGGCCGGTCCCTCCACTCCTCTGGATGAGCAAATTTGTCTGATAGTATAGCATGGGGAAAGAAACAGCGTCAATGTCAATTGATTCATCGGGTGTGGCATAAATCGTGTACGCGCTGGCAGCATGGGTACATCTATCGCTTCCCTGCGTCACATCCCGCCACCCCGCCACCCTGCCGCAGCCGATGCCTTGCGCTGCGTCTTCCGGTGCGTTATACTCCGCCTGCATTCCGCGCCTGTCATTCCCTGCGAACGCATCTTAGGCGTGGTATACTCATAATGCATTGCATCATGGCATTATGGTGGAGAGACGGGTATGAATGCGCCGCTCAGGATTGCGTTATTCGGCGCGCTGACCGTACAGATCGGTGATCGCACGCTACCCGACTCCGTCTGGCGTTCCCGGCAGGAGCAGCGTCTGCTTGCCATTCTCGCTGCAACCCGGGGGCGGGTTATTGCTGCCGGGCGATTGTGCGAATGGCTGTGGCCTGATTCGGACAGCGCCAGCGCATCGGTAAACCTGCGGAGCGCAATCAGCAACCTGCGTCGTGTGCTGGAACCAGAGGCTGACCGCGCTTCACGCCGGTATATTCTGACCCGCTCCGGCGGGTATGCCTGGAACAGAGAGAGCGGCGCGTGGATCGATGTCGATGAGTTTCTAACGCTGACCGAATCACTCGCCGGTGGTCAGACGACCGGTTCGATGGAGCAGGGTGAGGCGGACCTGGAGCGGGCGATTACGCTCTATCGCGGCGACTTTCTCGAAGATGAGCAGGAACTGGCGTGGGCGGCGATGGAGCGTGAGCGGTTGCGTGCACGCTACCTCGACGCGCTCCGTCGTGTGGCGGAGATCAAACTCGACCGCGGCGACCCGATGGCTGCGGCGGCGCTTGCCGGTCGCGGCATTGCCATTGCGCCGCTCGCCGAACCGCTCTGGCGCATCCTGATGCTGGCGCAGGCGCGGTCAGGCGACACGGCCGGCGCGCTTCAGAGTTACGAGCGCTACCGTCATCTGCTGGACCACGAGTTGGGCGCTGCGCCGTCGCCTCAGACACAGGCGCTGCATATGGCGATCCTGCGCGGCGATCCTGGTTCCTATGCGCCTGCTGCGGTCTCCTCATCGCACGAAAACCGTCACGATCGACAGCGGATCGAACCGTGCAGTCCACGTGCCGGACAACGGTCACCGGGATCGGCAGCAACGCCGATTGTCGGACGTCAGGAGGAACTGGCGTTATTACACCGCTGGCTCGCCGATCTTGATCGGCGTAGCGGTGGAATTGTCACCATCGTCGGTGAAGCGGGGATCGGGAAGACACGCCTGATAGGGGAAACGCTGCGCACCGCCGCCGACCGGGGCGCATTTACGCTTGAACTGCGCGCCACGCCGCTGGATCAGGGGTTGCCCTTTGCTGCGGTCGGAGAGATGCTGCGCCCCTTGCTGCGCAATGTACCGGAGTATCGTCTTCGTCAACTGCCGCAGTTTGCACTGGCGCAGATCGCCGATCTTTTTCCGGTGTTGCGGGAACGGTTGCCAGATCTGCCTGAACTGCCGGATGTGCCGCCTGAGGAACGGCGTAACCGACAGATCGACGGTCTGTGTGAACTGGCGCTTGCGCTGGCGCGCACACTCCCGCTGGTCGTTGCGCTCGATGATGCGCAGTGGGCGGACGATGCAACGCTGGCGACGGTCGGGCGCCTCGCCCGTCAGGCGTCGCGCCGGGCGTTGTTGCTCATCCTGGCATACCGCGCCGATGAACTGAGTGATAACCCGGCGCTCCACAATCTGTTGCGCACCCTGGGACGCGATATGATCCTGCGTCCGCTGGTGCTGGGTCGCCTCGATGCATCGGCAGTCGCCGAACTTCTCGCCGGACTTGCCGGAGTCGAGACCGGGCGAGTCGCGCATCTGGCGCCCCAACTGGTTGCCAGCACCGGCGGCAATCCTCTGGCATTGATGGTGACAGTCCAGGCATTACTGGAGAGTCGCGGGGCGCCATCGCTCGCTGCGTTGCTGCCCGACCTTGAAGCAGGTATGCCGTTTCCCGATCCGACTGAAGCGCCGCAGATGCGTGAACTGGTGCGGGCGCGCGTCGATCGATTGCCGCCGCATGCACGCGATCTGGCAGAGCATCTGGCGCTGATCAGTCGTCCCGCGTCACTCGACCTGATCGAACGTCTGGGGGGCGCGGATGCGCTCGAAGCCGCGCAGATCCTGCTTGAGCGTCAGATACTTATTGAGAATGACGATACGCACCTTGCGTTCAACCATGACCTGGTGCGCTCGATCATCGCGGCCACCCTCTCTGCGCCGCAGCGTCGGCGGTTGCACCATCGGATCGGCGCCGCGATGGCAGCGCTTGAAGGGCATCGACCGGAGCGTGCTGCCGAGATCACCTATCATTTTTGCCAGGCTGGGCGTTCTGCCGATCGCGACGTGCTGCGCTATGCGATTGATGCCGGCGATTATGCGCGGCGCGCGTTCGGGTATCGTCATGCGTTGCACCACTATGATGCCGCTATTGAAGCGGGCGAACGTCTCGGCGCTGAGGCGCCGGTCGAGATGATGCAACGCGCCTTTGCCGGACGGTTGCTGACGTGCGAGACGCTGCTGGACTGGAACGGGTTGGAAGAAACCTCTGCGCGCTATGAGCGCTGGGCGACGCAGCGTAGTGTAACGCCGCCAACGCTCGTCGCGCCACGTCGATTGGTGCTGTTGCGTGCACTGATGGGGGATCTGGCTGGAGCGGCAGCGATCAGCGCCGCTCATGCAGCGCGCGGGCAGACGTCGGATCGCGCGCCGTCGATCACCGATATGCTCCGACGCACGGCGTTGATCCTGCAACCTGATGCGTATCCTGAGGGCATTCGACGCTCGCATGCCTCCCGGCGCGACCGTCACGAGGAGAGTGGTGATCCGCGCCACGGACAGACTGTTTCACGTGAAACAGGTGACCGACGAAACCGCCGTACCGATCCGCTGCCTGCCGATAACGCGCATACCATGTGGCAGGCATGGCCGTCATTCAGGATCGCAGATCCTGTTCCAGGCAATCCGGCGGAAGAGTTGCCCAAACTGCTCGGTCCAGATGAAGCGGCAGCGGCGCTGTTCCAGATCGGATGGGCGGCGTTGATGCAGGGATTGCTGCGCGACGCACGCCCTTGCCTGACACAATCATATACGCTGGCGGTTGAAACCGGTCAGGCGCCGGCCGCCGTCGTCTCGGCGTTGCAACTGGCGCACCTGAACGCGCTCGCTGGCAAGCCTGACGAAACGACTATCTGGCTGGAGCGCAGCCTGGAAACCGCCGCGCGAGCATCCGAAGCGGCATGGGCCTCGATCTGGCCCCGCATCCATCAGGGCTTCCTCTGGTTGATCGATGATCGCCTGGCGCTGGCGGAACAACGCTTTGTTGAAATGGCAGCGCGTCTCGCTGGCGTAGCGGCATTTCAGTCGCACCGCGCCAGTGTGGTCGTGGGGATGGGCATGGTAGCGCTGGCGCGCGGCGACCTGACCGGCGCCGATGCGTATTTTCACGAGGCGTTGCGAGCGCCGCATCAACTGTACGGTTTCATCTATGTCAGCGCGCACCTTGGTATAGCACGCCTCGCAGCGTTGCGCAACGACCTGCCGGGGGCGCGGATGATGCTGCTGTACACCCTCCACTACACGGTGCAACGGGCGCTCCTGCCGGAGTATGTCCGCACCGTCATCGAAGTTGCCCGCATCGAACGCGACTTTGGCGATCCTGCGCCGGTGCTGACGCATCTGAGTACTGCCGCTCGTCTTGCGCGCAGCGCCGGACTTGCGCCGCTGGCTGCGGCGGCAACTGCTCTGTCTACCCGTCTGGAGGAGAGTCATCGTGTCCCCTGAGACCATTACCCGTCACGAAGCGCCTGGCGGCGTCCGCATCTATCGCCTGCCGATCCGTGTCTTTCCGAACCTGACGGCGAATGTGTATGTTGTGATCGCAGGCGATTATGCAGCACTCGTCGATACCGGCAGCGGATTGGGCGACAGTGATGCCGATCTGCGCGCTGCCTTCGCCGCACTACACTCCGATTGGAATGAACGTTTGACCTGGACTGATCTGCGTCGGGTGATTATCACCCACGCCCATATCGACCACTACGGCGGTTTGACGGCGCTGCGCAGCCTGACCGACGCGCCGATCGCCGTCCATGAACTCGACCGGCGCGTCCTGACGCATCACGAGGAGCGGTTCGTCCTGGCGCGCCGCGCTCTTGCCGCATTTCTTCGCCGCGCCGGAGTGTCATCCGCAAAGCAGACGATCCTGCTGCAACTGTACGGTTGGAGCAAGAACCTATTCCGTTCGGTCGATGTCGCCACGACGTTTCGTGAAGGAGATGTGATCGATGACCTCTTCCGAGTCTACCACGCCCCCGGTCACTGTCCAGGACAGGTCTGCCTTCAGATTGGCGATGTGCTCCTCAGCGCCGATCACGTCCTGCCGCAGACGTCGATCTTCCTGCCGCCGGAGAGTATTACCCTCTCCACCGGTCTTGATCACTATCTCAGGGCATTGCGTCTGATCGATGCGCTGCCCGACATTCGCCTGGCGCTTGGCGGGCATGGTGCGCCAATGGATCACGTTCACGACTGGATTGTGCGCATTATCGATGCGCAGGAGCAGCGGCTCGATCAGGTGCGCGCCCTGTGCCGCGAACCGCGCACGATCGCAGAACTCACCGCCGCGCTCTACCCCGGCGTCAACGGGTATGAGGAACTGCTGGCGTTGCAGAAAGCCGGAGCGTATGTCGAATATCTCGATATGCGCGGTGAACTGACCATCGCCAATCTGTCTGATGTTGACCTGGATGAAGGGGTTGCGCCGCGCTACTGGCGTGGGTGAGGAGAGGGTTGAAGGTTGAAGGTTGAAGGTTGAACGTTGTGCGTGGGAAGGTGGAAGGTGGAAGGTTGCCGGTAACCTCCAACCTTATAACCCATAACCGCTAACCCCGCAAAGGAGAAGGTGCATGCTGGCGCCCGACACGCTCATCCACGGTCGATACCGCATCATTCGCGCCATAGGCAAAGGAGGCATGGGCGCCGTCTATGAAGCGTTCGACCTGCGTTTGCAAAGCCCGGTTGCGCTCAAGCAGATGGTTGTCGAGGGTGAGCAACTGAGTCGCGCGTTTGCGCGTGAAGCGCAGTTGCTCGCATCGCTGCGCCATCAGGCGTTGCCGCGCGTCATTGACCACTTTGTCGATGATCAGGGTCAGTTTCTAGTCATGGAGTTCATCCCCGGCGACGATCTCGCAGCGCTGTTGCAAAAGCGCGGCGCGCCGTTTCCGATCGATCAGGTGTTGTCCTGGGCAGACACATTGCTAGACGCGCTCAGTTATCTCCATTCGCAGCAACCGCCGGTCATCCACCGTGACATCAAACCGCAGAATATGAAACTGACTCCGCGCGGCGAGATTATTTTGCTCGATTTTGGTCTGGCGAAGGGCGCAACAGCAGCGCAGACCCGCTCGATGACCGGCAGCGTGTTCGGGTATACGCCGCAGTACGCGCCGCTTGAGCAGATCAAAGGGTCCGGCACCGAACCGCGCAGTGACCTCTACTCGCTAGGGGCGACGCTCTATAATCTCATCACCGGCACACCGCCGCCTGATGCGTTGACCCGAGCCGCCGCAATGGTGACCCGTGAACCCGACCCGCTTGAACCTGCTCATCGCCTGAATCCGGGTGTACCGCACGATGTCAGCGCAGTCCTCAATCAGGCGCTCGCCCTCGATCCGACAGCACGCTTTGCAAACGCTGACGCAATGCGCCGCGCGTTGCGCCATGCGCGCGGCCTGTCTGCTCTGCCGCCAGCGCACGATCCGACACTCGTTGTGGGACGATTACCTGCTGCCACCGAAGCACGACCCGATTCGCAATCCTCCGCTGGACGGTCAACCGTGCCTGCTGGCGCCATACGGTCGTCTGAACCATCCTCCGCCTCTCCGTCTGCGCAGCGGCGTGGTGTGGGGATCTGCGGCGTGTTGGGGATCATAACACTGGCAATCGCTATCGTTGCAGTGGTTGGCACTGTGTTCATTATGCGCCAGATTGGGGAGGGGGTGCAGCAAGGAATCGGACAGGTGCTGGAACGGGTGTCTGAGGTGGCGCCGACGGTTGTCGCTGCACAGCAGACGCTGGAAGCAGGCGCCACACAAACGGCGGGATACATCGAAGAACAGGCAACGACGCTCGCACCAACGCTGGAGTCGGCGCAGCAAACGGCAATCGCTGCCGCAACGACGGTCGCGGAAGAGGCGCCGCTCCTTCCTGGAGAGGGACGCCCCGATACCTCCGTCCCATACCGCCTGAACGAGATCATTCGCGGCGAGATTGCTGACCCTCAAACGCGATTGGGGTATGACTTCGTGATCGAGACGCCACAGCAGGTTTTCATTGAGACCCGCCGTTATGATCGGGGGATGGAACAGGTCAGAATTGTGCTGATCGGTCCAGGAGGCGGTCGCCTGCTCAATACCTGCCTGGGATGCGGCCATCCCGGTCTGCTGTCGCTCCGTCGCCCCGGCGCCTATACGCTGGTGATCGGTGGACGGCCAGACGCTGGGACAGGGATGTTCGAAGTGCAGATCTACGATGTTCCGCCGCCGCAGCGCTTTGCGATCACGCTCGACGCTGGCATTGGCGCCGGACGACCGGAAAGTGACGCGGGACAGATCGTCAGCCCTGGCGCGCATCAGGAGTATGTCTTCGAAGGACGACCCGGTCAGAGTATTTTTGTCGTTGTTCTTCGTCGTGATCAGGCGCTTGGTCAGGTGAAAATCAAACTGATCGACCCGGTTGGCGGCGAGGTCTTTGCCACCTGTCTGGGATGCGGCAATCCAGGCGCACACACCCTGCAGCGCTCAGGCCAGTATACCCTGGTGGTCGGCAGCGAACGGGACGCCGCGACCGGCACATATGAACTGGGCATCTATGACCTGCCGCCGCCGCGTGAGTTCACCATCGACATCGATGCCGTGATCGATGGTGACCAGCCGGCGCCAGGCGCCGGACGCATCGAAACCCCCGGCGCTAAAAATGTGTATCTTTTCGAGGCGCAGGCCGGTCAGAAAATTATCGTAACGGTCTCCAGACGCGATCCGGCAGTGGGGCAGTTGACGATGACGCTGCGCGCACCTTCCGGGGCGGAGGTGTTCAGCACCTGTCTGGGGTGCGGCGATCCTGGAGAGCAGACCCTTCCAGAAACCGGCGTCTACCGCTTGATCGTCGGCAGCGATAAAAATGAGGGCGTCGGCGCGTTTGAACTGCGGATCGCACCGGTGCCATAATGGAAGCGTTGAACGTTGAACGTTGAACGTTCCAACGTTCAACGTTCAACCGTTTATACCGGACAGATCAGGTTGAAAGGGCAGGTGTCGCACTGTGGACCAAACGACGGTTCCCAGTGTTGCTCGCGCATGGCTTCAAGCAGGCGATCAATCTTTGCTGTATGGTTTGCCAGCACCCGCTCGGAGTGTGTGACCCGCACTGTCTCGCCTGTTCCCGTAAAGGCAATCGCAAGTTCATCAGGAGGATGACCCACTTCCTGACGCGCCAGCGCATACAGGATCATACGCTCCGAGAGATGATCATCGCCACGCGGCGCGCCGGGTCGCACCCATACCCACCGCGTCACTCCATCCTGCGTCTCCTCACGATCAATCCGCACTTCGATCACCCCAGCCGGTCGCCGCACCAGCACGCGTCGGTCTACCCGCTCAGGCGCGATTCGCCCGCTTCGCAGGTCATTCCACACCACCTGAACGTGCTGTAACGTCTCGGTGGCATAGTCTTCGGCGTAGAGCACCGTGTCGAGTTCATACCGCTGCAACTGACCGAATACCAGCGATCGTACTGCATCGTCATCGGCAGGCAGAACACCCGCACGCGCCTGTTCCGTCAGCGTCCTGACGCATTCGCGGATTGCCTGATGCATACGTAAAAACGGCGAAAGATCGTCGTACAACTGATATACGTACTGATACAGAAAGCGCCGTTTGCAACCGTCGAGATCGATACTCGAAGCCGGTAACGGCATACGCGGCGCTGGTGTGTCGTGCAGCCGCATCGCAGGCGCTGGATTCGGACAGGTTGCCGCGCCGACGACCGATCGAACAGTCCAGGGCGCGCCATTCCCGTGACCATCGCCGGGTAACAGTGAAGAACGTTCCGCCGGTCTCTCGCCATTGCCCCGCGTCAGTGCGCGACTGAGCACCAACCGGTCACGTGCGCGAGTCATCGCCACGTAGAGAAGGTAGCGCTCCTCCCGGTCTTCAGGCTCGACCGAACCGCGAATAAGACCGGCAGGCAATGACAATCCACGCTGATTGCCCCGCACCGGGAAGCGTCCCTCCTGCAATCCCGGTACATACACAATTGGAAACTCCAGCCCCTTTGCAGCGTGGACGGTCATGACCCGCACGGCATCCGCCTGCCCGCCGATCAACGGTCGTGGTTGCACACCGGCAGCGCGCAATGCGCGAATGTAGGCAATGAAGTGCGGCGCACCGCTCTCCTCCGGTGTCGCAAGACGCACAAAGTTGCGCGCAATCGCAATCAACTGACCGAGTGTGGCGAGTTCCCGTTGTGCGGCATACTCACCCCGCGCAGCGCGGTTCAACCGTCGCCGCATCGTCTGACTCTGCTCGAACAGATAGGTCGTCAGCGCGTGCCAGACGTCCCCTTCTCTCTCCAGCGTTTCGACGATAGTCTGAACCCGTGCGAGCGTCTGCCGGGTGGTTTCACTCAACCGCGCAAGAACCGCCGGATCGCGCGCGGCGCGTGGAAGCGCCTGTTGCGTCTGTCGCGCCAGTTGGACAAGCAGGTTGAGGTCGTCAGGATCAAGACGGTGATCGGGCATCGTCAACGCTCGCAGCAGACCGGCGCTGTTCGTCGATCCGATCTGGGCGCAGATTGCCAGGACATCCTTCACCTCTGACGCCTCGAACACGTTGCCCGGATGAT
>Ga0308310_1000795_pt1 | contig 14126 bp, 9 predicted proteins | sample HotsprSampleMS65_FD_203672 | JGI IMG/M metagenome (GOLD analysis project Ga0308310, IMG submission 203672) | Hot spring phototrophic mat microbial communities from Mushroom Spring, Yellowstone National Park, Wyoming, United States - 20090730_MS65 ...
GCCGAGGAGCAACATCATGCGCACGTCGTCGGCGTTGTGAATGCTCTCATCGAGGCAGATCGGGGTGCGCAGCTGTGCCTGCAGCTTGCTGTGTTGATAGATATCCGAGTGACCGAGCGGCTGCTCGAGCATCAGCAGGTTCAGGTCGTCCAGTTGCTTGAGGCGCGGCGCCTCCTCGAGCGTGTAGGCGCTGTTGGCATCCGCCATGAGCGGGAGATCAGGGTAGGCGCTGCGCACAGCGCGCAACAGCTCAACATCCCAGCCGGGCTTGATCTTCAGCTTGATGCGCCGATAGCCTTCGCGCAAGCGCTTCTCGATGATGGCGAGCGTGGCATCAATGCTGGGTTGGATGCCGATGCTGACGCCGACCGAGACCCGCTCCTTGCGCGGCGCGCCATTGCTGAGCAGATCGCCGAGCGGCACGCCGCGCTCGGCAGCCACTGCTGACCAGAAAGCCGCTTCCAGCGCCATGCGCGCCATTGGATGCCCGCGAAACGCGCTCAGCTTGCTCAGATCATGTTCGCCCAAAACTCCCGGCACGAAAAAATCGCGCAGGACGTGCAGCGCTGTCTCGGTTGTCTCGTAACTGTAGCGCGGCGCCCAAGAGGCCACGCACTCGCCCCAGCCTGTGGCGCCGCTGGCGAGCTCCAGCTCTACAAGCACGGCAGCGCGCAATCCGTTTTGCTCCGCCTCGCCGCCAAAGCTGGTGACCAGCGCCTCGACTAGCAGCATGGCGATCGGATGCAGGCGAATGCGTGCGATCGGCGACTCTGCGCGCAACGGATACCGCTCTGCCATGGCGCTCCTCTCTAGTCCGCGCTGAAGCTATCGCGGCTCGCGCCTTGCTCGCCGTAGCTCAGCACGTAGAAGCTGCGCTCGCGCCCTTCGTAGGCGCTGCGGACGAAATCCGTGACCGCGTAGCCGTTGTTGATCAGCTGCTCGAGCCCCTCGCGGCTGTGCGCGCGCCATGCTCGCGCCAAGCCAACATCGTAACTGGCGATTGCGTCGTAGTCGGTCGGAATCTCGAACAAGACGAGCGCGCTGTGCGGCGTCTCCACGCCCTCGCTTGGCACAGGCAGACCGCTTGCGCTGAGCCCGGTCGGGTTCAAGAGCGCGGCGCCGCCTTCAAGGTACTGTTGCAACGTCAGAGCGGCGCGCTCTCCGTTCAGGCGCTGCTCAACGCGCTTGCTGGTCACCCACCACTCCGCCAGCAAGCGATCCGAGCTGTGCAGCTTGACGAGCGGCGAATCGCTGCTGCCGTAGTAATCGCGATAGTAGAGCTGTCCGATGGCGCCCAGCTTGCGGATGTTCAGATGCGCGTTGCGGCTGAGCAGCGGATCGAACGTCCATGTGATCAGGCGGATGCCGTGTTCAATCGCGAAGCGGCGCTGCGCTAACTTGAGCGCATAGCCGACGCCTGCGTCGCGATACTCGGGCAAGACCGCCATGCGCTGCGAGACCAGCTTCAGGTTCGCCATCGCCGGCCGGCCTGAGTCGGGCGCTTCCAAGCCGAGGTAGCTGATGGCGAAACCGATCAACTGCTCGCCGCGCAGCGCCCCCAGAATCAAGCCGCCGTTGCGCACCAATGAGATCAGCATGTGTTGGTAAATGACCGTGGACGGATCGTCCCAAGTCAGGCGCTGAAGCGTCTCAACGGCCTTAAGTTCTTCGAGCGTCTTCAGCGGGCGGATGACGCAGTCAAGCATAGCGCTTCTCAGAAAGAATCGGATGACGCTCAGGCGACGCGGCGCGGGCGGCGGCGGAGCATGGCGCGCAGCACCTCGAGGCTGTAGCGCCTGCCGCGCATGTAGGTCAGGATCGTGTCTTCAAAGCGGCGCGGCTGCATCCCGAAGAGATCGTAGAGCGTGCTCATCGGGGCAGTGCGATTGCCAGCGAGCAGATCGAGCCACTGCAGCGTGAGCGGGAAATAAGGGAAGAAGCGGCTGATCAGGCTGACGAGAGCGCGCAGCGTCCACGGCGGCACTGGCACGATCAGGCGCGGCGCGTTTGTCACGCGCATCACTGTGCGCACGATCTCATTGAAGGTCATGTATTCCGGCCCGCCAATGCTCAACGTCTGGTCAACTGTATCGATGTGTTCCATGCTGCGCACCAGCGCTTCAACCAAATCGCCGATGTAGAGCGGATGCAACAAGCTCTCGCCTTGACCGGGCTGCAGAAAGATGAACGGATTGGCGCGCAGCAGTTGCGCAATGCCGTTGACGAACGTATCGCCTTGCCCGAAGACAATGCCGCTGCGAAAGATCGTGTACGCCAAGCCGCTCGTGCGCACCATCTCCTCAACTTGCCCTTTGATGCGCAAGAGCGTGAAGGCTGAAGAGGGCGCCGCGCCGATATGGCTCAGCACCACGAGCCGCCCGATGCGCGCCGAGCGCGCCGCGGCGATCACATTTTGTGTGCCGCGCACATCTACCTGCTCTAGGTCGCGCTTTCTGCCCCACCATTGCGCGCTCGCCAAGTGAAAAACGGTATGCGCGCCGAGCATCGCCCGATACAGGCTCTCAACGTCGTGCAGGCTGCCTTGGAAGACCTCTACGCGCCCCCCGCGCGCCGCGAAAGTCCGCTCGCTGCGCGCCGAAAGCACGCGCACCGGCTCGCCTTGCTGCGCAAGCCGCTCAACGAGCGCCTTGCCGACGAAGCCGCTGCCGCCCGTCACCACGATCATGTCGCCTGCCTCACGCTGAACCGCTCGGCCTGCATTATAACACGCCTCGCGCCCGAAAGTGCGCTATAATCTGCGCTGGCGGAGTTGCTCAGACGACATGGGCGAGTGGACTCTGACGCCTGAAGTCGCCAATTTTGCGGATAACGCGCGCCGTTTCTGCGAATTTTGCGAGGAATCGCACACGCTTGAGCTTGGCGAGCGGCTGCTGCGCGGCGCGATCTCGTTGGCGAACCTGTACAGCGCAGGCTTGTTCCTACGCGAAGAAGCGCCGCCTGAGGAACGGCTCCATCCGCAGATCGAAGAGCTGCGCAACTTCCCCGGCTTCGATGAACTCACGCTCTTCTGGCAAGTGCAGGACGCGCATGAATGGAGCGCGCCGGTAGTCGCCTCGCTCTCAGAGCTGATTGTCGGCATCTATCGCGATGTGAAGCGCGCGCTGGTCATCTTCGACAAAGGCTACGCCACAGGCGACTCGCTCCTGATGCATCAGGCGGCGTGGGATTGGCAATATCACATGGAGCGCACATGGGGCAATCGCGCAGTGGACGCCTTGCGCGGCCTGCACAGCGCGATGAACAAGTTGCACAGCAGGCAAGTCTAGCGCGATCGCGCATCGCCCGCCATCTGCTGAAGCCCTGCCTCGCCTAGCCATCTCACGCGACGTACGCTGCAATCGAACGACCATTCAGCTTTGGAAAGGGGAAGTGAGAGAACGCCATGCCTGCCTTTGAGCTAGTCGCGCCGTATCAGCCGACGGGCGATCAGCCGCAAGCGATTGAGCGATTGGTGGAAGGCATTCAGCGCGGCTTGCGCCATCAGACGCTGCTCGGCGCCACTGGCACGGGTAAGACGTACACCATTGCGCAGGTGGTGCAGCGGGTGCAGCGCCCGACGCTCGTCCTGGCGCACAATAAAACGCTCGCCGCGCAGCTCTACGCCGAGTTCAAGGAATTCTTCCCGCGCAACGCCGTCGAATATTTCGTCAGCTACTACGATTACTACCAGCCTGAGGCGTACGTGCCGCATCTCGATCTGTACATCGAGAAAGAGGCGGATATCAACGATGAGATCGAGCGCTTGCGCCTTGCGGCGACTGCTGCGTTGCTCACGCGGCGAGACGTGCTGATCGTCGCCTCGGTTTCCTGCATATACGGCTTAGCCAGCCCACAGGCGTGGGCAAAGGTGCTGCTCAGCTTGCGCGTGGGGCAGACGATTCGGCGCGATGACGTGCTGCGCCACTTGGTGACCATTCTGTACACGCGCAACGACCTTGAGTTGAAGCGCGGCAGCTTCCGCGTCCGCGGCGATACGCTTGAAGTCATGCCGTCGTATCTGGAGACGGCGTATCGCATCGCATTTTTTGGCGATGAGATCGAGCGCATTGTGCATTTCGACCCAGTGACGGGCGAGCTGCTCGAGGAGCTGGCGCGCGTGGACATCTTCCCCGCCAAGCATTACGTGGCGGAGAGCGACACGCTCAAGGAGGCAATTCGCGATATCGAGATCGAGCTGAACGAGCGGCTTGCCGAGCTGGAGCGCGAGGGCAAGTTGCTAGAAGCGCAGCGCCTGAAGCAGCGCACGCTCTTCGATCTGGAGATGATCCGCGAGGTCGGCACGTGCAGCGGCATTGAGAACTACTCGCGCCACTTCGACCGCCGCCCGCCCGGCACGCCGCCTTACACCTTGCTGGACTACCTGCCCAAAGATTACCTGCTGGTAATTGACGAGAGCCATATAACCGTGCCGCAAGTGCGCGGCATGTATCACGGCGACCGCTCGCGCAAGGCCACTCTGGTCGAGTATGGCTTCCGCCTGCCGTGCGCCATGGATAACCGCCCGCTGAGCTTCGAAGAATTCGAGGCGCGTATGGGGCAGACCATCTACACTAGCGCGACGCCCGGCCCGTATGAGCTGGAGCGCTCTGAGCAGATTGTCCAGCAGATCATCCGCCCAACCGGCATCGTCGATCCTGAGATCAGCGTGCGTCCAATCGAAGGTCAGGTGGACGATCTGCTCAAGGAGATCACGATTCGCACCAAGCGCGGCGAGCGCGCGCTGGTCACCACGCTCACCAAGCGCATGGCGGAAGATTTAGCGCAGTATCTGACCGAGATGGGCGTGCGCGTCCACTATTTGCACAGCGAGATCGATACGCTGCAGCGCGTCGAAATCTTGCGCGACCTGCGACTGGGCGTTTACGACGTCGTGGTCGGCGTCAATTTGCTGCGCGAAGGCTTGGATTTGCCAGAGGTCTCGCTCGTCGCCATTCTGGACGCGGATAAAGAAGGCTTCCTGCGCTCTGAGCAGGCGCTCATCCAGACAATTGGACGCGCGGCGCGCCATGTGAACGGGCAGGTGATCATGTACGCCGATCGCGTCACTGATTCAATGCAGCGCGCGATTGCTGAGACCGAGCGCCGCCGCGCCATTCAGCTCGCTTACAATCGAGAACACGGCATTGTGCCTGCCAGCATCGTCAAGCAGGTGCGCGACCTGACCGACCGCATCAGAGCGCAGCAGGCAATTGACGCCAAGCAGGCTGCCCCTGCCGCCGCGCCTGCGCTGCACGAGCTGAGCCGCGCCGACCTCGATAAGCTGATCCGCGAGCTAGAGCGCGAGATGAAGCAAGCCGCCAAAGACTTGGCGTTTGAGAAGGCAGCCATGCTGCGCGATCAGATCATCGAACTGCGCAAGGTTGCGGCGCTGAAAGACGCTCCCAAAGACCTGATAACGCTCGGCGCAGCCGCCGATCTATTCGATGAATAGGCTCAAGGAATAGGCTCAAGGCATCCGCACAGTGTAGGTCTTGAAATCGGCGACCGATTGCACGGCTTGCCACAGCGCGTCGCGATGCGGCGACTGATTGTAAACGTACCATTGCGTGTGTACCCAGTCGGCGTCGAAGCCGCCTGCATAAGTATAATTCTCTAGAAAGTCCTGTGCGCTCGCCAAGACGCTGTAATAGCCGCCAATCAAACCGTGTCCAAAGTTGAAGACCGTGCCATCGGGAAAAGTGTAAAAGCCGATCAAGTCCGGTCGGCTGCCCAGCACGTAGCCGACGATCCACAGCCAGCCGCGCTCCTTGCCCTCGCGCGCGATGCGATTCTCATTCAGCCCGACCGTATCCAGATGACGCACGCCGCTGACGAAAGGGATAATCCCTGCATCCCCGTAAGCCACTGTTATCTGGCTCGCTTGAGGTAATCGCGCAAGCGCCATTCCCAAGCGTCTATTGGCGTAGAAAAGCGCGCCCGCCGATTTCGGCTGTGCCACGCCTGCCGCTACTGTTTGCGCTGTCGTGAACAGCAAGAGCAGCGCTAGGATGCCGAACGCAGCGTAGCGCAGCGCGGCGTGCTTCTGTAACAACCACTCCAAGAGCGCCAGCAAGCCAATGCCGGCCCAAATGACCAGCACGGGCAACACGGGATACACGAAGCGGTGGTAGAGTCCCATGAGCGGGTAGGTGAGCGCGTAGAAGGCGAGCAGGCTGAGCAGCGCGCCGTTCATCAGCAACAGGGTCAGGCTCAAGCGCAAAGCGCGCCGCAAGAGCAGCACAACGCCGACTGTCAAGACGAGCCATCCGGCGCTCGGCGCGACCGCCTGCTCAAAAAACTCCGAGATGTAGAAGAGACCCGGTAGCAACTCGGGGTCGGTCACTTTGACGTAAAACGAGTTGGGCAGGATTGCGCCAAAGTAGCTCTGCAGCCACAGCAGATAGAGCGCGCCTGCCGCGCCGAACGCGAGCGCCGTCAGCAGAACTGCGCGCCGCCTGTTGCTCATCACTAGCAGCGTCCCGAACCATAGCAGCGCGAACAACACGCTCTCGGGGCGCGTCAGGCAAGCGAGGAAGGCTACTACCGCATGTCCGATCAGCCATTCAAGCCGTCGGGTCGCCACGAAATACAGCCCTAGCGCAATGGCTGCGAAGAGCAAGCCCGACCAGAAGATCGTCTCCATGCCCGTCAGCGCGTTGATCAGGCTGAGCGGCAGGAGCGTCGCGGCAAGGCTTGGCAGCGTGCGCAGCAACGGCTGCTTGAAGAACAGGCGCGCCATGCCGTACAGCGCAAGTCCGATCAACGCCAAGCCAAGCGCGTTCAGCAAGTGCGCCGCATGCACAGCTGGAATGCCCAGCTTGATGCCGAGCGCGATCAGCACCACGAACAAGAAATTGGTATAACCCTGCGTCGGCTCGCCGCCGATATTCCAGACCAAGCCGTGCCCGTTGGCGAGATGCGCGGCGTAGCGATAGCTGATATACGCGTCGTCGTAAATGTAGCCGTTCTCAGGCGCGGTATGCCACCACAGGAGCATTCCGAGCGGCAGGATGAGCAGCGCGCTCAGCTCCAGCAGCACACTGGGCGATGCACTCAAGATGCGTCTCACGATGAAGCGTCCCTCACACTAACGCTTGACTCCCCTGCGCAGGGGAGGGTATGATTGTAGTAGCGTCCCTGTAGCTCAGCGGATAGAGCGTTGGCCTCCGAAGCCAGAGACGTGGGTTCGATTCCCGCCAGGGACATCTCCCACACGCAACTGAGGGGCGCGCCGGCAGCGCAGAGCATGTGATTCACAAGCTCAGCGCTGGTCAAGCGGCTTCCACTCCAAATCCATCGGGCCGATGTACTCCACGTCGGGGCGGATCAGGCGGTTATCCGCCCATTGCTCCATGATGTGCGCCGTCCAGCCCGGCATGCGCGCAATGGCGAAGAGCGGCGTGAACTGATCTATCGGAATGCCCAGCGTGTAAAGCGCAATCGCGCTGTAATAGTCCACGTTCGGATAGAGCTTCTTTTCGATGAACTCCGGGTCTTGGCGCGCCACCTCCTCCAGCTTGACCGCCAGCTCGAACCAGTGCATGTTGTTCGTGGCGCGCGACATCTCCTCAGCCTTGCGACGCAGCACAGCCGCGCGCGGGTCGAGCGCCTTGTAGACGCGATGCCCCATGCCCATCACGCGCTTCTGCTTGGTCTTGACGTAAGTGTTGAACCAACGCTCAACGTTCTCCGCGCTGCCGATCTCGAAGAACATGCGCATCGCTTCTTCGTTCGCGCCGCCGTGCGCCGCGCCCTTTAGCGTGCCGATGGCTGTTGTCACAGCGCTGTACATATCTGAGAGCGTGCTGGTCGTCACGCGCGCGCTGAAGGTGCTGGCGTTCATGCCATGCTCGGAGAGCAGGACGAGATATGCATCAATCACCGCTGCCTCTTGCGGCTGCGGCTGCACGCCTTTGAGCATCCACAGGAAATTCTCGGCAAATGAGTAATCTTGGCGGGCAGGGATCGGCTCTTTGCCATGCCGCGCGCGCTCCCAAGCCGCCACGATGACAGGCGCTTTGGCGGTCAGCTGCAATGCCTTGCGCCGATTCTCCTCAACGCTGTTATCGTCCGCCTTGGGATCGTAGAGCGCCAACATCGAGACCGCCGTGCGCAGCACAGCCATTGGCGTTGCGTCCTTGGGAAACGCATAGAGCATCCCCATCACAGCGGCGGGCAGGTGCATCTCGGCGTAAAGCGCCTGACGCATCGCGTCTAGCTGCTGGCGGTTGGGCAGCTCGCCGTGCCACAAGAGATAAATGACTTCTTCAAAACAGGCATGTTCAGCAAGGTCTTCGATCTTATAGCCAACGTAGATGAGCTTGCCTTCAGCGCCGTTGACCAGGCTGAGCCGTGTCTGTCCAACTATAACGTTTTGCAAGCCTTTGGCGGCCGCAGCGGCTTTATCGGTCATAGGTTCTCCTTAGGAAAGTGATGCAATAAGACGCGCAATCGGCTTGAACGGCTGCTCAATAGGTAGAAAGCACCGTCTCACAAAGTTGTGCGTGCGTAGCCTCGGCGGAAAAGTATAGCAAAAGGCAGGTAGGGCTACCAAGTCGGAGAAAACGGGGGGCGCTTTGCATCGCGCGGCACGTGCTCGAAGGCGTTCCTTGAGGCGGTATGCTTACCGCGAGCGCTCGATGCTGGTCGGTCGCGACAAGATGCTCTGCGAAGCGGCTTTTTTGGCGTATTCCAGCGAGTATAATCTGGCTTGGCGGCCGCTTTCACGATGATGTTGCTTGTGCTGCTCGCCTTCATCTTGCTGCAGCGAGAAGGGTCGACTCGTTCAGGCTTGAAACGAGCGCCTTGCTGATCTGATCGGGCGCGCGGCTTCGGCGCCCAGAGCGCCGTGCCAAATGGCTTGCGTCTGAGGCGCGGCTGGCACGCTTTTGTGCCGCGCGCTGCCAACGGCATTGTGCAGGACAACGGGATGCTCTCAGCGGAAGGCAATTATACGGCCGCCTATCCGATAGCACAGCTCGGCGTGCTGAAAGGCGAGCCGAGCCTCATCGTGAGCGCGCTCGAGCGGTTGCATGCGCGCAAGGCGCTCTTCGATGGCGAGGCGTTGGCATTGCGCTTGCACAAAGACGGCAGGCGCGCCTTTGTGAACTGGGCGCGCGGCGGCGTGGCATCTGCTCGGCCTGGCGCGCATGCCCGCTATTCGCCCGATCCGTCTGCCAGCCAGTCTGCCGCCAGAACGAGCAAGGCATGTGCCGCGCCTTTCTGGTCGCGCCTGATGATGGCAGCTCAGTCGGCATTGCGGCGGCGCTCAGCATCGGCGTGAAGGCGGGCTAGCTCTCGCCTGCCATGCGCGAGCTCGCAGCGCACGCCGCGCAGACGCTCAAGCAATGCGCTCACGGCGCTGCTGTAGAGCTATTTTGAGGTGACGGCAATGTGCGCGATCAGGTGTTTGATCTATGCGGCGACGTTCGGGGCGCCGTCCAGCGCCTGCCAGCGCGCCTGACCGAGCCCGCGCTGCCGATGCCAATTGGCTGCTCGCCGCGCGAAACATGAAAGCGCCCTGAGCGCTCCAGCAGCCAACGATCAGCTGCTATAAACGCTGTAGGAGAAGCAGTCTTCTTGTCTTGTGAGGATAGTTGTGAAGGCTCGTCTGCGGACGTTGCCCGATTTTCCGCCGCTCAGCTTGCTTTTTCCGGAGGGCAAGCGCGTCTCCGTCACGGCTGAGCCCGCTTGGGCGCGCGACCTGCGCCTTGACGATCTGATCGGCGCCTTCGCAGCCGGGCCGCGCTACGCCGCTTTCATCCGCCAGACCCTCACCGCGCTCACTGACGATCCTGAAGTCATCGCTTGGCGGCAAGCTGTGCTGGACGATTTTCTGGAGAACGCCGCGCTCGTCCAAGCCGTTGAGCAGTTGCTGCCGCGCCTTGCCGAGCTACGGCAAGGTCGCGCTCTGCTCGGCCAGCGGCAACTTCCGCCTTTGCTAGAGACAGTGGATCGCCTTGCCGAGCTCGATCTGTTCATCAGCACTGCGCAGCTGCTGCACGAGGCTCTGCAGAAAGCGGCTTTGCGCGCCGTAGCCTTGCGCACTTTGCGCGATCAGCTGGCGCGCCTGACCGCCGATCCTAGTTTCGTCGCGCTGCGCGAGGAGCTGCCAAGCCTGCAGCGTCCGTTGCAAAAATTGGCGAGCCTGACCATCGGCGTGAACCTCGATGCGCAGCTGCAGCCGAGCGCAGCCGTGCTGCTCAGCATCAACGAGCAGCCATTCGGCGAGCCACGCTCGTTCCTATCCAAATTAATCGGTCAGCGCGCTGACCAAAACGACGAATCGCCGATCGCGCCGCTGCATACGCTGCCTGAGGAACGTCACCATCGCTTGCTCTCGCCGCTCTTCCAAGATCTGGAGCGCATCGTGAGCAGCGCGGTGCAGCCTGTAGCGCGTTCGCTCAGCAAGTACGTGCGCATCAGCGCGGCGCCGCTCGCCAATCTTGAGCAGGAGCTCGCCTTCTATCTCTCCGCTGTGCGCCTTGTGCAGCTGCTGCGCGAGCGCGGCATTCCGCTCACGCGGCCGCAGATCGCGGCGAGCGATGCGCGCCTGACGCGCGTTGAGGGCTTGATCAGCCTGCACTTGGTCTTGCGGCAGCCGCAGGTCGTGCCCGTGCCGAACGACGTGCAATTCGACGATCAAGGTCGGATCGCCATCCTGACAGGCCCAAACAGCGGCGGCAAGACGACGTACCTACAAGCGGTCGGCCTAGCGCACGTGCTATTTCAGGCGGGCCTGCCGATCGCGGCGCGCAGCGCGCAGCTGAGCCCTGTGGACGCCATTTTCACGCATTTCCCGACGCCAGAGACGCAGCAACAGGGGCGCTTGGCAGAAGAAGCAGCGCGCTTGCGCCATATCTGCCTGCGCGCGACGGCGCGCAGCTTGGTCTTGATGAACGAATCGCTCTCCAGCACAGTCGCCAGCGAAGCGACGTACCTAGCGCAGGATGTGCTGTGCGGCCTGCGCGCCATCGGCGTGCGCGCCATCTACGCCACACATCTTTTGGATTTGCCCGATCGGATTCCTGAGATTCACGCGGCAGTTGACGGCCCGAGCGCGCTCTTCAGCCTGGTGGCAGGCGTGCGTCTGAACGCCGACGGCGAGGGGCAGCCGACTTTCCAGATCCTGCGCGGCATGCCGCACAAACGCAGCTATGCGCGCGAGATCGCGCGGCGGCACGGCATCAGCCTAGAGCAAATCCTCGCCGCGCGCGCTGATCTTCACGCTTCAGCGCCTAAATCAGCCGCCGATTGAGCTGCCCAAGCGCGGCGCAACGCTTCAGCGCGCGCGCGTATGGCAAGCAGATCGTCGCGCTTCGCCAGCCCTCTCAGGATCGGCGCCATGCGAGGATTCTTGGCGAGCTTCTCAGCGTGACGCGCCAAGAAGTCCCAATAAAGCGCGTTGAAAGGACAAGCGCGCTCGCCGACGCGCAAATTGGGGTTGTAATAGCACCGGTCGCAGTAGCCGCGCGACATCTTTTTGATGTACGCAGCGCTCGCCACGTAAGGCTTGGTCGCCACTTTGCCGCCATCGGCGTACAGGAAGCCGAGGACGTTCGGCTGCATCACCCAGTCATAGGCGTCGATGTACACCGACTTGAACCAAGCGGTCAGCGCGGCGGGCTCGAGCGCGGCGAGGTTGCCGAAGTTCACCAAGAGCATCAGGCGCTGAATGTGATGTGTGTAAGCGTGCTGCTGAATGGTGCGAATGGTCTCGGCAAGGCAGCGCATCGGCGTCTCGCCTGACCAGAAGAACGCCGGCACAGGATTGTGATGCTCGAAGAAGTTGTGCTGTGCATAAGCAGGCATGTACAGCCAATAGATGCCGTAGATGAACTCGCGCCAGCCGATGATCTGCCTGATGAAGCCCTCGGCGCTCTGCAGCGGGGTGCCGCCGCTATCGAAGGCGCGTTGCGCGGCATCGGCGGCTTGGCGCGGCGTGAGCAAGCCGACGTTCAGCAAAGGCGATAGCACGCTGTGAAACAAAAATGGATCGTCAGCGCTCATCGCGTCTTCCCACGCGCCAAAATTGGCCAAGCGCTCTTCGATGAAGCGCGCCAGCCACTCCTCAGCTTGCGCGTGCGTCGTCGGATAGCGGAATGGTTCAGGCGCGCCGAAGGCGTTCGGAAACTCGCGCCGCACTTCGTCAATGACGCGCTGAGTGAGCGCATCTAGCGGGAGGCTCGGCAGAGGCGGCGCCGCAGGCAAGGTCGCCGCGCCTTGCCGATTCTCCCGATCGAAATTCCAGCGCCCGCCGACGGGCTGTTCGCCGTCCATCAAATAGCCGAGCCGCCGCCGCTGCCAGCGGTAGAAATTCTCTAGGATCAATTGGCGCTTGCCGCGCGCCCACGCCGCAAACTCGGCGCGCGAGCAGAGGAAAGCAGGATCCTCTGCCACGAAGTGAACAGTGATGCCTTGCGCAGCGAGCTGCTCAGCGCGCCGCCGCATGATCTGATCGGCGGCGTAATCGTGAGGCGGCACGCATTGAATGCGCTCAGGCTGATACTCGGCGATGTGCGCCTTGAGCGCTTCGCCGATGCTCGCCGCGCGGCGGTAATCCACAACGAAGCCGCGCGCCCGCAACAGCTCGGCATAGTGGCGCATGGCGGATAGGATGAAGATCAATTTCTGCGCGTGCCAAGCCCTGCTGCGCAGGTTCGATAGGCTCTCGACCATCAAGACGCGATCCGCGCCTTGCAAGGCGGGATGCTCAGCGTAGAGCTGCGTGCCAAAGATCAGGGCTGTGGTGCCAGCCATAAGCGAGTTCAGATCCTCTCAACCGCCGGCAGACAGATCATAGCTGAGGTGGCGGTCAGCCGCGCATCTTGGTTGCGCAGGCGCATATGACGACAAAAAACGAGCGCGGTAGCTGCTCGTTTTCTGTCGGTTGCGTGCTTTGAAGAGGCGCGGCTCAGCCTTGGCGCTGCTTGTGCTTCGGATTGACGGGGCAAATCACGTACAGGTAGCCGCGCCGACGCACGAAGCGGCACTTCGAGCACATCTTCCGCACTGATGGTCTGACCTTCATGGCGTCACCTCCGTGCTACCGCTACAAGTATACGCCACGCGCCGCCATTTGGCTATGGTGGAATTGACAACGCGCAAAGTGCGAAGCGCTATTGCACCCTAGACTTATCTGCACTATACTGGGCTTAAATGGGATAGGCGCTATAGCCGCTCGTCGCAGCGCGAATTATTGGGAGATTTTACGATTGCCAACTTACATGCCGCTTACTTCAATACTGGAATCGCCGAAGCCGCTGCTGATCCTGCATCCAAGCTATCGTAATCGGTACAGGCTTTTGCCTGAGCTCTTGGCGCAGCGCGCCGCGCCCATCTACCTGCTTGTGCAAGAACAAGCCACGACGTGGCAGCGGCTCTGGCAGTTGCTGGCGCAGGCGCTCAGCGAGCAAGCGGCTTGCGCGCTGCCTGAGCTGCCTCCCGGGGTCTCAGCTGAGGCAGCTGCAAAGCATCTTTGCACGCTGATAGCCGAACAGCCGCCGCATCTCTTCATCATAGATGCTGTTGATAACCTGCAATCCGCCTCGTGTAGCGCTTTCCTGACTGCGCTAGCCGAATATCTGCCCGCGCACAATAAGATTGTCTTGATCGGACGCGTGTGGCTGCCCGATCTGATCGCCGTGAGGGCGCACGCTGTCTGCTACCCGACTTCAGAGGCGGCGATGCTCTTCGACTACGCCAACTTGCCTGCTGATGGCGGTAGATTGGTGGAAGTCTACGCACAAGGCAGGGGGCGAGTCTTGGTGGATGGCGTGGAGATCGGCGACTGGGAAGGGCAGCTGCCGCGCGCGCTCTTCTACTTCTTCGTGGATCGCGGCATCGCCACGCGCAGTGAGATCTTCCAGAGCCTTTGGCCCGACCTCCCCGAGCGAGAGGCTACGAACGTCTTCCACGTCACCAAGCGGAAAATCCACGCGCTGCTCGGCTTCAATCTCATGGTCTATCAGGATGGCTACTATCGCGTCGCCCCTGAGATCGACCTGCGCTACGATGTGAGCCTATTCCTGACGCAAATTCAACAAAGCGAGGTCGCCGAGACCGAAGAGGCGATCGCGCTATTGGAGAACGCGGTTCGGCTATATCGCAAGGACTTTCTGGTCGGC
>Ga0308310_1000796_pt1 | contig 14114 bp, 23 predicted proteins | sample HotsprSampleMS65_FD_203672 | JGI IMG/M metagenome (GOLD analysis project Ga0308310, IMG submission 203672) | Hot spring phototrophic mat microbial communities from Mushroom Spring, Yellowstone National Park, Wyoming, United States - 20090730_MS65 ...
TCGAACGCGAGCAGCAGATTGCAGAGAAGATTGCTGAAGCCTACCGGCAAGCCGCAGAGGCTGCCCAGCGCGCGCAAGAGGAGCAGTTGCGGCGTGCGCAGGAGATGTTCGAGACGTTCGCCGAGCGCGGGGCTGAAGCCTGGCGCGGCTTTTTCGAGGGCGCGCAAGATGCGGGCAAGCAGTTCCTGCGCACGTGGATGGATTACCTGCTGCAGTTGGCAGAGAACGAGCTGGTGATTGCCATCTTTCGCGCGACAGCGCAGGAGGTCGGCTCGAAGGGGCTGGTGGGGCTTATCACGGCGGGTGTCCTGGCGGGGGCGCTGAAGGCGGCGTTTGCTGCGATGCGCAGCGCCATCAAGGGCTTCCGCGAGGGTGGGTGGACGGGCGAGGGACCGACGTCGGAGATTGCGGGCGTTGTACACCGGCGCGAATTCGTAGTGCCTGCGCCCTACGCCGAGCAATGGCGACCCGTGCTTGAGGAGATTCGGCGGGGGCGGACGCCTTCGGCATTCCTGCCTGGCTCGGCGGTGCGGCTTGCGGGCACGATTGCGCTCAAGCTTGACGACGCGCTGATTCTGGAGCGTGCGCACTTCCGGAACGTGCAAATGCGTGTGGTGCGGTGATGTGGACGGTGCGGCTGTTGGCTGAGGACACCTACCGACCGGCGCCCGATGGGACGCGGGAGCTATCGGCGCTTCCCGACACGGGCTGGCACGAGGTGCGGATCCTGGGCGCAAACATTCAGAAGCTCGTTGATGTCGAAACTACGAAGTACTCAAGCTCGGTAGTTCGTTCCGTGCGGCTCTGGAGCACGTGGCAGATAGAGCTTTCCACGTGGCTCTACCGCTTCCCCGATGACGAGCCGCTGCGGCGCTCGCTTGAGGATGAGCTGGCGACACGGCGCTATCTCTGGCTTGACTGGGGCAACTACCCTGGGCGGCTCTGCCCTGCAACGCACGCGCAGGCGGTAGAGCTGGCAGCGTTGGAGGTGGAGCACGCGTACGAGGCTGGAGGCAAGTTTCTGCGGATACAGCTCCTGACGACGCGCAGATGAAGTACTACTTCGCAGCGGTGGCAAACAGCGTTGGACGCGGCGTGGCGCTGCAGTTTTGGGACGTAGACGACAAGCCGTCGCTGACGTCCACGAACATCGAGATTCTGCCGCCACGTGTCGTGCAGCCGCCTGTGGTGCTGGAGGCAAGCACGGAGATGTTTGGTGTTGCTGACGTGCAGCGGCTGCGGCTGACCATAGACATTAGTTCGCCCGAGTGTCCGGCTGAGTTTCGTGCCGCAATCCTGACGGCACGGCGGCTGGGCGTGTTTCTGGCGTGGGGGTGGGTCACAGAGCCGCAGGATCCCTTTCGCTACGTCAGCGCCACGCGCGTGTTTGTGGGCATCTTGGACCACGACGCACCCGTCACGGTAGAGCCTGGGCGGGGCGTAGAGCTGGTGTTCACGGACGTGGCAAGCTATGCAGCATCAGAGCTGGTGCTGCCGAGCGGGCTGGGGGGCGAGGATGTCATCAACTACGACAACGGGTTTCTGGTGACCTTCCTGACGCCGGCGGGGCGGGTCACGTACTGGCTGCGCGGGCAGCTTGTGCGCGTTCGGGCGCTGCTGGCGCGGATGGTGCGGAATCTGAGCGTGAACATCTCCGAGCTACTGCCGCCGAACCTGTCTATCATTGGGTACCAGGGCGGGTACGGGCTGACGGAGCAGGCAACGCAGACGTGTTTTCTGGGCGATGTGTTCGTGGACGGGGAGTGGGGCAACGTGGGCTTTCACGAAGAGCCGGAGTTCTGGGTAAGCGCGCACGACCTGTACGTGCCGCTTTCGTGGCGCCCATACGATCGTGAGGACACGAAGGGGGGTGAGGACCTGCTGCTGGAGTGCCGCAGCTTGCGTGATTTCTGGCGCCGCTTGGCGGAGATGACGCTCTACAATCACGCGCTGTGGCTGGAGCAGTCGGGCATTGCAACGAAATCGGGAGACCCGACGGTGCTCACGGACAACTTCGTGCTGCGTGCGGGTTCGCTCAGTGTGGCGACGGTGGATTTTCACTCAGATGCAGTGTTCAACACAGATTCATCATACGTTATCGAGCGCGTCGAGATGCTCACGCACCAGCTACGTGCCGTGCGCGTGAAGGTGGACGAGGAGTACACCGAGGAGCGCTACGCGCGACGGGGGTTGGACTGGGGTGCAACGCCACCGTTCACGGCGGGCGTCGTGCGGGCTGAGGACACGTACTACTTCCGAAACGGGCTGGCGCAGTTTACGGACAAGTTGCCGCTGGAGTCCGCGTTCCCGTTCCTTGTGCAGTGGGCGTCGTACCCCGACACGTTCAGCCTTGCGCGGCGGCTGCGGGTGCGGCACTACAGAGACGACACCGTGACGATGCTTTCAGGCGACAGCGGCACGGACGCGTTTGGCAACGCTCGGGGCTATCGCTATGCGTACCCTGTCTCCGGTACGCTTGCCACGCGCTTTTACCTACGCGACGTAGCGTACAAGGTGGGGTCTCCCGCAACCTTGCTGCGCACGCCGTTTCCCGTGCTGGGCGGCTGGGATTTCCCAGTTGGCACGGTGTACCTGAACCCCTACCGCAAAGCCACGCAGCACGTGGTATTGAGGCTTGATTCGCTCGTTGCCGAGCCGATGCGCGCCATCGGGCGTCAACTTGTGCTCAGTGGGCGCAGGCTTGGCACAATCGTGGGCGTCAGGAGCGATTTCCTGCGCGAGACGACGGAGCTTGAGACGTTGATTCACGACATCGCACACGACGATGCCGTTTGAGCGCCGAGACATACATGAGCGCAGCGTGTTCCCCAAGCACATCTTCAGTGTGCCGCCGGCAAGCGTCTTGATTCAGGGCGGGGGCGGGGCAACACGCATCTACGAGGCGGACGTCGCTGTGGAGACGGCGTCGCTGTCGGGGCTGGGCGTGCTCGATGGCGTGACGCTCGTGGAGGGCATGCGCGTATTCGTGCACTCGGAGCGCGCGATTTTCGCAGCCTCCAGCGGGGCATGGCAACGGCTCGAAGCGGTTGTGGCGCCAGCTCTCGTACTCGTACGGCTTGGTAACCGCTGGGGTGGCTCGGTGCACGCGGTGGACTCGGACAAGGTATGGGCGCACTTCGCTGCAGTGTACCGCAGCGGCTCGATTGGCTACACGCTCACGAGCACTGATTGGACACCCTTGGAGATACCTGATTCGCTCATTCCCTCGCCCGACGTCACCACGAATCCCTACTGGCAGTTCAACTGCGCAGACGAGCGCTTGGGCGTGTACGCGATTCACGTGCACGTGTACGTGGTGCCAACGGAGGCGCTGTGGGTTGGCTCAATTGCGCTTGCGCTGCTGCGCCCGGGGCTGCTTATCCCCTATGACCAGCCGCTTGATGTGCGCAGCATTGCAACAGCGGGGATGGCGCTGACGCTCTCAGGTTCGCTTGTGTGGCGGGTGACAGAGGCGGACCGTCCAATTTGGATTGGGCTACAGGCAAACCCTGCGACGGACGTAGAGGTGAAGGCGTACGTTGGGCTGCATCGCTTGCTGTGATGCGCAAACAAAAACCCCACGCCGCACGGCGTGGGGCGGGAATTCGCGCGCTTCGGCTCAATCAACGGACGGATACTCAATCCCATCAACTTCCTTGAGCCACCGCATCGCCGCCAGCAGCTCGCCAGCACGTACATACACGTCGGCGCACCACGGATATGTATATGTATACTTTTGGTTGTACAAGTAGCACCAACGTAAAAATTCGTCGACAGCGTACTGTAGGCGCTGAAGGAATGGCAGGGCGCTACGGTAACGCCACCTGTCGACTATTTCATGCATCACCCCTTGGCGCATAGAATTTTCACTTTCCACGAGCCAGAAATCAATCCGTGCGCCCTCGGGCAGCTGTGTGGCGCCCTTCGGCAGCCGAGGTCCGGTGTACTGCGCCACCAGGACCTCGTCCAGGAAATCAAGCTGCACGGTAAGGCGCTGCGGCTCGGGGAGCTCCAGCTCGGGGGCCTGAGCGCGCAGCACCAGCTCCACGAGTGCGGCGGTGTCCGCGTGCCCGATGATGTTCGTCACGCGGTCCCGCAGCACGTAGAGAATTGCGGCTGCTTCAAACGGCGAGATGGGGAGGAATTTATAGTTGTGGTAATCGCGCGGCAGCATGTTGATGCTGAAGGTGTTTGCAAGATACAACTGAGAGCGTACCATTGCTGCTTGGTTTGGTTGTGGGACATTACTCGGGTAGGTTGAGCCACGTAAGGTCAAGACCAGCCGCCTCCTCGAAGTCGAGGCGGTCGTCTTCGTCGCTGAGGTCCAAGTACTCCTCTTCGGGGTGCAGCTCGTCATCCGACACCACAGCCAGCGGGTGGGGAGCCTCATAGGCACCGTAAAAGTACACCCGCACATGCCGGTTTACCTGGTGCCCCGTCCAGTACGGGATTTCGTCAATGTGCACACAGGCGCGCCGGTCTGTGCTGTAGAGTTCCGGCTCCATCCCGAAAGGCGTCGAACGGACGCCGAACACGTACAGCTGTCCGCAGTGGGGGCATTTGAATACCTGCCCTGTGCGGACAATCAGGGTGTGGGACTGATACCAGTCCCACTTTGGGCTGAGCTTTGCGTCTGGGTAATCGCGGACAAGCACGAACTTGGGCTTCAACATTGCGGCACCTGCTGTGTTGTGGAACATGTGGAACATTCCAACGCCTGCTGCAGCGCGCCAGCTGCAACAGCAGCAGCGGTTGCAGCAGCGAGAGAAGCAGATTCGGGGTAGTCAGTTGTGTGGTGTACTACATCGCGCGCTTCGTAAATCGCAAGCTGCAAATACTTGATTGCGACGGTTGCGTGCGGGCAGTTCTGCTTGACGAGCTCAAGATACTCTTTGAGCATCTCAAGCTCGTGCGGCAGCACGCTTTTGCACGCTGCGAAAACTCGAGCGCGCACGCGGAGTTGGGTAGCGAGCTCTTCGAGGTAGGGGCGTGTGAGTCGCATTGCTGTGCCCTGCGTTGTGGGACATCCCCGCCGGCTCTTGCCGGCATCTTGCGGGCTGGCGGGGAATCGAACCCCGCTCGCGGCTCCAGCCCAGCCCGAGGCGGGACGGCTATTCACCGTCCCGCCCCAACTCGCGCCGCACCTTCGCCTTCACGCACTCAAGGTAGAGTGCGTGGGAGATGCATTCGAGGACAAGGTCAACAGTTACGCGATTGCCGTGCCCCGCCTTCCACTCCAGTGCCCTCCAGTAGTTGTCGACCCACTCGGGGGCCTCTATCTCACGCCCCAGGCGGGTCTTGAAGACGCCCAGCGCGGCAACGTAGCGCGCTGGGCGCTCACAATCGAGAAGCTGTGAGTTCAAAAACAGGCAGATGGGGTCGAGGAATCGGTCGCCAGCACGAGCAGATGCTCTAACCTCACGCTCGTGCGCAACGACCCATTCCGCGAACTTCTCGGCATCGAACGGATTCGGGTAACGCATCGCTGTGTCCTGCTGTTGTGAGACATGCGCATCTGCTTCCAGGTGCAAAATTACGAAAATGACCCCCCTCTTGTCAAGAGGGGGGTCAGGGAACTAACATCCACAGTAGGACCGAAATACCACCTCCACTCGCACGCCCATCTCCTCCTGCGCCTGCTGCCACGCCTGCCGCCACGCGTCGGCTATGGACGCGCCGGCACGGCGCAGCTCATTGCGGATCTCCCACGCTCGATCCCACATTGCGTCGAGCGTGGGCTCGTCGGCTGGGTTGAGCGTGTGGAGATGCCCACACTCCCAGCACTCGCGAACATAGATGGTTCGGATTGGGGAGCTGTTCATGGCTGCGTCCTGTGCTGTTGGACTTCCGCATCTGCTTCCGAGTGCAAAATTACGAAAAAGACCCCCACCTTGTCAAGAGGGGGGGCGGGGGATTTTCGAGGAACTTGGGTGAGGTCTACTCCACCGGCGTGATGTGCGTCACGCGAAATGCTCCCACGAGCGCTGTACGCCACTCGCGCGTGCGCAGTGCCACTCCGTCGCCGTCCCACTCTGTGCCCGCGCGCAGCGCCGTGTTGCCCTCAATTGTTGTGAAGCGCTCCGCAGTGCTCCGCACCAGAATCCCGATGTGCCCTTGCCAGCCCGAGCTGCCGCGGCGCCAGATGACAAGCCACCCGCGGCGGGCGGCAGAGAGCGCCATCGAGGCGGGAACGGAACGCGCTGTGATGTAGGCGCGCGCAGCCGCAGAGCGCACGGTGGGATAGGACACACGGGCGCTATCGAGCACGAAGGCGACAAACGCTGCGCACCAGGGCGAGCCAAGTGGAGCACCGACGCGGCGGTTCCAGTAGTCAACCCAGGGTGAACGGTTCGGCGCCGTCTCACGGTGCCCCACAAACGCACGAGCAATCCGCACGACGCGCTCAGGAGCCGGCAAACGCTGCAGCAATGATTGCTGCGTAGCCCAAGAGCAGTAGAGCGCCGTACAAAGGATTATCGCGCCACGTAGCGATGTGGTCAATCTCATCATGCCCGAACTTGACTATCGTGTAGAAGATAACGCAGCCCAGGTACGCCTTTGCAGCTGCAAGGGCAAGGGCTGAGAGTTCGAGCGCAAAGAGCGCAATGATGAAGAACGCAGCGATTGCGGGAAAGAGCTTTGCAAGCGTGCGTCTCATAGCTCACGACCGTTTTGTCCTACGAACACGATAGTACGAAATTGGGTTTCGCGTCCGTACTGCGTCCGTATCTCCTCAGGTAGCGCGGACGTATTGACCGTCCACCGCGTGCGCGTCTCGATGCGCACGACGTGCTCGCCTGCGCGGTACTCGCCATCATCGAGCAGCTGCAGCACGTGCTCGCGCAGCACCCGTTCGCGCGCCTCAAGCTCTGCGCGCTGCTCGCGTATTGCGATGAGCTCCTCGATTGCTGCGAGTGCTGCGGCTTCGGGCGAAAGCACCGCGGGCGGCGTCGGTGGCGGTGGTGCGTAGAGCTGCACGGCGTCGACGGCGTCGTCCTCGTCCCAGTGCTTGAGTAGATGCTCTACAGCCTCAAGCAGCCGCTCGGCAACGTCAGCGCTGAAGGCGTAGTCTTTGACGATGAGCGACGCTGTGTTGAACTCCAGATGTGCGCAGATGACGCGCTCTGCGCCCACAAGCGCCGCGTAGAGCTGCGCTTGCAGGTACGCAGCAAGCAGCGCGCGTTCGGTCACGCGTGCGTGCGTCTTTGCCTCCCACAGCTCGCGCCGCGCGGGGAGCCACGCGTCGATGTGTCCCGTGAGGTCGCCTGCTGCAAACGAGCGCGCGACGGGATGCTCGTAGACGGCGCCTTCCGCGGGGCATTCAGCAAGGCGCAGCACCACAGGGGTCATCTCCTGCCCCAGCCGCATGCGGAAGGTCTGTTCTCTTGGCTCTACCAGCCCACGAGCCTCAGCCCACGCCTGCCGCGCGGCGTCGGCACCCCAGACGCCCACAAGCTCGGGAACCTTCGACACTCTAAGATTCCGTGTCATTGCTGGCTCCTGCAATGTGCGACTGTCGCGCCTCCGTGGTCATCTCCTGCTCGTCGATGTAAATCGCGGTCTGCAGGATGGAGGGCAGGTAGAGGTACTTGTACGCGCGGCGAATGAGGGTCTTGAGAATCATCGCGTGCCACGCCTCCTCCGATGCCCACGGGGAGCCGGCTGTGGTGTTCTGCATCCGCTGCTCGCGCAGCTGGCGCGCCTCCTCTGCGCCCATGGCTTGCACGTAGTGCTCGCCTGAGGAGGTAACGACGTCAACGTAGTACAGGACAGGGACCTTGCTGTGAAACTTTGGGCGGTGGACAAGCCGAGGCTGGGTGCCCAGCTCAATCTCGTACTCATCCCCCTCGTGAACAATACCGGCACGTACAATCCGCACCAAACCCGACTCATAGCCTTTACGTAGGAAATACCGGTATCCAAGTACGAGGCGAGCTTCGGTGACGCCGGTTTTGCGGTTCTGGAACGGGATAATGTACGCCTCGCCCCGCTCCGGCATGAGGTCGGCGCCGAGCTGTAGGGCAGCCAAAAACGCGTCGCGCAGGCTTTCGGTGGTGCACCGCGCCAACTGGGGAGCGAATCGCAGGTAATAGCGCATTGCCGAAATGGCTTCGGCAGGCAGCGCGCGCCCAAGCTGCTCTGCGACCGCATCAACGATTGTGAGTTGCACGTCGCTCTGCGATACGGGCTGGAGCTTCTGCTGAGTGAGTTCGCGCATGGCTGTACCGTGTGTTGTGGGACATTGACTACAGTAGCTACACCAACGTGGTCTTTAGTCTCTCAAGTTGCTCGGCGCTCCAGAGGCGAATGCGTGGCTTGTGGTCTCCCCACCAGCCGTCTACAATTCCAACATAGAACCCACCCTCCTCCTTTGCCGGCTTGCACCAGTAATCTATCCGACAGTCACAGGAGTCACGGCATCCAAGGTACTCGTAGCCTTCAGACTCAAGCAGCCGCTTGGCTTCCTCAAAGGTCATCTTGAGTCCACGCATGGCTTCGGTGCTATGCTGTGTGACATGCCACCAACTGCACCTGCAAAGATAGCGCTATGCGAAGTTCGTGCGTCACGAGTCGATCGTACTTCGCATGCGCGTAAGTTTGCAACTGTGCAGGCTCATGCTCGGGTATGAGCGATGATTGAAGTTGCACGAAGCTCGCATACGCGTAATTTTGCATTCGATGAGCACGAGCATTTGACAATGCTTCCTTCGTCGCGCGCCCCCGGGGCTGTGTCCTGCGGCATCTGCTTCCAACCCCCGCAGCAAAACCCCACAAACCGGGGGCGCGCAACGGAGGAACCCCAACGCCACGGCGCCACAGCAGCCTACGCTCCCCAGTTTCACCACCACATAATGGTGCCCTCCGCTTGTGGAACCGTCACTCTTCGCGCCGAGAGGCGCGGGGGTGGCGTTTTCGTTTGCGTTGGTTTGGTGGTGAAAAGCAGTAAGGAGCTGCGATGACACGCTACTACTATCGCTGCTCGGATTGCTTGAGCACAGTGGTACTCGAAGAAAAGCTCCCCGTCGTTGAGTGCGCCTGCGGCGGGCGGCTTGAGCTTCTCGGACCCGTCACAAATGTGGGACGCTGGAGACGCGTTGAAGACCGCCCACCCTGCGACGGGCGCTGCACTGGCGCACGCGGTCCCAAGTGCGACTGCTCCTGCGGTGGCAAAAATCACGGTACACGGCTCCTTGTCACCGTCGAGCGCGATGGTGGAGTAGCACGGGTACGTTTACCAGATCCAGAAGCCATCAGGCGTGCTGAAGAATACCGTGCAGCCATTGCGCGTGTACGCCAAGCCTTGGCGCGAACTTTTGGCTATCTGTACGAGCGTTTTGTGGCGGGTCAGTATGTGCCGGAGACGGCGTACTGGTTCATGCGCAACGTACACACAGAGCTGCAGGCAATTAGCTGCCTCAAGACCCATACTGCTCGCATGCGACGCCTCGCTGAGCTTGCCGAGAGGGTTGACGCAGGAAAGGAGGTGTACGAGCAATGGAGGAAAGAGCCAGTAGAGTAGACGTTGTTGTCATCATTGCGCTCTCCAACACCGTGAAGGTCTACACCGACAACGCTCGGGACGCTGCGCCACTGGAGGAGCTGCTGCAGCAGCGCGGATACGAGCCTGCTGGCTCGACGCTGTGGCTGCAGTTGCTGCCCACTCCTGCCCGCGCAGTCGCGGAAGCCAACCACCTTGCGCGCACGCTGCGCAGGCGGGGATATCGGGTCGTCACACGGTTGCTGTAGTATGTCGAACAGAAGCGCAAATGAGCCAGGAGGACAACGATGTGGCTTACGTCGAAGCAGATTGTGGACCTTGTCAACGAGATGGTAAACTATGCCGAACAGATAGCGCGCCGCATGCAGGAAGGCATTGGTCCGCAGGACATAGAGAGGCTGCAGCGTTGGCGTGACGTGATAGCCCAGCAGGTAATGCCGCAATGTGCGGCGGTACACGAGCTGGATGCTGCCATTGACGCTGCCCCGAAGGTTGATGACGGTCGGGAGAACGAACGGGTGGCAGTAGTAACCCTACGCTTTGCCCTTAGCGTGGCAGTTGCAGCAGGTGCGCTGCTGGAGGTTGGTCGTATGTTCTATTTTGAGGAGTTGTATGGCGTATGATGGAGGCGAGTGCCATGTCGAACAGCCCGCAGTCTCAATCTCCAAAGGTTCGGTACGTGTTCGACTCCATCCGCGACGACGTGGACAAGCGCAAGCTCCGCGTGCTCTGGGAGCTGCTCGACGAGGCTCCGCCCTCTCTTGAGCGCTTACCTTTGAGCACCGAGGTGCCTGAGAAGGGCTTGGGCGTGCTGATTGCAGTAGTGCTTGCAGCACTGTGTGCATGGTCTCTTGTACTCTTTTTGCAGAGGTGAAAATGCGTCTTGCAGACCTTGCCAACAAAATGATGACACGCGCCAGCATGATGGCGTGCACGCAAACCAGCATTGACGCGGAGGACATAGAGTCTCTCAAGCGTTGGCGCGATACGATAGCGCAAGGATTATCGCCAGACTGCACGGCAGTGCATCAGCTGAACGAAGCCATCAAATTCGCCACAAGCGACTTCGCCCAGCAGCCCGGGTCGGAGGCACGCGCGCAAGTGGCGACCGTGCTCGTTGCAATTATGGTTGCCGCAGCGGCAGGTGCGTTGTTGGAAGCGATACGCAAAACAGACAACGAGCCAAAGGATGCTGACGCTTGGTGAACTCTACGGCGTTGCAACTTGGGGCAGCGTGCGGGGGCGCTGCGTGCTCTGCGGGCGCGCAACAAAGCAGGGGCATGCACTCGATGACGTCTTCAGCGAGAAGTTCACGCAGTACGCAGGACTCTGCGCGGGCGATGTCGTCTGCGAGTACTGCACAACGCTTGCGCGCGAGCCGGCGCTGCGACGCTCGTGCTGGTACATGACGCGCGGCGCGGTCACGTACGTCAAACGCGATGAGCTGCGCGCGGTGCTGCTCTCACCTCCTGAGCCACCCTTCGCGGTCTACGCCACACGCGGCAGACGGCGTCAGGGCTGGATTGCGCTCACGCACTGCGTGTCGTACTCGCAGTACACGTTCTACGTCGGCACGGACTGGACGGATGCGGCAGTGCTTGTGTCGCTGCCAGAGCTTCGAGAGTACATGCGGCTTGCAGAAAGTCTGTTGGAGCACAAGGTCGCACGTGGCGCCCTGCTGGGCGAATCCCCACTCCATCCCGCAATCGTCATGCGTGCGCTGCGCGAAGGGTGGCTCGATGCGCTCCAGCGTGCGCAGGAGTTTGTGGGCAATCCCGTCTGGGAGATCGCTGTGTTTGTTGCACAAACCGAGAGCACGAGCGATGTCGCAGAGCCATCATGACAAGTTTGTAGAGGTTTTGGCGTACATCTACAACAGCATCAACTGGAGCCGGATCCGCGTGCGTTCGCCACACGACGTCTGGAACCACCGCGTGCGGGCTGCTGTGACGCGCCCGACGTTGGCTGAGGCGGTGTCGCGGCTGGCAAACTTCTTCAGTGTGCAATCGGTGCCGCAGGAAGCTGTGCAGCTTGTGCGCGAGATTGAGGAGCATCAGGATGAGCTGCTCGATGCAGCAGCGCGCGAGCACATCGTGTATGCAATGCGCGCTGTGATGCGTGCAAAGGAGATGCGCAGCAAGCGCAAGAGCGATATGTCCAACACAGGTAGTGCTGAGCTATGGCAGCAGTAGAGCGTATTCGTGGGCGGATCGTGCTTTTGACGCAGCTCGTGCATCATGGTGATGAGAAGACGGGTTCCACACCCGTTCTGCGCACGATGACGATCTGGAGTGAGGCACTTGGCAAGCACGTGCGCGTGCCGTTCGTGTCGGGCAATGCGATCCGTGGGATGCTGCGCCGCTTGGTCTTTCACGACCTGCTTACGCGCCTGGGGCTGGAGACGGCAGAGACGCCAAAGCTACACCATGCACTGTTTTCGGGCGGCGTACTCGAAGCCGTTGACTCGAGCGAGGGCGAGGTGGACATTGCTTTTCGGCGTCTCGTGCGCGACACGGTGCCACCGCTTGCACTCTGGGGCACGGCGGTGGGCAATCAGATGATACCTGGGAGCCTGCTCGTTGAGCACGCCTTCCCCGCTGCGCGCGAGACAGCGCACATGGCGCGCACGGGCTACTTCCTCGTTGACCCCGACGACACACGCTTTCAGCAGCCCGTGCGGACGTTCACCGAGATTGATTTCCACACGCGCCGCGACGATCTGCGCGCCGAACGGGCAGAGGACGAGCAAGCGGTGCAGATGAAGGTGGAGTTCGAGGTGCTCATCCCTGGCACGCTCCTCATGCATGGCTTTGAGCTCAAATACGCAACGGAGCTGGAAAAGGCGTGCTTGGGGCATGCATTGAACCTGTGGCGCGAGCTGCCCGTGCTTGCGGGCAAGAGCGCCACGGGGCATGGGCGCGTGGACTTTGCCTATGAGCATTGGTTCGATGCTGCGCCGTACCTTGATTACGTCGAGAGCAATAAGCAAAAGATCATCGAGGTTCTTGCACGCATGCAGGAGTATCTGGGTGAGGCGAAGTGATGGTGCCCTTTGAGCTGCGGATCCCGCTTCTTTCGCCTGTGAGCCTAAACGCGCGCTGGATCTGCCTTGACGCCATCGTTGCACACCTGGTGCAGTTGGCGCTGCGTGGGCGGGAGTACTACTACCTACCGACCAAACAGGTTGTGCGCTTTTCGGGCGACCACCGCTACACGCGTGTGCTGAAGTACACTCCAGACGGGCTTGCACACGCATCGGCAAGTGTGTGGGAGGAGGACGGCGGGCTGCATTCGGTGGGCTACTACAAGCGGCTGGAGGTAGACCGCTTCCCCGCGCGGCGCAAGGTATCGCGCGGCAGCGGGCACTTTCGCGATTGGATGCTGCGCACGGTCTACGTTCCAGCACGTGCGGTGCGCTTTTACGGTGTGGGCGACATCGAACTGTTGCGGGAGCTGCTTGAGCTCCTGACGCACGTGGGCAACGACGTGCGCATTGGCTGGGGGCTTGTGGACCGGTCGGACATCACGATACGAGAGCTTGACGAAGACTGTTCGCTCGTTTGGGGCGGTGTGGCGATGCGACCGATACCGGTACGGCTTGCGCGGCGCTGGAGTGACGCGGTGATGCTTCCATGGCGCTCGCCGTACTGGGCGCGCGAGAGCGTCGAGCTCTGCGTGCCACCCGGGGCAGAGGTTGAGCTATGAAGCGGCGCTGGGAAGAGACGTTTCGGGCGTGGGCGGAGACCGAGGAGCACCAGCGCGCACTTGCCGAGGCGCGGCGCATCATCGCGCAAGCGCTCAAAGAGAGTAGGAAGCCAATCGTGAACTTCTCGGGCGGCAAGGACAGCACGGTGCTTGTGCACCTTGTGCTCGAGCAGAAGCCTGATGTGCACGTACTGCATTGGGATTACGGGCGCGCGTTTGTGCCCTATCCCGTGCACCGAGAGATTCTGCGCATTGCCGAGCAGCTTGGCGTGCAGCATCTGCGCGTGGAGACAAGCTCGCTCTACCGCAAGCTCGGGCGACGGGCGCGAAACGTGATGGGCGCGCACCTGCTTGGGAAACTCGTGCCACAGCTTGCGGAGGAGGGCTACGACGTGCAGTTTATTGGTCTGCGCGCAGAGGAGAGCTCAAAGCGTAGCAGGCGCATACGCTCGGGGCGCTCGGTAGGCGCGATTCGCGAGGTGTGGCCACTTGCGCGCTGGCGCTGGCTCGACGTTTGGGCGTACATCGTCACGCGCGGGCTGCCATATCTGTCGCTCTACGACGCACGCGCAGAGCTTGTGGGATACGACCGAGCGCGCTTTACAACGCTTTTTGACCCCGAGTTTGCCGACATTGGGGGCGATACGATCGACAACGTGCTGCACTGGAGATATCGTCACATTGAGTGATGTTCGTATTTTGCATGTTCGTATTTCGCATGTGTGAAATCGAGCTCTGCTCGTAAAGCAATAAGCGCGCTCGTAAATACGTGCAGCGCACGTAAAATAACCGCGCGCTGTTACCAGATAGCCGAATGCGGAATTGTGCACCCGTGCGAAAAATCGCTCGCGTGTGAAATTGCTTGAGTGCAATTGCAATGAGCAGCGCTCCATTCATCACCGTTCGCGAT
>Ga0308310_1000800_pt1 | contig 14074 bp, 11 predicted proteins | sample HotsprSampleMS65_FD_203672 | JGI IMG/M metagenome (GOLD analysis project Ga0308310, IMG submission 203672) | Hot spring phototrophic mat microbial communities from Mushroom Spring, Yellowstone National Park, Wyoming, United States - 20090730_MS65 ...
GTATACATTCTGCTCCTCAGCCTGGAGACCATACTCACCAGTAGCCGGTCCCGGCTGCGGCGCTGGGCCTGGCGGGGCCTGCTGGCTCTGACGGCCGGCGCGTTCCCGGTAGCCCTTTCACAACTGGGATCCCATTTTGCGGACGAAGAGTTCTTTGTCGCCCTGGAGGCGCTGGCCCTGGCCGTCTTCTGGCTCTTGATGCTATGGGTGATTTACCTTGCTCCTCTCCCTAATCCAATTCCGTGGCGGTGCAGCCGCCGGGGGTGGTGTGAGGTGGACCGGCGCATCGTTGCCCTGGCATTCTGCCTGCTGACCTTCGGTGGGCTGAACGGCGTGGTCTGGGCCTACCGCCACAGTTTTTACCCGCCCGTCGCCCCCACGTACCCGGGGATTTCGGAGCAGTCCCCTTTCCTCTGCGGCCGGGTCCCGCCGGACCCGCAGGTCTACGACGGCCTGGACGTGTTTCGGCGCATCCTGGCGCGGGTGGAGGCAAATCCCCGCAAGGGGCCGCCGGAGTACGGGATGCTGGCGCTGGGGACGGGCGAGCGCCGCTGGGCGGAGTTGTTCCGGGAGTCGCTTCTGAGGGAGGTGGAAGAGCGGCGCTACACCGGCCCGGCTCACAGCGTCAAGTCGGTCCAGTTTGAGGCCGCGCTCAGGGCCTACTACTACCCCCGCGTGCGGGATCGCTTCCCCGGCCTGTTCTCGGAGGAAGAGGACAGGGCGGTCCGGGCCTGGTTTGCGGCGATCAACCGCCGGGCGCTGACGGTGGAGTGGGTGGACCTGATGTACGCGCTGGCCTTCTCCAAATGGCCGGAGGGACCGTACGAGAACCAGGAAAACGGTGCGGGACTGCTGGCCCTGCTGGAGGCGGAAGGGCTGACCGACCCGGCCCTCTCGGCGGCGAATCGCGCCTACCTGGCCCGCAACCGACGGGGCTGGACCTCCCGCTTCCGGGTGACCGATGACGCGCTGGTGTATCAGCCGGAGTGGATAGACAACGCTTACTTCCAGTCCCTTTACACCGGCGAACCTCTGGGCACGAACGCCCGGCTCTCTTTTGAGTGGCTGCTCCTTCAGGCCTTGCCAGATGGGACACCTTTGGGGTATAATCATCCTGGTAGGGGAACACTGGCCGGGATCGCCTACCTGGGCGCGAAACTCTTCGGCGACCCCCGGTATATCTGGCTGGCCGGCCGGGCGGTGGAGGCGCTGGAGCAGAGGGGCGGGTATCTCTTTGCCCAGCCGGGAGTGGAGGAACCGGTCCCGCTGGAGGGCCGCTCTCCCACCGAGGGTTCGTGTCTGCTCTATGGCGATTCGGGCCTGCCCAACCAGAAGGGTCCGCTGGCACCGGACAAAATCGTCTTTCGGGACGGCTGGGGCCCGGACGCGGCGTATCTTTTGGTCAACCTGCGTTTCACCGGCTGGCACCGCTACAAAGCGACGGGCACGGTGACGCTGGTCTACCGGGGTGAGGCCCTGGCTGCCGACGTGCTGGACGGCCGGCCGTTCTTCTGGCTGCCGGTGGGCCGGAGTCTGTTCCGGGATAAGCGCATCCCGCGGGAGAACCTGAACGGCCTGGTGGTCGCGAAGATCGGGATGGCGGCCGTTCTCTATACCCTGACCGGCGCTGGAGGCCCCTGGGCGCAGGACCCGCCGTACTACGCCGAAGTGGTGGCTTTTGAGACCGGCGAGGAGATGGACCGGGCCCACATCCGGCTGACCGGCTGGCGGGGCTGGCAGCAGGACCGGTGGATTTACTTCTACCACAACGGCGGGCCGGTGGTGGTTGTGGATGAGGCCCGGGGGCCAGTGGGGACCGGAGGGGCGGTCACCTGGCACCTGGCCGGCGGAGAAGAGGTGGAAGCGCACCGTTACCGCCTGGGTGGGAGCGGTGGTTCGGCGGAGGTCATCCTGCTCCCTCTGGATGACGGTGGCCGGGCGGAGGCTCTGGAGCGCGCGGGGAGCCTGTCCGGTCTGGATGTGGCGTATTCCGGCATATCCCATTTCCGCGCTGCGACGGTATTTCTGTACGGGCCGTGGTTGGGGGCGGAGGTGGGGATGGAGGGGGAGAGTGTGCGGATAGAGCGAGAGGGGCGGGTGATTATGCTCCCACTTTCAGAGGTAAAGCAACGATGAAGGTGGCTCTCGTCGGGCCGGTATGTTTGTACCTGAATCGCTGTTGTATCCAGTGCCGTCATGTGAATTTAGGGTTCGGTCGGTTCAATGAAACCTCGTGTGCTCTTTATCTCTGGGCGTGAGGCCAGTTATATCCGAAATCGGGTCCTGCTTGCCGCTTTGGAAACATTCTGCGATGTGACAATATTGACCGGTAAGGGACAAAATATCCCCTTCCGCAGTTTGACGGGTCTGATCCGGTTCTTAACCTATGACCAGAAATATGACATTTGTTGGGCTGGTTTTTACGGTCAGCCCCTGGCGCTCTTACTCTCATTAATTCAGCGAAAGCCTGTCATTTTGGATGCTTATGTTTCTACATATGACACGCTATGTGAAGATCGGGCTCTTTTTCGTCCCCGCTCTCTGCCGGGGCGCCTGGCGTATTGGTTAGATCAGAAGAGCTGCCAGAAGGCATCCCTTGTAATCACAGACACACAGGCTAATGCCCAGTACTTTGCTCAAGCGATCGGCGTTCCAAAGGAAAAGTTGAGGGTTGTATATGTGGGGTGTGATGAGTCATTGTTCTACCCGCGCCCGGATATATCACCTCCTTCAGCCTATTGCGAGGTTTTCTATTACGGATCATTCCTTCCACTTCACGGCACCGAAGTTATCATCCAGGCGGCTGCGCTGTTGAAAAACCGCCGGGATATTCATTTCACGATCGGTGGCAATGGCCCGCAATTTCGCAAAATCAGCGAAGTGGCAAGGCGCTCTGAATTGAAGAATGTAAGTCTGGTCGGTTGGATTCCGATGGAGGAACTTCCTGCTTACATTGCGCGCGCTTCCATTTGCCTGGGGGGTCACTTCTCTACAGTGCCGAAAGCTGGTCGTGTGATCTCCACTAAAACTTTTCAGTTTATTGCTATGCGCAAGCCAACTATCGTGGGAGATAATGTAGCAACCCGGGAACTGTTTGTGCATGGGGAACACATTTACGCTGTGCCAATGGGAGACCCAATCGCATTGGCAGAAGCGATCAGCAAGTTGGCAGATACCCCAGCACTGCGGGAGCATATTGCAGGAGGAGGGTATACGCTATTCCAAGAAAAACTGACCGTCAGGGCGATTGCGGATGGATTATCCTTGTTAAACTTTATGGCGTTGTTATGAAATTGTCAATTTGTATTGTGACTCAGCAGTATAGCAAGATAATTAGTGGGATTGGATTGCATGCCAACCATCTCGTGTCGGAATTGGTCAAAGATGGGCATCGCGTGACCGTAGTAGCCCCATTAGATCAACGTCCTGTTGGAGATATTCCCTTTTCGTTTGTTGGAGTCCCTCGTCCCTTGCTGCGGCATTCCCACGCCCGGTGGGTAGCCTTATCTTGGCTCTTCGCTCGCTTTTTGTCTTGTGCAACTACCTCTTTTGATGTTATTCATTTTACAGACGCCCGCGAGGCGTTGTTTTTGCTTTATAGTCAATCTCACTACGGTTGTGTTGTGGGCAACGTTAACGATGCCTATGCAGCGGAAGGCAGGGGCATAATGTATTATCGCCAGTTTTATTCGGACTGGCTATCTCGGTGGCTCTATTACCAATTCCTCAGGATATGCGAGAGAAATGTATATCCTAAGGTCGGAGCAATTATAGCAAATAGCAATTATACTGCAAAAGTCCTGATAGAGAAGTACCCTGTGTCTCCTCAACGAGTCAAGGTTTGCTATAAGGCTATAAACCCAGAGCAATATACCTCGGTGTTATCTGCGCGGGCATCTTTGCCTCACAATACTCCGAAGCGTGTGTTGTTTGTGGGAAGTAATATGCAGCGGAAAGGGCTGCCTGTATTAATCCGCGCTGCGCCCTATATTTTGGCATCTCTGCCGGAGACTGAATTCTGGGTTGTGGGAGAGGACCGAAGTATCTGGAGGATGAAAGAGTTGTGCCGTGCTGAGGGCGTTGAACACGTATTTCATTTCTGGGGATGGAAATCAGGTTTAGATCTCTTAAAGTTATATAGCCAGGCGGATGTTTTTGCCATGCCTTCACTTGTAGAGGCCTTTGGGGTAGTCTTTTTGGAGGCCATGGCCTGTGGAATTCCTGTTGTAGGCACATATGTTGGGGGAATACCGGAAATAGTAAAGGATGGCTACAATGGGCTTCTGGTCTCTCCAGGAGATCATCTGCAACTATCCCAGGCCATTATCCGGCTTCTCCAAGATAAGGGTTTGCGAAGTCATTTAGCAAAAGGAGGGATTGAAACTGCTTATCAATTTAGCGTCCAACGAATGATGCAATGCACTTACGAAGTGTATAAAAATCTGCAAACAGGAAAGCATATATGAGCAAACCTCACGTGGTCTCAGTGATAGTAAACTGGAATGGGAAAGAGGATTTACGCGAGTGCTTGGATTCCCTGATTCAAGTTGAGTATGAGCCTTTTACGATTGTGGTGGTAGATAATGGCTCGTCAGATGGCTCGGTTGCTTTTGTATCCACCCATTACCCCGATGTAGAGATTGTGTCTCTTTCGCACAATCGTGGGTATGCGTTTGGACTAAACAAGGGCATCTCTAGGGCCTTGGAGAAACAGGCTGATTACATCTTCATTTTAAATAACGATACGGCTACAGAGCCACTGGCTGTATTGCAACTGGTGGAGGTGATGGAATCCGATAAGACCATAGGCATAGCTGCGCCCAAGGTGCTTTATTATCACCAGCGTACTAAAATTTTCAGTTTGGGTGATCGCTCATACCGTTGGTTGCCTCTACCTGTAGGTTTTGGCTACAGGAAACGTGACCATCCAGCATACAACAAAGTGATGGAATTTGATTACGTCACAGGTTGTGCGATGATGGTTCGCTCTGAAGTTTTTCATAAAGTCGGTCTATTTGATACCAGTTATTACATGTATTATGAGGATGCGGATTTCTGCAGGCGGGCACGGGAAAGAGGCTATCGTATAGTTTGCGTAGGCCAGGCTATAGTTTACCATAAAACTGCACAAAGCACAGGAAAAAACAAGAAGCTTTTCGTTTGCATTCGCGCTCGTAATCGTGTTTGGTTCTATCGCCGTTACCGGCACGGTCCCCATCCGTGGTTAACTTATGCCACTCTCTGGCTTTTGGCCTTTTGGTATTCTTTTAGATATGTGGCAAGAAAAGAATGGGAGTTGGTTGTCCCGTATTGGAAAGGATTATTAGAAGGATGGTATGAGCCGGATGCAAGACAATAGATTCACTAAGATCACACAATTGGACACAGTTGTGGGTGCGTATTTTTGGGATCTTGAAAAGATTCCCCAACGCCTATATGATTTTATTATACAGATTACGGAGAAGGAAGGGATTGTTTTTCGCTCAGAGCGAGGGCTTGGCTTTATCTATTGGGGTACTCAGGTTACCAAACGCAGAATACGCATCATTCATAAGGATTCATCACATCTAATTCTTTTTAACTCACCAAGTCGTTCCTTGGACAGGCAAATCTTGGAAACACTTATTAAACGTTACCCTTTAGAAGTTTCCATCGGTAAAATTCAGACTCAGTTAGGGAGTGGGATCTCAATTGCATGGAATGATTTGAGTCAAGATGTAATCTTAGCAGGAGACCCTGTTGGACGTCAAGTGCTGTATTATATTGTGGAAGAAGCAGGAGTTATATGGTCTTCTCATCCCCAGCCTATCGGTATATTGTCTAGGAACGGTAGACTGCAAATCAGCCGGGAGGGTTTAAATCTGTATCTGTCGCTTAAGGGTATCCCCGCGCCCTGGACTTTGCTTGCTGAAGTGTTCAAAACGCCCGGGGGAAGTGTAATCAAAATAGGCCCTTCCGGTATAGCGGTCAGCGATTATTGGCCCGAAAGCGCGATAGAACCATATGCGGACTCCTTTCCTGTCGCTCAGAAAGTGCTAAAGGATCAACTATATCGCTCAATCCAATTATGCATGGAAGACGCCTTAGCTCCTGTCGGGATTTTCTTGAGCGGAGGCTTGGATTCTACAATTGTAGCATCGGTGGCTCGCCACCTTGCTCCTGTATATGCATTTTCGGTAGGCTATTTTCCTCATTCTATCGGCGACGAAACCAAATATGCAGCGCTTGCTGCCAAAGAGTTGGGAATCCCCATAGAGATTCATCGTTTTTCCCCTTCCGATGCTGTTGGCCTCGTGCAGCAGATCAACGCCTCTTTACCGGAACCAGTAGCTGATATGGCGTTGTTGCCGGAGGTATTTCTCGCCCTCCATATACCCAGAGAGATAAAGGTGGTCTTGGATGGAACAGGGGCGGATACTCTTTTCGGGGGATCTCCCAAGTTTTTAGCCGAATATTATAGAGCTTTTTACATGCATTTACCTTCTGTTTTGCGCACAATAATCAAACCTCTTTTACAAGCGTTACCTACAACCCGCCGCTGGCCTGTCACCAGAACCATTTATAGAGGGCAGCACTTCATACAGGGCGCGGAAATTCCTACTTGGGAAGAGCGCATAATTTTCTGGTCAAGATTCATCCCACCTCCTTTGGTTTCCAAGTTTCTGCTTCCTGAATGGGTGCTGGATAAGGATCTTGGTGGCGAGATATTGCTTGACCTTCTCAGGCAACCCTTAAGTAAAGCGCATGTGGACTTCCCAGGCCGTGTTGCACGTGTCTCCTATATGACATTGGGGGCAGTTAGTAGCAGCGTAGAATTTCCTAAACTATCCGCCGTGGAGCAACAGAGCGATATCCGAGTGTGCACCCCCTTCTTATCGCCCGCAATGGTAGAGTTTGCCCTTGCCTTACCGGATCTTTACAAAGTGCATTCGGCGCGCGGTAAGGTTATTCTACGTGAGACTTTTAGAGAGGAGTTGCCACCGGCAATTCTTCACCGGTCCAAGGCCAATTTTAATCCTCCTATCGGCCAATGGCTAACGAAGGAGTTGAGAGAACTATTCTGGGAAACAATGAAACAAGATTTCGGGCTATTCAACATAGATACAATCCGCCGTATGTGGTATGAGCACAGTAGCGGGTGGCGTGATCGGTCTTCGGAGCTCTGGGCAATCTTTATGTTGCAATCTTGGATCAAAGATAATCGCTGATCAGAGGAATTATGAGACCTGTGAATTGTAACTTTTGTGGAAGTTCATCCGCGAATCTTCTATATATGGTGAGGGACCTTCAATTGGGACTCCCAGGAGAGTTTACGCTGGTTAAATGCGAGAACTGCGGTTTGCTTTTTCTGAACCCGCAGCCCACATGGGAGGAACTGCAGACCTATTATCCAGAGTGGTACGACTCTTTCCTTCGGGAATACCCTTCTCTTATTCAACGTTATGGGATATTGCGTCGCTGCCGGGTAGTCTCAAAGTACCAACAGGGTGGACGGTTACTTGATGTCGGCTGTTCCACTGGTATCTTTCTCAACGAAATGAGGCGTTCTGGAGATTGGGATATTTATGGTGTAGAACCTGTTGCTTTCCCTGCACGAATCGCCCGAGAGCGTTTCGGACTTCGGGTGTTCCAGCAAACATTAATAGAGGCCAAGTTACCAGAAAATTACTTTGATGTGGTGACATGGTGGGATGCCTTAGAGCATACGCCGAATCCGAAAGAATGCCTTCAAGAAACTTATCGCATCCTGAAGCCAGGAGGATGGGTCTTTATTCAAACCCCTGACCCTAATTCATGGGAAGCGAAACTGTTTGGCCCGTATTGGAGGGGCTTTGAAGCACCAAGACATTTACATCTTTTCCCTGTCCCTACACTCACCAATCAGTTAGGTCTCCTGGGATTTCGCGTTAGAAGTGTTAGGAATTTCGCTGGCAATTTGTCTACGGCTTTTAGAAGTTTAGGGTACTGGCTAGATTCGCAAGGGCTTCAGGTGATAGGATCTTTTGCCCATATTTTAGCCCGTTCGGTGTTATGCAGGGTTGTCATCTTTCCAATTGCTTTCTTGTTACGTCACACTGGACAGACATTCTCGGTTCTTTACATCGCCCAGAAGGGTCCTTATGGGTAAGTGGCGCTTTCCACCAATTGTATTGATCTTAGGATGGACTGTCTGGCTGCTCGTTCTTGGTGCCGCAGCAGGATGGTATGCAGGGGTTCGAATCTTTGAGCTTGCTCATTTTGCTTTGCTTTTGTTGCACCAAATGGGATTACTGTTTCTCGTTGTGCTGGGAGCATTTGGTTATGGCGTTCAGATCATTAAAGCAGTAAAAATAACTACCAGTATGGGAATTTACTATCTTTTTTCCATCGCCTTAGGGCTGGGGGTATTAGCCCATTTAACGTATGTTTTGGGAATGCTCAGCCTTCTCTATGAATTGGCTGCATGGCTGGTGATCCTTGTGGGAACTGTACTTGCTCTGGTTGATTTTTACGGGCATCGCCAGGTTTTTCGGCGGATTGCACGATTGTCGCGGTTTTCATGGTTTTCTCTCTTTATGTTTGTGATGCTGGTTTTGAATGCTATTTACCCGCTTCTGACTGGTGCTCTCTCTCCTCCTGTGTGGTGGGATGAGGCGGCTTACCACCTGGCCGTTCCAAAAATCTACATAAACTATCGCTCAATTGTGTATATTCCTTTTATCCCATATTCAAATTGGCCCATGGAAGGCGAGATGCTGTTTACTCTGGGCTTGTTGCTGCGTTCAGAAACGCTTTCTCACTTGATAGAATGGGTTTCTGTATTGTTAACGTGTTGGGGACTCTATCTTTTGGGAAAAAAGATTCTCTCGTCATCGGTCGGCCTGCTTGCAGGAGTGTTGTTTTTATCAACTCCGATGGTTACCACTCTGGCGGGCACCGCTTTGATAGAGCCAACGCTTACCTTATTTACCTTTCTCGCAGTGTTCTGCTTTCTGGAGTGGACAGAAACTCGGCAGAGGAGGTTGTTGGTGCTTTCTGCCTTGTTTGGAGGCTTGGCTGCCAGCACAAAATTGAACGGTGCTCTCGTGCCACTCATTCTCGGCCTGCTTACTGCCGTTGTCACTATGACGCGTTCATCTTCAAATCATCAATGGAAGCAAGGTATCCAATACTTTGTTTTCTATGGGTTGATCTCATTCGCAGTGGTGATGCCCTGGTATTTAAAAAGCTGGGTCCACACCGGCAACCCCTTCTGGCCATTCCTGCTGGAGATTTTCGGCGGGAAGAACTGGGATGCTTTAGGCAATGAATACCTTCTGGGTTTTATACGGAAACCTAATCTTCCCCTTACACCTGTTAATTGGCTCCTGGGATTTTGGCGTTTGTCTACGCGCCCTTTGTTATTCGGCCCCCTGCAGTTTAGCGTTGGTATGCATTACTTGATAGGGTTGCCGCCTGCTCTCCCTGCTTTGCTTTGGAGCAGGAATTCTCTGCGGAATCGTTTGCGAACATTGTCAATGGTTACATTTATATTCTATACAGCCTGGTTCCTTCAGACCCATCAATCTCGCTTTCTGATGCCAACTACCCCCTTGTTAGCTCTGCTTTCCGCCGCTGGAATTGAGTGGCTGATCAGTCTTTGCAAAGAGCAATTAGGGCTTCTGATTCGGATCGGGGTCGCACTGTTTTTGGCCTGCACCAGCTGGCTTGCTGCCCCTGAAGGTCGCGCACGGGTGAACACTCACTGGCCCTTCTTGTCCGGGCAACTGACCCGCGAGGAATTTCTTTTGCGAGAGGTACCTGGTTATGTTGCCTTTGCGTATGCTAACAAGGTTCTGCCCGATGATGCTTATGTGTTGTTAGCTCTGTACGAATCTCGTGGGTATTATCTGGACCGAAACTACATGTGGGCCAACCCCATTAGCCAGAGGGCGTTGCGGCTTGAGGGGTTCAAAGACGCTGCAGATTTAGCCAATGCTTTACGGGCAAGGGGATTTACGCATATCCTTTTCCGTCCCGTGGGGCTGGAACGCTTCACCTACATCCGTTACGGAGAGGATATTACCCACCTGATACGTTCGCTGCTTGCCCAGGAATGCCGATTGGTGTATTCTACACCTGAATTGGAGATATATGAGTTGGTTCGTCAAGAATCCTCGGAATAGCCCGTTATTGCAACAACTGAAAACACGTCAGAAAGAGATCACCAGAATTTTTTGGGTGATATTGGTTGTTATTGCTGTCATATTTATACTTTACAAGGCTGCTATTGATTGGAAGCGGATACAGAACGTTCAATGGCATTTCTATCCCCGCTCATTGTTGGCCAGTTTTGGAGTGTACTCTATCAGTTTGCTGCTCACAGCCTGTTGTTGGGCATTAATTATGGGGCGTATCAGTGGAGTTAAAACTTTCTGGGAGCATGTACGCATCTTTTGCCTTACTAATTTATCTCAACGCCTACCAACACTTTTCCCTTACCTGGCTGCACGTACCGAGGCTTATGTTGCTTTGGGCGTGCCTCGTGAGATCACCCTGACCGCTATGGCCATAGAGGTTGCTGTGACTTTACTGAGTGCAACATTGGTTACAGGCTTGACCTTGCTTTTAGGTGTTTTTTCCTTAAAAGGGTATCTTGGCTTCCTCTTATCAGGGCTGTTATTGGCCCCAATGATGCTTATCCTGTTTCCGCAACGGTTTCTCATTGTTGTGAACAAAGTCCTGGTTTATCTGAAGAGACCTCCCATAGACAATATGATTAATGTGCGTCACACAGCGAGTTGGACAGGCCTGTTCATGATCATCTGGCTGAATAGTGGCGTGCTGTATTATTTCCTAATATCAGGGCTTTGTGAGATCTCCCCGGAGGAAATTCCGTTCCTGATCAGCGTGTCAGCAGTTTCGGGACTTGCAGGGTGGTTAGGCCAGTTGATTTTTCTGCCAACCCCGGCAGTACGGCAACTGGCGCTGGCCTATCTTATGAGTTTGGGCTTTCCTATGCCTATAGCCGTCGCGTTTGCTCTGTTCGCCCGTGTGTGTGTGATGATATTTGAACTCATCTGGGCTGGCGTTTGGATGATTGTGCCGAGAAAAATCACCTTTTCCTATCACCGGTAAGTTTCCCAAGGAGGAGATGTCATGCGTGTGCTAAAGAGGAGTTTATGGCTGTATTGTGTTCTATCGCTGCTTTTTGCGAGTTGTGCACTGAACCCAGAAAGAGTGTCCCCTCTCCCTTCGTCCTCCCCTCTTAGCAAAACGGACCTGACGCCCCAAGCGAGTCTGCTGGTGACAACCACGCCTGACCCTGCGATTTCACCACTGATTATCTCTGAAGTACTACATACCGTAGACGGCTCTGAAATCGTCGTGATAAAAAACATTACGACCTCGGAGCAAAATATATCTGGATGGGCTCTTTTGGATCCCCAAACCCTGGAGCATACCTTCCTGCCTGATGTCACTTTGCCGCCCGAGGGCACTTTCAAGGTCTGTAATGGCCCATGCCCAGCCAATGTGGCTGTTGAAATGCGGTGGCTGGACCAGCCAGTCCTCAAAAACCACGGCGATTTCCTGACGCTGCTCAATCCGGCTGGTCGCGTGATATGGAATTATGTTTACCTTACCGACTACCCGTAAGTGGTATTGATTCTATGCCGCCTTGGTTGTATACTAAAAGCGGAAATCTCACAGAAAGGAGGTTCATCATGAAAAGGGTATTAGCATCTCTTGCAGTGCTTGCGGCACTGGTAGCATCCGTTGTCGCTGTTCCTGCTGGTGCCCGCACCTATGCTCAGGGGTTTGGAGTCGTATGGGACTCCAGTATCCAGGTTCTGAACCTGAGCGATACCGAGGCCGCCACCATTGCTATTACTTATTATCGGCAAGACGGGACAGTTGCAGTATCTCCCACTGATACTGTCCAGCCTGGGCAGTCTAATACTTACTACCCCATCCACGCTCCTGAAGGGTTTAACGGCTCGGTGGTTATCTCTTCCGATAAACCGGTGGCTGTGGTAACCAACCTGGTCGTCAATACCTCTCAGAAAGGGCTTGGGAGTTATGTGGGCTTCCAGCAAGGGGCATCTACTATTTATTTCCCCCTTGTGATGAAGGGTAATGCATATAATACAACCACCTTCAACGTGCAGAACACGGGTAGCACGGAAGCGAATATCACAATCCACTTCACCCCAGAGGCTGGTAGTACCTATCCCACTGTTCCTGACATCACTGATACAATTCAACCCGGGGCTGCCAAAACTTATGACCTGAGCACGTTGAGCCAGTTCAGCGGCATTACTAAGTGGGTGGGCTCTGCTACTGTGTCTGTGGCAGATCCTGCCAACGACTCTATCGCTGGTGTAGCAACCACGGTGAACCAGAGATACGCTTCTGCTTACCAGCTCTACACGTACAATGCCTTCACCAAAGGTTCCACAACAGTTGTGCTACCGCTGATTCAAGAGAACAACAATGGCAACCGCACCAGTGTTAACTGTCAGAACATTCACCAAACAACGGCTACCACTGTAACGGTTACTTACATCCCCGAAACCGGCTATGGTCCCAAGCCGGCCGAAACCAAAACCAATGTACCCCCCAATGGGGTGGCCGTGTTCCTGCAAGATTACCAGGGCACAACCAGGTGGGTAGGCAGCGCGAGGGTTACATCAGATCCTGCCGTGCCGCTGGTCTGTGTGGTGAACCAGCAAAGGCCGGCTTACGGTACTGGCTCGGCATATGAGGGCTTTGACCCTGCTGCGGCTACTGATACTGTTGTCCTACCGCTGATCCAGAGTCGTAATGGGGACGCGACTAAGGGATGGGTCTATACTTCTATAAACTTGGCAACTGCAGATGGTGCTGCCCATCAAATTACATGTGATTTCAAACCGGCACCTGGTTTTGCAGACCCGCCCGACGTTACTAAGACCGGTGCTTCTGTGGTGTTCCTCCAAAATGATGTGTATGGCACCGGAGCCAAGTTCATCGGGGGTGCTGTGTGCAAGACTTCTGATGGCACTGGTCTGTTTGCCATTGTGAATCAGAGTCGGCAAAACACCCCTGTCTTCCCTCGTGATACGCTCGCTACTTACGACGGTTTTAACCAGTAGCAGCTGATCCTTTGGGATCTTCTCTGACGAGCTCCTCCTCACCCCACAGAGGAGGAGCTTTTTCTTTCTGACGCGGATTGTCCGCGGGGTGTGAAAACACATGCGGCGCAACGGCAAAGCCCTTGCACCGCATGTGTTTTCCCCTCAGCCCCGCCCTACTGGTTTGGGAAAGGCGCGGAACAGGTCGGCGTAGTCCAGGCCGTAGCCCATCGCTTTCTCACCGGCGACCCGCCCCAGATGGCTGAAGAGGCCGCCTCTCTGTTTCACGCGGTGGAGCGGGGAGAACTTCAGTTACAGAACTTACGCGGTTGGCGGATAAACTTCGGAATTCGCCACGAATTTCACGAACTGGCACGAATTTTATTTCTTCTAATTCGTGTAAATTCGTGCAATTTGTGGCAAAAAAGACTGTAACTATTCAGGCCTCCTCACCCCTCCCCTTTGCAGGACAACTGCGAGCAGTTGTCTTGCAATAGGCTGGAGAATTGCCAGATCACTCAATCTGTGCTATACTCCCTGCTGGGAGGAGAATATGGCCAGTTACGTCCAGATTGTCCAGCGGCTGCCACAGGAATGGCAGATGACGATGGTGGAACTGGTGGAGGCCGTGGAGCGGCAGTTGCGGGAACAACTGGCCGTCCGGCGGGAGGATGTAGAGGCTCTCTCCGCCGAGGTGCGCAAACTGGCCCAGGCTCAGAGGCGCACCAAGGCCCAGGTCGGGGCCCTGGCGGAGGCCCAGGCCCGCACAGAGGCCACCGTACAGGCCCTCGTTCAGGCCCAGGCCCGTATGGAGGAGGAGTTCCGGCAGTATCGGGAGGCATCGGAGGCCCGCTTTGCCCGCATAGAGGCGGCGCTGGACCGGCTGGCCGAGGCCCAGGCCCGCACGGAGGCCACCGTACAGGCCCTTGTTCAGGCCCAGGCCCGTATGGAGGAGGAGTTCCGGCAGTATCGGGAGGCATCGGAGGCCCGCTTTGCCCGCA
>Ga0308310_1000811_pt1 | contig 13961 bp, 8 predicted proteins | sample HotsprSampleMS65_FD_203672 | JGI IMG/M metagenome (GOLD analysis project Ga0308310, IMG submission 203672) | Hot spring phototrophic mat microbial communities from Mushroom Spring, Yellowstone National Park, Wyoming, United States - 20090730_MS65 ...
GTGGGGGATACAACAAGTAAAGGATCGATCCCTCAAAATGAGCCGTAGGCATCCCATCGGTTATCAGAATGATTTGCCGATTGGAGGTATCCTGGCTACTGAGGAGTCGCCTTGCCACTTCAAGGCCGTGCTGAATGTTTGTGAAGTGTGGAGGGATGTCCATCTCCGTAATATCGGGATCGCTCATATCCGCTCGAAGCCGAATGATAGGATCAAACAATGTGGGGTTTCTCGGCATCAGAGTAGGGATTTCGCTGATGTGGCGAATTTTGGCGAAGGTGGCAATTTCCACAAACTGAAGGTAATCTCCGGGAAATTCCTTGGTGATCAAGCCATGGAGGGCAAGCCCCATCCGCTTAGCATGGACATAAAGGTCGGCATAACGCATGGAACCACTCATATCGAGCAGCACAACGGTGGCACACTTCGGCCTATTCCGGGTGCGATGGATGAGGATATCCTCCGGCTGGATGTGAACAGGCGTTCCAGGACCTTGACGGACTAAAGCATTGATAAAAGAGCTGGCGATATCCATATTGGCCAGCGAATCGCCGAATTCATAAGGTTTGGTTTGCTGGAGCTCAATAGCTCCTTCTCCGACGATAGGACCTTGATGCCGCCCGGTCCGTGCTGCCTGGAGCTGACTGAAGATTCGTTCCAACAGATAGCCTTGAAAAATCCGAAACGCTTTCGGAGTGAGCCGATATCCTTCCGGTCCCCGTTCCAGCCCCTGCATTTCAGCCAGCTGACGCAGGAACTCTTTGATCTGCTCTCCCAACCGGCGGAGGTTTTCCAGCTGCTCCTTGGAGGCAAACTCTGCCAGCTCGTTAAGGTCGATCACCCCAAGGCGTGCAGTTTTTAATGCCTCTTCCAATTGTTTTATCAGGCGATCGATTTTTTCCAACTCTTCCTTAATTTCGAGGGCTTGGGGGACCGTCATGGGAGTCCGCCCGGTGAAATGGTACTTGGCCGCCATTTCCTCAATCTGATATTTCGCTCCCAATCTGGCGGTAAGGCGGATGAGCTGCCCGGCGAAATCTGGCCGCTCCCGTTCTACGTGATACCAAATCCTTTCCAAATCGTGCAGTTGCTCTTCCGCTACCGCCTTGGAGAACCAAGCGGCCAAAGACCGGGGGGGTCGCATCTGGGCAGCCAATTCACGGAACGCCTCGGCAGCCTCCTTGAGAACCTGCTCGGTTTCGTAGGTCTCCAGAATCTTTTTCTTTCGTTGCCGGAGCATCTCCAGAAGCGACCGCAAACTGAGGCCTAGCCCCACGATCTGGCTGGGATCAATCCGGACCGCTCGCGCCAACTCTTCTTCGGTCAGCTCCCGTAGCTCCCCATAAGTGAGCAGGTGATCCATAGCAGCCGAGACAAGATCCGGCAGGGGCAAAGAGGGACCGGGAATGTTCTTCGGATCGTATGCCTGGTAGGTATGAATCACCCCGCCTGCATTCCGAAGGGCCTTGCGGCGGTCCTCAGGGGATCTCATAGATGATTCTCCCATGCCGCTGGGTTCGCGAAATTCGTTCTTCTGCATAAAGGCCCGCCAAGACAAATTCCACACACGAGGCCCGGATCGCCGGATGTGTGGAAGCATTCACTTCGAATGCCTTCTCCCATGCTGGTGGGACCCGCTTGAGCCGCTCGGCGTAGTATTCCGAAGGCAACATATCTCCCACTTCAATTTTCACCCCGCGACCAAAAATTTCCGCAATCTCCTCCAAGCCATGCCGGTCCACATACTCCCGGAACACATCCCGAATAGCCTCTGCAACAATCGCCTCGAGAACCTGTCGTTCGGACATCTGATGACTACTCATGAGGTCCAGTTCCAGCTTGCCCAGAGCGGAGGAGTACAAATGAGCTAAATCGCTTATCCTGGGAACTGCGGGGTGTTCGCCGAGGATAGCGGCCCGTCGACGAGCACTGGCGACCATCACCCGATAGTTGGCGATACTTAGCCGAGCACTTACTCCCGAAGCCTGATCAATATATTTCGATCGGCGGGCTACGATGCTAATTTGCTCTATGATCTCACTCATAAAGTAGGGAACAACCACCGGGTATTCCCCCCCGAGGTCAATACCCGCCTCCTGGTGCATGATCTCGATACCCGTTTGTCGTTCTTTGGGATAATGGGTGTGGATGACCGAACCAATCCGGTCCTTCAGCTGGGGGATCACCTTGCCACTCCGGTTATAGGTAGCGGGATTTGCCGAGAAAAGCATCAACACATCGATATCGAAGCGGATCGGATATCCGCGAATCTGTACATCCCGCTCCTCCAGGATGTTGAAGAGCCCCACCTGAACCGACTCGTCAAGCTCGGGTAACTCGTTGATGGCAAAAACGCCGCGGTGCATGCGGGGGATAAGCCCAAAATGCAGGACCTCTTCTGCCGACATGCTTACCCCAGTAGCAAGCTTGGCGGGATCAATCTCGCCAATGATGTCAGCGAACTTTGTTCCCGGGGCCAAGCGTTCGGCATACCGCTCGCTCCGGTGCCACCATTTGATGGGGATTTCTTCCTCTGGACGGCTGGCCAGCAGCTGTTTACCCATTCGGGTAATCGGTTTGTACGGATCCTCGTGAACGGGGCAGCCGGGAATGTCCAAATAGGGCACTTCTTCGTCCAAAAACCGGGCAATCATCCGCATGAGCCGGCTTTTAGCCTGGCCCTTTTCCCCTAAAAACAACATATCGTGCCCCGCAATGATCGCGATGGCAATCTCGGGAATCACCGTGTCGTCGTAACCGATGATCCCCGGGAACAATTCTTCACCCCGCGAAAGTGCGAGCATGAAATTGTCGTAAATCTCCCGCTTGACGGGTTTGGAAACCCATCCACTTTCGCGTAGCTCTCGGAGGTTGGTGGGTCGGTAGGTGGTTGCCGCCGTTGTTGTCATTGCCGATCTCAGTCTCCGCAGAAAATTTTCCCTCGAGTATTTGTTTCCCTCGAGAACCTAAAGGGCAAACGAAGTGAATCGCAGCTTGGGAGTCGGGGGCTCAGTTTTCCCAGCCGCCCTCGGTTTATTCTACGGGACACAGCACCCCGGCCAAGCCGCGGAACCAGTCGGCCTCGGTGTTTTAGGACCGATCGGGAACACGGAAAAATTAGGCCGTCGAGTGGGTTTCGCCTTGCCGGCACGTTGCTGCCCAAACGAAGGTCGGGGCTTCCTGAAATTCACCCCGGTCGGCAAGTGAACTGGCAAATTTTAGGTTTTTTCAAAGGCCAGGATTAATTTCGCGAATAAAGCCCGGAATTTAACATTACAAACCCAGCCCACGGAAAAAGGGCCTCACCACTTCCCAGCTCGCATTATAAGTTGTGGTGCTTTTGTTTAGGTGGGAATGAGTTATAGAAGGATCATCCGTTGGAGCTTCCCGGAAGGTGAGCAAAATTCGCGGGTTGTCCGGGGGAAAGAAACCGCAATAGTCTCAGGTTCATAACGAGGAAATTCGCTTGCCGGAGTTGAAGCAGAGTTTTGTCTGCCCGACGCACATTCATCAGATTTGGCCCGCGATTTCCAACCGAGAAAGGTGCAACCGAACATCGCCAAAACCAAGGCAACGAGAGATAGCTTTTCAGGGAATGACTCCGAGAATCCCTCGGGGCTCTGTTGCCACCCCGTGATGTCCGGTATGTGGCCTAGGGAAGTTCGAAATAGCAGACCAGGTTTGGAAACCAGTTTCCATTAGGGCGGGGGACCGGTGGCTGGTTGACATTGAAACCCACAACAGCTCGAAAACAAAAGCCAAAGATTACCAGAATTACGGACAATTCCGGTGCTAGCAACCAACTTCCCTAAGGACCGGTCACCGCCGGCTTACTGCGGATGGGCCCTGGCAGAATATCGAGATCAAGCGGCTCGAATAACCCAGCTCGATAACGTTCCCACGCAATAGCCCCCATGACCGCATTGTCCGTGCAAAGTTTTAAGGGGGCAATGAACAGACGAACATTTCGCCGGGATGCTTCTTCCTCCAAGCGTTGCCGAAACCGCTTGTTAGCGGCTACCCCACCCCCCACACATAAGGTATTTAGCCCGGTTTTCTCTAAGGCCAGAAAAGCTTTGCCCACCAGACAATCTACGACAGCTTCCTGAAAGCTTGCGGCGATATCAGCCACGAGCTGGGGAGGCAGTTGGAGGCGGGAGAAATCGGCCTTCCCCGGCCCCCAAATCGTGTATCGGACTGCAGTCTTCAGCCCACTGAAGCTGAAATCAAGCCGCTCCGGATCCTCCAGTAAGGACCGGGGAAAGTTGTAAGCCCGAGGGTTGCCACCTGCTGCTGCCCTTTCTACGGCCGGGCCGCCCGGGTAACCCAAACCCAGCATGATCGCCACCTTGTCAAAGGCCTCCCCGGCGGCATCATCGATCGTCGTTCCCAAAAGGTGAAACTCCAAAGCATTCGGACACACGTACAGACTCGTGTGCCCACCACTAACCACAAGCCCCACACACGGAAAGATCTCCTGGCCACTAGCCAAGCGACAGGCATAAATGTGGGCCTGAAGATGGTCCACGGCGATGAGGGGCAGATCAAGAACGGCAGCCAAGGTTTTGGCCGCCATCAATCCCACCATTAAGGAACCTGCAAGTCCTGGGGTGTTGGCCACCGCAATCGCCGATAAATCCTCGAGCTTTAAGCCTGCTTGGTGAAGAACACTGTGGATGGTCGGGAGGATTCGTTCCACATGAGCTCGTGATGCAATTTCGGGTACCACTCCGCCGAATCGCTCATGGAGGCGGTCCTGACTGGCGACAATAGCCCCCAACACCTCCAGGCGATCGGAAATGACCGCCGCGGCAGTCTCGTCGCAGGTCGTTTCCAAGCAAAGCAAGTATCGGACCTTACCCACCGAATCTGGCTGGAACATCCTCGTCCTCTGTCGGTGCTCCCCAGTTGGTTCCCTATCCGGCCTAGAAATTCGGCGCGCAACCCACGGCCCCGCCTCTGGGGGCATCTCCTGGCCACGGGGAGAGCCATATACTACCGGAGCCCATGCACCATGCTGACCAGGCATCTCCTCGCGACGGGGAGAGCCAAAAGCGGAGCTTTGCAAGCTCCCGGTAATGAAAATGGCACTCTAGCCCCGGAGGGCCCTGCTTCCTGCCCCGGACACCCCTGCACTCACACAGAGACAAGCGACTCCAAGAATCGCTAGCGGTATTCCCCTAGCAAGAACCCAAGGCTTCCGGCAAACATCCGCCTGGGTTCTGCCTGGCCACCCTGGAGCACGGAATTTTTCGATTGATGGCGGACTCCGCGAGGAAAGCCCCTATTCCTGCCCAGCAGAGGCGATCGGCCCGGGGGCGGGCGAGTAACCCAACTTTTCACGGAGATATTCTACCGCCTTTGCCAGTTGCGGGTCGAAGGACCACGGCGGCTCCGATTGCCCACCGGAAGACTGCGGCCCATGAGGCCGAATTCCGGTCTCAGCTGGAGATCCTGGTTCGGAATTGCTTGGGCCCGACGGGATAGGAACTTCCCTTTTTTCCGGAGGGGTCACCGAATTTTCCTTCGGCCCGGCGGGTACTCGGGAAGGATCCCTCTCCTCAGTACCTTCCCAACGCCCAGGTTGCTCCTGAGTGGATCCCGGTTGCGGCAAATTGGTGGGCTCGGACTTATCAGGGGTTGCCTCAGGGGGAGGAACTACCGAGTCCTGGTCTTGAAACCGTGAATTCCCTTGCGGTTTTTCCGTACCGCTCGGATGAGAACCGCGGGGAGTGGGGCTTTCGCCATGACGGGCACCTCCCTCCCCTTCCGGCTGGAACTGTTGCCCACCTTCTTGGGATTCCGGGGACGGAGCTTCCGGAGAATAGGCGGGAGTCTCTGGGGAATTTACCTCAGGAGCACGTCCGGCTTCTGCTAGGGCCGGGGGTTTGGGCGGGATAATCTCCCGTCGCCGCTGCTCGGCCATCAAGGCGGCCATTTGCTGTGGGGTTAACCGGACTTCAAATCCGGGGTCAGGTCGAACTCCCCAATCATCCTCTTCTCGCGAATTGGGGAAGCGGTGGATCGGCTTCCCGCTGGGCCGAAGATAACTAGCTGTCGTCAGCTTCAAAGCACTGCCGGCTGCCTGAAGAGGGATGAGATTTTGGACGCTGCCTTTTCCCCAACTGCGTTCCCCGACAATCACCGCCCTACCATGATCTTGCAGGGAGGCTGCCACAATTTCGCTTCCACTTGCACTGTAACGGTTCACCAGGACAGCCAAAGGGAAATCGGGCAGTGTCCCCTCGGAATGGGCAGCCCATACTTGGTCCGCCATGTTCTGACCCCGCACACTGACAATCACCCCCTCCCGGAGGAAAAGATCTGCCGTGGCCACCGCGGTGCTTAAAAGGCCCCCGGGGTTAAACCGCAGGTCCAGAACTAAAGCTTTCATTCCCTGGGCTAGCAGCTCTTCGAGCACGGAGCGGAGCTCATCGGCCGTCGGCCTCCCGAACGTGGTTATTCGTACATAAGCGAGGCCCTCATCCCGGTCCAAAAAATACTCCCAACGATCATCGGAACCTCGCTGGAAGCCGATCACCGTGGGCACACGGATGAGCTCTCGGGTTAAGACCAAATCTTCCACGTGGCCACCAAAATTGTGGCGGATTTTGAGTCTCACCGATGTGCCCGGAGGACCTTTGAGTCGGTGGACAATGTCGTCCAGAGACATTCCCTCGGTGTTTTTTCCATCGATTTCCAGGATCCAGTCCCCTGCTGATATCCCAGCCCGGTAAGCCGGGGTATCCAGCAGCGGACTAATGACTCGCGGACGACCATTTTCGATACCTACCTGCAGACCTATGCCTCCGAACTGACTTTCCACGGCCTCGCGAAAATCTCCCACCCGCTCGGGTGGAAGATAAGAAGAGTGGGGATCCAGCTCTGAGATCATCCCCCGAATGGCGGCCTCGATCAGCCTCCGACGATCCACCTTGGTGACATAATTGCGTTCAATCTGATGCAAAATGTCGACGAACATTCTCTGCAGTTCATAGGGATCTGGCTCGGCAAGCTTGGCAGATTCGGCCTCTTCGGCGGGGTTATCCTCCGACTCCGCGAACGTCAAATCTCCCTCTCCGGAAATCGACACCTCCTCTGGGCAAGCAGACGGTGCCACACTTAACCCACCTTGCGGCGGGGTAACGATGCACCTTTCCGCTCGGCCTGGTGCCTCAGAAGTACTAAAAGAACCGGCAAGACAGGCTGCAATACAAATTAAAACACCAAAGGTGATCAAAACCGACCGGCCCATATCATTGGCCTTCATTTAAGTCACCGTTCTTCGTTGACAACTCCATCCAGAGATCCTCAATCCCACCCAGCCCACGTTGCCCCTCCGGTAAAAAAGACACCGACTCCAATCAACCTAAAAAACACTGCCCCCCGCGGGATTTCCCCGTAAATGTGAGTTCCCGGGAAAGTCCAGTGAATCGGGTGGAAGGTCACGCTCCATGCGTTGGCAGGGGAAAGCAGGCCCACTCGGCGGATCGTCAAGCATCACCGAGAACCTCTGAACAATTCTTTGCAGGCTCTACCACATGTGCCAAGAGCATGAAACCCTGGCACACACTCGGCACAACACACCAGTCCCTAGGCCCTACCCTTTCGGAGGTCGAAGCCTTCGGAAATTCCACCTCTAGCTTTCCCCATGGGTGGGCGGTAGTTAGCTTTCCCTACCATGGGTGAGCGGTAGTTAGCTTTCCCTATTGGTGAGCGATAGCATCCCCAAGGTCCGTCGGCTGGAATCGGGCTCAACCCGCCCGTTTATCCGCGGGAACTTTCGGATAATGACCGCTCGCCCGGGCGGCAAACAACCAAACACTCTCGGCATCCATGCTCCTCTGCAGCGATTTTTCTCCACGAGAGCCGTCAATCTCCAGTATATCCACGAAGTCTAGGGTTTTATAAGGAGATCTTTGCCCAGATAGGAGGACTCTTTGGTCTTAGCGAACCGCCCCGGGCCCGTCTCCTAGCCCCGCCGTGCAATTCGGTCTTTCCCCCGGTTCCGGTTTTAAGGCCGGATGGTTGCTTGAAAAGGGCTCTCCGAAATGTCTTTTGGGGGTGGTAAGGCAGAAGGATAAATTTCCAAATCGTGCCGACCCGAGGCAGCTCAAGCCTCGGCCAACCATGCTTGCGGAGTAAGTTCTGGAATGCCTCTCGACGCTGGGAGATGGCAGAGACCGAGGCTCAGCCTCCGAGATCGCTCCTTGAGCCAAAGTCGGGGATACAGGCGTCATACCCCCAAGGCGTAAATTCCAATCACCCTACAGGCAACCATCTCGCAGGCAACCACCTCCAAAGCTCCCTTCGGCCCAACTGCACGAAGTCCCACCCCTGGCCCCAGGCGGTTCTGTTGGGCACGGCTCCTTGCCAGGGAATCGTAACCGGATGAACATCTCCGCCATTGCAAACAGCACTCCTGCTCTTGATGCAGGAAGTGAGCTAGTAACCACCCTAAACTCCGACCATTATGAACACAGAGTAAAGCCGGACATAATTCAGCAAGGCCGAACATAATTCAGAGTCAGTAAGGCCGAACATAATTCAAACACAGAAAAGTGCCAGCCAGAGTAGCTCCCGGCTGTCCAAGGAGTCGAGACTCTCCAACCCCCCGGTCGTGCGGGGCTTTCCGATCCGTGCAAGTCACCGCGGACTCCTGACACCAAGCATACCCGATGGGGGAAGCTTGCGAGGCTTGTCGCCCCTGGGCCTACCCAGGAAGCATCAGCACCTTCCTGAAAGTCACCCGGCGTGCAAATCGCGCGCCAGGGGCCCCTCCTGGCAGACGAACCGGGAGCAATCCCCTTAGAAGAGCTGTCCCTATCAACCGCACAGCCAATGGCGGACAGAAATCGACAAGTACATTTGCAATTTCAATAGGCCACTGCGGGGAGCAAACTTCGCGGCCTACGGCCGACAGCCCGCTGCCTTCACCAATCACCACCGGGAAAAACAAGCAATCTCACCCCAGCGCTCGCCGTTGCCAACTCCAGAAAGCTCCGTCTCCAACATACCTCGACGGGGAATTTTCCTCCGACCTTTCTTGCAGGATTTAAGATCTTCGGGCGATCTGCCTAGACCCGCCAGGTAAAACATCGAAGTGCTCGGCCCGCCCTTCAGTTCTCCAGCGTCTTCCGCGGAAACGGTCCCATCTCATTGAGGCCAACCCTTAACCCGCGGTTATACGGATGAGGTCCGGTTCGAGGTGGATCGTTGACGGGAAATCACCTTGAAATAAAAGAGCCTGCCGGTAAGGACCCCCAAGTAGCACACCACGGCCGCGATGACTATGCTACTTTCGGCACTGAGGAAAGTTCCATAGACGAAAATCCGGGGAAGTGTGGTCAGAATTGCCGCAAGGATCGTGGTGCAGAATACCAGAGGACCAAACCGGTTAAGCAGGGGGGCCACAGTGGCCGCCGGCAGGGCAAGCAATGTGATCACCATTACCAGCCCTACCACCTGAGCAAGGGCCACCACAGCCAAAGCAGTTAATCCCAGCAGAATCATGCTGAGGCACGTTGGGGAAACTCCTTGGAGCTGAGCCTGCTCCGGATCTAAACAAAAAGCCATGAGTTGCTTGTGAAAAAGCAGCACTACGGAAAGGATGATTCCGTCGAGCACCAGGAGCATCTGCACTTGCGGCCAGCTCACATAGCTGATATTGCCGAAGAGAAAGTTCATCAGCTGGACCTGATACCCGGGGGTCATTTTTGCCAAAAGCACCCCGAGAGACATTCCGAACGCCCACATTGCCCCAATAAGTGTTTCGGGCATCCCTCCAAGCCGTTGTTCTCCCACAGCAATGACTATCGCACAAGCCACGGCTACAAACGCGGCCCCTATCGTGGGATCCAACCATCCGAAGAATCCCGGAAAATACCAGTTAAAAAAGATAGCAATTCCTACACCCCCGACAGCAGCGTGGGCGATTGCTCCGCTAAGGAGAACCACCCGACGGCTGAGGACATAAGGACCCACTGCACCGCAGGCAACGGCGGCAAGAAGCCCCGCTAGAAGCCCGGTCAACAGGAATGGATTATGAGCAAAATCCCGGAAGTATCCGAACATCGCTCGCTACAAGTTTCGACTTTTATCACGTTAGCATGCGATCCCCACGGGTAGGGAAAATTCAAAGGGAAGATTCAAATTGAGAAACCTTGACCACGCCCTGCCCGAAATTGGTTCCTCTCATTATGACCGCGGCTTAAAGGGGCATAGGGCAAGTCCCCCCGATTGCCATCGGCTGCCCTCTTGGGTTGAGAGACCCTCTATGCCCAAGGTTTCTGCCCGCCCGAGCTCAGCTCGCCAGGTTCTTTCCCTCCTCCCATAGAGCAAAACCATCACAATTGAAAGCTCCGCTAGCCTTATTTCAGTAATCTCCTTGGCGGGGACCTTTTATGAAGAGGGAATACCCCACAGATAACCCGGAAGGAATAAAATCCTTTGCTCTCTAAGAACACAAAACTTTGCTCTCTATGAACACAAAACAAAGGTGCAAAAGATCCGGAATTTTCTCGGAATATTAATTTTCTCGGAAACTTAAGCGGTCACGGGAAGATTGCGATCCCCCCACGAGGTCGATTCCCGGGCTCCTCTTCCCACAACAAACAGTTTTAACAACGTCACACATAGATCCTCGGTCGCAAAGGATCATCTTCCGGTTTCTGCAGAATCGGCAACAGGGAGACACCCGTGGGCACACCCCCGGTCAAATAACGGACAGCCCGGCCTGTGGATAACACTACAGACCTGATTCCCGTAAACCAGGGAAAGATCTGCAGGAGTAAGTTCGTCGGCTCGGTGCACGGTTAGACGGCGGTTGAGGCATGCCACCCGTTTCAAATGGGTACAAACGAAGGCAATGTCATGGGTAGCCAAAATGATGGGGATCGATTGGTTCAAGCGATGAAGCAGATCTGTGAACGAATGTTCTGTAGGGGCATCGACTCCTGCCGTCGGCTCGTCGAGGAGAAGCAAGCTGGCCTCCCCTGCCAACGCTCGAGCTATAAGCACCCGTTGCCGCTGTCCTCCCGACAGAGCCTGCACAGGCCGCCTTGCGAAATCCTGCATTCCCACAAGCTCCAGGGCCTGTTCCGCTGCCTTGCGGTCGGCCTGCGAATACCGTAGTCCCCATCGCGACCGATGGAGCCGACCAGTAAGTACCACCTCCAACACGGTGGCAGGAGTGGCCGGCTCTAGCCGGGCATGCTGAGGCACATAACCAATCCGGTGCCGAACGTCCCGGGCTGGCCTTCCAAATACCTCCACCATCCCCGATTGCGGTTTCAATAACCCAAGGATGATTCGCAAAAGGGTTGTTTTGCCCCCGCCATTTGGACCCACAATTCCCAGAAAATCATCCGCCGCTACCTGAAGGTTAACCCCCTCCAGCACCGGCTCTCGCGATCCGGGAACTCCGTACCAAAAAGTGACCTCTTTTAACTCCACAACGTAACTCATAGTGCCAATAGGAAATCTTGTGCACCAAAAGGACAGGTCAATCCCCTTACCCCGCAGTGAGTGCCGGGCCACCGTCGCGATAATTGTCCCCAACCTAAGAAATTCCAGTGGCTATCGGGGCACCTGAAAGTAGCACTCCCGCCTATGGAGAAAAGCCTCGCCCAAAGTGGTTTTATTCTTTCGGGACGAAACCTCTCATGGGCTGGCCGGATAGTTCTCTCTTTAACCATCCTTCCTGGAACTTAATCACATCCTTGCCGGAGCAACCAGCACGGGTTAAACACCGATCACCGGAGCAAAACCCCAATTGGGAAGAACGACCTTGTCGTGAAACACAAAATACAACCCTTCAATCTCCCCGCCAACGCCGGAAGCTCCCTAAACTTTCAACTAACAACCCTCAGAATCCGTAGTCTACCACGAAGCTTGCTATTTTGCGAAGGGTTTGGTCCACTTGCTCTTCTGTGGGGACGATAGGAACGACCATTAGCTGCAATCCCCGGGCTAGGGAAATTGCCGGATGGTGAGGGTCCAGCGATTCCACCACAATTCCCCGAATACCCTCCGCTCGCACCCGCTGGGCTAGGGCCGAAAGCTCTGCATCGCTCGGGGGACTACCATCTTTTTCGATCGCGATCTGTTCGAGGCCATACTCTTCGGCAAAATGACCCCAAGCAGGATGGAATACTAGGAAACGGTGCCCCTTCGCCCCGGCAAGGGTGGTTCGGACTTCGCGGTCTAAGTGATCGAGATACTCGCTCAACTTCCCAACGTTTTCCTCAAAGAGAGGGGTATTTTCCTTATCCGTCTCCGCCAAAGCCTTGGCGATAATCTGGGCCTGTACTTTTAGGAGTCGGGGGGAAAGCCAACGATGAGGATCCTCTGGGTAGCACTGATGGTGGTGATTATGGTGGGCATGATCGTGATTATGATGATCATATTTACAGCATTCCTCGTGCCTCTGAGGTTGTTCAGACTCCGCTGATACTCCGTGCTGCTTTTGCCCATCACCAACTTGGGCAATAGCCTCCCAAAAATCGGCCTGCCGGCCCCCTGAAAGTTCCTGTCGGGAGATTTCCTCCCGGAGATCCACGATCCGAAACGTGCCAACGGCTAACAAATTGCGGAACCAAGGACTATTTTCGAACGGAAGGCCGGCTCGAAGAAGAATGCGACACGAGAGAAGCTGGCTCACTTCGGCATCGGTGGGCTGAAAGGTCTCGGCACACGTGCTTCCTCGGAAGATCGGGACGACTTCCACTCGGGGGCCACCGATTTGCTCCACCAGCCACCCGTAAGGCGGGACCACCACAGCGACTTTAATCGCAGCAGCCGTCGGCTCCCAAGCCTGGGAAGGGGAAAGAGTGACCCTTTGGCACCCGGCCAGCACCCCAACAATCCCCACTAAAGAAGCCAAGAGACTGGCATGAAACAAGCCCTTCCCTACCCCCAGCTTCCTCGGCATTATTCCCAGCAATAACACGAGCCCGTGGTGGGTATCCTTGAAAAATGTCACTCCCATAGAAAACCTCCAATTATCTGTTAAAGAACCGGTCGGTTTGGCACAAACCCTACCAGGCGCGCGGACCAAACGAAAATGAATTCTCATTATTTTTCGATCATCATTTTAGGCCCGGTCTTATGGCGGACAAGCTCTGGAAGAGCCCGGGTTCCTAACTACCAAAGGAAGCTCATTTCCACCCGCATTGTTAGACTTGATTGGAGCGGTTTGCCGTTTTAATTCGCCGGTATAATTTTCTTGCGTCAACAGTTGATCATTCCCCTTCTTAGGGGCCAGTTATATTGAGAGTGGCTCCGTCGCCGCGAAAAATGCCGAATGTTTTTGGATGAGACTTCAAGCGACAGTGAGTGGAAACGGTCCCCAGCCCGATGACACAAACGTACCGGTCGCAAAAATACAAGCAAACCCGCCAAAGAGGGGCTATCCTGCAGGCTCTCCAGCAAGCGAAGGGACCGTTATCGCCCCAGCAAATTCTTCGGGCCGCTCGCAGATGGGCACCTGGGTTAGGGTTGGCAACCGTTTACCGCAATCTCAAGCTGCTGCTTGAGGCCGGGAAGCTTTGTCGGGTAGATTTGCCCGGGATGCCTACCCGATATGAGGTGGTGCGGGTCCACCATCATCATTTCGTGTGCCGGGGGTGCCGGGAGGTTTTCGACACAGCTGTTTGCCGCCGGAAACTGGATGGGTGGGCTCCCCGGGGTTTTTTAGTTGACCACCACGAGGTGGTTCTCTACGGGCTATGCCAGGAATGTCAGTGCGGCACTCCGAAACGCCTCCGAAAGCAGAAAGCAGCCCGGGTCGTTCGTTGGAGGCCACCAGCGAAAAATGCCTGACAAGTCCCAGAATTCCCTGATGGGCTCTGCAAACTAAGAAAAAAGACGGGGCTTATTTGCCACCCTGGCCCCCTGTCGAGCTTGCTTCCGGATGGTTCGAGCCTATCTTCAAGCCGGCCTATTCAGCAGATGCCCTTGCC
>Ga0308310_1000812_pt1 | contig 13960 bp, 9 predicted proteins | sample HotsprSampleMS65_FD_203672 | JGI IMG/M metagenome (GOLD analysis project Ga0308310, IMG submission 203672) | Hot spring phototrophic mat microbial communities from Mushroom Spring, Yellowstone National Park, Wyoming, United States - 20090730_MS65 ...
TGGCGCTCGATCTGTACCGTCATTTTGATGCAGTGGTGATCTCAGCGCAGATCGGCGCGCTCAAGCCCGAGCCCGAGGCCTTCCGCGCCGTTGCTGACGCGCTGCAGGTCAGCTTGCCCGAGTGTGTCTTGATCGACGACGACGCAGCCAACGTGGACGGCGCGAGGCGCATCGGGATGTGCGCCATTCGGTACACAGCTGGGCTAGACCTCGCAGCGGCGCTTGAGCCACTGCTGAGCGACCCGCGCGCCACGACGAAAGCCATCATCTTCGATTACGGCAGCGTGCTGGATATTCCCGATGACTGGGACGCTTGGCGCGCCCAGCGCGACGCAGTCGCTGCGCCGTTTGGCATGAGCGGCGAGGCGCTCTGGCAGGCGCTGTATCACAGCGAGGCATGGCAGCAAGTGAAAGTCGGGGCGATCAGCTATGAAGCGTACCTTGAGCAGGCGTTGGCGCCGCTTAATTTGCCCGATCACGCAGCGCGGACGGCTCTGATGGCGCGCCTGTTCGCAGGGCGCGATAGAATTCACCCTGAGATGATGGCGATCTTGCAGGCGCTCAAGCCGCGCTATCGCTTGGCGTTGCTCAGCAACGCTCACCAGACCGATGTCGCGGCTTGGATGGCGCAGGTCGGCTTGGCGGAGATGTTCGAAGTGGCGATCAGCTCGGCGGCAGTGCGCCTCGCCAAGCCTGATCCTGCCATTTACCACTTGATCTTGCAGAAGTTGGATGTGCGCCCCGCTGAGGCGCTGCTGATCGACGATCTGACGCGCAACACGCACGCGGCGGAGTCCATTGGTTTGCCGTGCATTGTCTTCCAGTCGCCAGAGCAGTTGCGCCAGGCACTGGCATGGCGTGGCATCCTGCCGATCGGGAGCGCAGCGTGATCATTCGTGCTTATCAGCCTGCCGATTGCGAAGCGGCGCTGGGCGTGATCAACGCAGCAGCGGAATTCGACCGCACGCGGCGGCTGACTAGCGAAGCGCTATCGCTGCGCTCGCCGCGCAGCAACGCCGTGATCGCCTTCACAGCGGAAGGGGCGGCAGCGGCTTTTGCATGGTGGCATCAACAAAGCGACCAAAACTACCTCTTCGAAGGCTGGGTGCATCCATCCTATCGGCGGCGCGGCTACGGCGGCGGCGTGCTGACAGCAGCTGAGGTCTTCGTGCGCCGTCACGGCGGCGGCGTGCTGCGCGCATGCGCCTATGAAGACATTGCGGGCGTGAAGCCGCTCTTCGAGCGCAAAGGCTATCGCGTGGAGCGACGCTTCCACCACATGCGCACGGCGCTCACGCCCGAGCGCGTCTTTGAAGCCGAAGTGCCACAAGGCGTCAGCATCCGCGCTTTTGAGCGCTGCGATCTAGACTGGCTGGTGGCAGCTGATGACGAGCGCCTCGCCGGTCGTTGGAGCGCCATGCAGCGCGCTCCTGAGGCGTGGGGGCAGCACATGCTCCTGAGCCACGCGCGCGCCCCTGCGCTGTGGATCATTGCGCTGCGAGGCGATGAGATTGTCGGCGAGTGCTTGTGTGGCGCGAGTCAGCAGGGCAGCCCGCAAGATGGGCAAATCTTGGCGGTCGGCGTGTGCCGCTCATGGCGCGGCTACGGCCTCAGGCGCGCCTTGCTGACCTATAGCTTGCGCGCCTTGCGCGACCGCGGCTTCACAACTGCCAGCTCGCACGTGGACGCTGAAGATCGCGCAGCGGTCAGCCTGTACCGCAGCCTCGAGATGGACGTGGTGCGGACGCGCCTGCACTTCGTCAAGCAAGTGCGCGCTTAGTTGATCTTAGTTGATCGAGATATTCATCGGCTCGAGCTGGTAATACGCCTCGACTAGGCGGCGCGCGATTGGCGCGGCGACGCCTGAGCCTTCGCCGCCATGCTCAACCATGACCACAAGGGCGATCTCGGGCGCGTCAGCCGTCTTGCCTGCAAACGCGGCGAACCAAGCGTGCGTGCCGCCCGTTGGCGTCTCAGCTGTTCCCGTCTTGCCGCAGACCACCGCGCCACGCAAGCCTTCGAAGACAAAAGTCGCCGTGCCGATAGTGCGATTGGTGGTCACTTCGCACATCGCTTCGCGAATGGCTGCCAAAGTCTCCGGTTTGAAGTCCAGCTTATCGGTCACTTCAGGCTTTGCGATGAAGGAAGGCTCGCCGATGATGCCGATCTTCTCCACAACGTACGGTTTGTAGAGATAGCCGCCATTGGCGACCGCTGCTACCATGCGCGCCACTTGTAGCGGCGTCACCACCACATCGCCCTGACCGATCGCCGCGTTCAGCGCGTCCGAGTTGCGCCACTTGCGCCCGACCAATTCCTCGTAGCGCGAAGGCTCTGGCAACAAGCCAATCGCCTCAGGCAAGTCTGTCATGCCGCTCGGCTTGCCGAAGCCCATCTTGCGCGCAATGGTCGGCAGAATCTCTGGATCGACGTTGCTGAGCGTCCAGCCGATGTGCCAGAAGTAGATGTTGCACGAGCCTGTCAGCGCTTGCTTGAGCGTGAGCGAGCCATGCCTGCCCGCAGCGGTGCTGGCGATCCAATCCGTTCGCGTGCGATCGCCAAGCAGGGCGCCGTGCCAAATTCCGCCGCAGTAGTGGCGCGTGTTGGGCGTGAACAGACCGCTCTCGATGCCTGCCGCCATTGTGACGATTTTGAAGATCGAGCCGGGCGGATACTGTCCGAGCGTGGCGCGATTGAAAGTCGGCTTGCGCGGGTCATCCGTCCATTGTTGGATAAGCGCCTGCGCGTTGGGCAGCGAGCTATCCGGATTGAACGCCTCAACGTTGAAATCGGGGTAGCTGGCGAGCGCCAGGATTGCGCCGGTGTTCACGTCAAGGATCACGACGGCGGCGCCAGGCGATACTGCGCCGAGTCCGCCGGCAGTGAATGCCTGCTTTAGAATGCGCTGCGCCGCCGCTTGCATCCGCAGATCCAAGGTCAAATATACGCTCTGGCTCGCCACGCCGGGTCGCTCCGCCAGCGTGCGCACGATCACGCCATTTTGACGCAACACCAAAGACGCCTTGCCCTGCCCTGCGAGCACGCTCTCCAATTGGCGCTCGACGCCGTCAATGCCGACGATCGCGTCGCGTGGATAGCCACGCGCTTCCCAAAACGCAACCTGCTCGGCAGGGATCGCGCCAACGTAGCCGACCACGTGCGGCGCAAGATCGCCCATCAGGTAGCGGCGCGTCGGTCGCGGCTCGTAGCGCAACGTGCAATGCCGCTCAAGCGCTTCGCGCACTTCAAAGAAGCGCTCTTGCGAGATGACGCCGATCTCGTAAGCGAAATCGCGCCCTGTGCTGCCGCCGAAGAGCCGCGCGAGGGTCTCAGCCGAGCGCGCGGGGAAGACGCGCGCCAGCTCGGCGAAGCAGGCAGCGGGATCGTTAGTCGGATAACTGCGCGTGAGCAGCGTCACGGCAAGGCTGACGCCGTTCATGTCGACGATCGCCTCGCCGTCGCGGTCGTAGATGTTGCCGCGCGTCAAGCGCGTCTGGATCACTTCAAGCGTCGCGCCATCTGCCATCTCGGCGAACAAATCGCCGCGTGACCACGCTACGCGCCAGCCTTCATCAGTGTTCACAAGGCGCAGCAGCCGTCCGTTATCTTCAAAGCCGCCGAAGAAACGCGTCTCAAAGCGTAGATCGTAAGCGATCGCCGCTTCTGCGCCGCGCAAGATGGCGTTCGCAAAGCTGTAGCGCAGTCCTTCAGGCTTTAAGGTCAGCCGCGCGTGCGCAGCGCGATAAAATGCCTCGAATTCAGGCAAAGGATAGGCGTCGCGGCTGTTCAGCGTCAGCAGGGCATGCATCGCGCTGAAGTTCTCAAGCCGCCAAGCGTTCAAAAAATCAGCGGCGACGCGCTGCGCTTCGCGCAAAGCGCCGCTGTTAGCCGATGGCGTAGCAGTTGCCGTTTCTAAGATGGATACCGCATCTGTGCTGCGGCAGCCGCCGAGCAATAGAAACAGCGAGATAACCGCGAGTAAGCGTCCCATGGCGGCGTCCTCGTGATGGACATTCAGATGGCGCGTTCACAATGTTTTGCTCTGCAAGCGCCACGCTAACGCCGTGTAGCGCCGCGCCACCTGATCGTTATTGACTGCCATTGCCACAGCGCGCTTCATGCCGACCAGCACAACCAAGTGGCGCGCGCGCGTGACCGCTGTGTAGAGCAAGTTCCGCTGCAAGAGCATATAATGTTGCGGCACGATCGGCATGACAACGGCAGGATACTCCGAACCTTGGCTGCGATGCACGCTCACTGCGTAAGCGTGCAACAGATCGCCCGCTTCGTCCCAGTCGTACTCCACTTCGCGATCATCGAAGACCACATGTAACTTCTGCGCCGTGAAGTCAATGGCTTGGATAATGCCGATATCGCCGTTGAAAACTTCTTTCTCGTAATTGTTGCGCGTCTGCAGCACTTTATCGCCGACGCGATAAACCACGTTGCCCAGCTTTTTCTCGGCTCTGTTGCGCTGCGGGTTGAGCGCTGCTTGCAAGCGCTCGTTCAACATCTGGATGCCGGCCGCGCCGCGATACATCGGCGATAGCACCTGAATCTCGGTCATCGGGTCGAAGCCGAACTTGCTGGGAATGCGCTTTTGGACGATCTCCACGACTAGGTCGGCCGCTGCTTCAGGGGTCTCAGCGTGGAACATGAAAAAATCGCTGCTGCTGTTATCTAGCTGCGGCATCTCGCCTCGATTGATACGATGCGCGTTCAGGATGATCTGGCTATCGCTGCTCTGGCGGAAAATTGCCTCTAGGCGTGTGACGTGCGCGATATTGCCGTTGATCAAGTCGCGCAGCACGTCGCCTGGGCCAACGCTGGGCAGCTGATCTACATCGCCGACGAGCAACAAGTGCGCATCGGGCGGCAGCGCCTTCATCACGTTGTAGATCAAGATTTGATCGAGCATTGAGGCTTCATCAATGATCAGCATGTCCACGTCGAGCGGCTCATGCTCGCCGCGGGTGAAGCCTTCCTCAGGCGTGTAGCCGAGCAGACGATGAATGGTCTGCGCAGGGCGACCTGTCGCCTCGCTCAAGCGCTTGGCGGCGCGCCCTGTTGGACTAGCCAGCGCGTAACGCGCGTTGTTCCACTCCAAAGCGCGGATCACAGCGCGCAGCGTGGTCGTTTTGCCAGTGCCTGGCCCGCCTGTCAAGATGCTGATCTTGTGCGTGAGCGCGGCGCGGACTGCTGCTTGCTGCTGCGCCGTCAGAACGACGCGATCTTCGCTCTGCAAGACGCTGAAGAACCTTGCCCACGCCATGCTTTGCGCGCGCCGCAAACGCGAGAGCGGCAGATCGCGCATTTCGAGCAAGCGCTTGGCAGTGCCGCGCTCGCTCAGGAGCAACGGACGCGCGTAGATCGCCTCAATCAGCTCGTCGTCGTCGCTCGGCACGCGCTGCGGGATGATCTCGCTCTCGCTGGCGAGCGCGCGGATTGCTTCATCAATCCTCGCGTTGATGCTGCCTTGCCCATCTTGCGCCGAGTCGGGCAGCGCGAGCAATTGCTTGACCGTCTCGACCAGCAAGGCGCGCGGAGCGTAGACGTGACCTTCGCTAGTCAGCGTCTCCAGCGCGTAGAGAATGCCCGCCTGAATGCGATAGGGCGAGTCGGGCGCGATGCCGAGCCCATGCGCGATTTGATCGGCTGTGCGGAAGCCGATGCCTTGAATATCGCGCGCCAGCTGATAAGGATTGGCGCGCACAGTGGCGACCGTGTGCGGACCGTACGTCTTGTAGATTTTGAAGGCAAGGCGATTGCCTATGCCGAGGCCTTGCAGAAAGATCATCGCCTCGCGCTCGGCAGTATGCTCTTGCCAAGCCTGCGCGATCAGCTCGGCGCGATGCTCGGCGATGCCCGGCACTTCCTTCACGCGATGTGGGGCCTTGCTGAGGATTTCGAAGGTCTTCTCGCCAAAGTGATCGATGATCTTCTTGGCGGTCGCTTTGCCGATGCCGCGGATAGCGCCACTGCTGAGGTAGCGCAGCAAGCCTTCCAGCGACTCAGGCACGGTCTCTTCAGCGCTCTCTGCCTTGAATTGCTTGCCATACTCGCTATGGATCACCCAAGTGCCGCTGAAGCGCACTTCAGCGCCTTCGCGCAGGCTGCGCGGGAAGATTCCGACAACGGTAGCTAAGCCATCGCGTCCAACCTGACCGGGCAAGGCTCGATGCGGCTTCAAGCGCAGGACTGTATAGCCGCTTGCTTCGTTGTAGTAGGTGATGCGCTCGATGACGCCTTCGAATATCTCAATCTCAGAAGCCATGCGCACTCAGCTGGCGAGCACTTGTGCCACGCTTTTTGCCGTCATAGAGGCAGCATACAGCACCGGACCGATTTTATGCTCCTTGCCGACCATGACCGCCAACATTGCGCGCCCGGCGGGGTAGGCGACCATCACGCTATCTTTGCCTTCCACCAACAAGCGCTCCAAGCTGCCCTGATCCAGCCTGCCGAGCGTGCGCTCTGCCAGACCAACTAGCGTGGCAGACATGGCAGCCAAGACGTCTTCGTCGTTGCCTGCAGGCAATGCCGCGACCAGCAAGCCATCGCGGTTGACTACAACAGAGGCTTTGATGCCTTCCACAACGGCGTGCAGCTTACGCAGCGCATCATCAATTTGCTCTTGGCGAGTTTTCGCAGTCATACGGCGGTCTCAACTCTCATCGAAGCCTTGCAAATTGCCCTTCTCGGAACGTGCCACGCAAATACTATTGTATCAACACTCAGCGTCAGCTGCGGAGCAAGCCTCAGATTGTTACTAACTCCAGACTAGATACAGTCCCTGCGGCTGTTGGCAACGGCGCGGGTAGATTATAGCGTGGGATGAGCGCGGGCTTTCAGGGGAGCGGCTCTAGCAGCAGACGCACGCCCAGAATTTTGACCGGTTTTTGACCGATGAACAGCCGCAGCAACTTGCGATTGGCAGTGGGGGCCGCCTTACCCGCCACAACCATCGCCAATAGCAGCGGATCGAGTTCCTCAAGGCTCTGATGGACGCTCAGCATGAAGCGCTTCGCTGGATTGACTTCAGGTATAGATACTTGCACTTGGCGGACTTTGCTGCGTTCAGCAGGCACGGGATAGCGCGCTGCATCGCTCGTCCACATGGCGACAATCGGGGCGCTGAGCAGCTCCGCCAAACTTGGGCGGTCAGGGTATAGCTCCGTTCCCCACTCGCGCTCATGCAGTTGCACCAGTTCCATGAAACCCTTATCGATGTTCATCATGGCTCTCGCCTCTGTAGATCGGATGGCGCGGATTGTACCCGATCTATTGTAGCCCAAGCAGCTGGGCCGCTCGGATGCTGCGCAATCCAGCAAGCTTACCGAGTGAATTGGAGCATCTGCACAAAATTGCTTATTGCGCACGCTCGTTCAAATTGGTACAATTGACGTCGTCCACGAAGGCCCGCTTTGTTTAACGATCTTGCACCTTTCGCGCTCTGAAAAAGGTGAAAAGCGTTAAGCGCAGTAGGCAAATCAATTTCCAGTCGATTTTATTTTAATCTCGTCTCGCTTGCAAAAGAGTTGGGGGATTTTGGATGTCCGCCTACCTGATCGTAGATATTGAGTACTTGCTGCTCGGTTTACAGCGGCGCGCCTTCGCCACAGATCTGTACGATCTGGCTTCTCGGCTGCGCAGCACAGCTGCCCTAGCCGCGGGATTGATGAGCGCTGATCGGCTGCAGGCAGTGGCAGTGGCGAACTGGGAAAGCGTACAAGCGCTCAACAGCTCTGCGCAGCAAATTTTGGAAGGCGCGGGCTTCCAGACGTTCCACGTGGCTGAGCACGCTCAGTTTGCCGAAGCGCTGATGGAGCGTTACTTCAGCGGGGAGCCACAGCCGCTCGACGAGCTGATCATCGTGGCGACTAGCCCGCAAATGCTATCGTTGATCGCGCGCGTGCCAAAGCGCGGGAGCGCGCGCGTGCGTATCTGGGCAGATCAAATGCCTGAGCAGGCTGAGGACGTCATCTATCAGCCGCTAGAGACCGTGCTGGGCATTCAGACCAAAACCGTAGCGCTCTACATTGACTTCGAGAACATTGCGATCAGCTTGAATCAGCAGGGCTACGTCATCAATCTTGACCGCCTGATCGAAGGTCTCAGCGCACGCGCCAAAGCGCACGGGCAGATCATCAAGATGGCTGCTTACGCGCCTTGGGGGAAGCGCGGCAGCCTGCCGCCGCTGGTCGATTCAAGCGGACGCGAGGTCTCGGACGAGGCGAGCAGCCGCCTTGCGCTCGCTAACATAGATCCTGTCTTCAATTTGCCGGGCAAGAACAGCGCCGATATGCGCATCGCCAAAGACGTGCTTGCCGATAGCGCGCAGCCCAATTCCGCCGATACCTTCATCATCGCAAGCGGCGACCGCGACTTCAATGAGGTTTTCTCGGCATTGCGCGCGCGCAACAAGCAAGTCATCGTCTGGGGCGTGCGCGGCAGCACCAGCCGCCTGCTGGAGACCAACCCAACGTTGCAGGTTGAGTACCTAGACGATTTTCTAGGCTTGCTGCGCTACGATATGTCAGGGCAAGCCAGCATCGCCACGACGCTCACCAGCAGCGTCGGCACGACCTTCACGCCGTCTCAATGGTCGAGCCTGATCTTGCAATACGACCGCTTGGCGGCGCGCACAGGCGAGCATGAAGTGACGCTAGAAGCCCTGCAAGAGCAGCTCCAAGAGACCAACACAGTCGTCTCGGCGGCGCGCGGGCGCGACTTGATCATGCAGGCTGTAGCAATCGGCATCATGCGCCTGCGCCAAGCCGATGGACTGGACTTTGTGCGGCCAGTTGACGAGCATCCGCTCGTCGAGCGCACGCGCCTTGTGCGCGACCGAATCGTCTTGCGCGTCGCCAACACGCTTGAAGTGCGCCGCTGGGAATACGTGAATTACGGCTTCTTGCTGAAGGGCATCGCCATGGACCGCGAGCTGGATAAGGCTGGCTTGAACACAGATGACGCTTGGCGCTCAGAGTGGATAGACTGCCTAGTGCGCGAAGGCATCCTCATCCGCGAGATGATACCGCATCGCCTCAATCCCGAAGACCTAGTGCCTGTCATCAAGCTGGCGCCAGACCTGCCGCCATTGGCGCGCCCTGCATTGACCATCAACGGCGGCAAGCCTTCCTATGACGATCTTGACGCTCCTTCAACGCAGATCGTCAAGCGCGACCGCGAGACAGAAGAAATGATGAAGCGGATCGTGGTCAGCGTGGAGCAATTCACCAGCTACCGCAACTTCACGTGGTGCCCGCTGGGCAGCTTGCACCGCCGTTTGCGTCCTTTCGATTCAGGCGTCACTTTCCAGCGCGCAGTGGAATGGCTTCGGGAGCTCGGAGCCATCAAGATTGACGAGTACGATAATCCTGAGAGTCCTTACAAGACCAAGGGCATCTCTGTGATCGCCGAATCCAGCACCGCACAAGAGATTCTGGGAGAGCGCAACGCCTTCATTCGAGGTTTGCTGCGGCTTTACGAGCAGCACATGCCGATCAACGCGACGAACGTCGCGCGCGAAACGGGCTTGAGCAGCGCCGAAGTCGCGCTCTGGCTCTCGATCATGGAGGCGGAAAACGTGCTGAGTCCAGTGCAAGGCAAGCCGGGCTTGTACAGCCTGTTCCGCGCACACCACACGGTCAATTTGGTGGCGGGAATGCGCGATTAGGCTTGTGCAAATGGCTGCGGCGGCGCATTCAGCGCGTGAATCAAGCGCAGACCGTCCAATGTGAGCGTCGGCGCGATGATCTCAATTACATTTGTGTGCTGCTGAAACAAGCTCGCCAAGCCGCCTGTGGCGATCACTTTGGCGCAGTCGCCTTCGGGCATGGCTGCTTTCAGGCGCGCTACCATGCCCTCCACCATGCACAGGTAGCCCAGAAATAAGCCGCTCTGGAGAGCGTGCGTGGTGTTGCGTCCGATTGGCGAGGGCGGCGGCGATAACTCGACCTTGTAGAGCTGCGCAGCGCGCCGCACTAGCGCATCGTGCGCAATCCCGATGCCTGGCGCAATGCTGCCGCCAATGTAATTGCCCTGCCGCGAGATCACATCGAACGTGGTCGCCGTGCCGAAATCAATCACAATCGCCGGCCCGCCGTAAAGCTGATGAACCGCCGCCGCGTTCACAATCCGATCTGCGCCCACTTGCTCAGGATTATCCACCTCTAGCTGAATGCCGAGCTTGCTGCGCGCGTTCACGATCAACGGCTCTAGACCGATATTCTTGCGCGTCAGCTCGGCGAAGGCGTGCGTGAGCGGCGGCACCACGCTCGCCATGACCACATCGCCGATCACTGAATAGTCCAGGCCTGCGTCGCGCAGGAAGCTGCGCACAAGCACGGCGTATTCATCGGGCATTTTGTCGTGAACTGTGCGCGCCCGCCAGTTGTGACGCCAATCGCCGCTGTACCACAAGCCGAGCGTGATATTTGTGTTGCCGATATCAATCGCCAGCAGCGCTGAGCGCTCAGGGATGTGCATGTTGGTCGCGCGCTATCTATCTCAAAATCTCGTTGCGTACAGCGTAACACTGAGAGGGCGCCTCTGGCAAGCGCCAAGACGTGCTACACTGTGAGCATGTCTCAAGCGCCCGATATGCCGAGAGTGTACGCTGAGCTTGCTGTCTATCAAGCGAATGTGCGGCGCACGTTCCACTACGCCGTGCCTGACGACCTGCCTGTAGAGGTCGGGCAGCTGGTGCAGGTCAGCTTTCGCACAGGTCTATCACAAGGCATCGTCTTGGCGCTAACGGACGAGAGCCCCGTGCAGCGCGCCAAGCCGATCCAAGCCATCATCACGCCTGAGCCAGTCGTCACGCCTACGCAAATCGCTTTCGCGCGCTGGCTGGCCGACCACACGCTCAGTCCATTGGCGAGTTGCCTGTGGTTGATGTTGCCGCCGGGCATCGCCAAGCGCGGCGGCGTACGCTACCGCCTCGCTGATCCCGAAAGCGAGTGCCCGCCCGAAGGCAAGACGCTCGCTGCCCAAGTCATCGCGTTGCTGTGCAAGCGCGGCGCGCTGACCGCCAAGCAGATCGACCGCGCTTTGCCCGGCCGCGCATGGCGTGAGGCAATCCGACCGCTGCTCGCCGGCGGTCGCTTGATCAGCGAGCCGATCTTGCCTGAGCCTGATGCCGAAGCGCGCACAGTGCGCGTAGCGCGCCTGAGCATCAGCCTTGAGCGCGTGCCGGCGGTCGCCCAAGCGCTAGCGCGCAGCCCCAAGCAGGCGGCTGCGCTCTTGACCCTAGCCGAGCAAGGCGGCGTGTGCGATGTAAGCGATCTAATCCGCGAGTCAGGCGCCAGTCTGCACGCACTGCGCCAGCTCGCCGCCAAAGAGCTAATCGAGATCAGCGAGGAAGAGCGCTATCGCGATCCGCTAGCCAACCGAGACTACCCGCCACAGCCAATTCCAACCTTGACTGCGGAGCAGGAAGCCTGCTGGCAAGCGATCCGCGCTGCACAAGACGCAGGGGGCGGCGCTTTTCTGCTGCACGGCGTGACAGGCGCCGGCAAAACCGAGATTTACCTGCGCGCCATTGAGCATGCACTCGCGCAAGGCAGGCAGGCGCTCGTCCTTGTGCCGGAGATCGCGTTAGTCGCGCAGACGGTCAGCCGCTTTGCCTCGCGCTTTCAGGGACAAGTAGCTGTGGTGCATAGCGCGCTGACCGACGGCGAGCAGTATGACACATGGCGGCGCGCGCGCAATGGCGAGATCGGCGTGGTGATCGGCGCGCGCTCGGCGATCTTCACGCCGCTGCCCGATCTAGGCGTGATCGTCGTTGATGAAGAGCACGACGATAGCTATAAGCAATCGCCGCCGTTGCCGCCGCCGTATTATCACGCGCGCGAGGCGGCATTGGCGCTGATGCGACTGGTGCGCGGCGTGGCGATTCTCGGCTCAGCCACGCCCGATGTGGTCACCATGTTCCGCGCGCGGCGCGGCGAGCTGACCTACTTGCGTCTGCCCAATCGCGTGATCGTGCCGCGCAACGCCTCAGACGGCACATCTGAGGCGGCGGCAGCGCCATTGCCGCCTGTGACTGTGGTGGATATGCGCGCAGAGCTGCGCGCAGGCAATCGCAGCATGTTCAGCGCTGCGTTGCGGCAGGCGCTGCGCGAGACGCTTGAGCGCGGCGAGCAGGCATTGCTCTTTTTGAATCGGCGCGGCACGGCGACCTTCATCTTGTGCCGCGATTGCGGCTATGTGGCGCGCTGCCCTGCCTGCGATATCCCCCTCACCTTCCACAAGCGCGGCGAAGGCGGTCAGTTGATATGCCACTATTGCGGTCATCAGAGCGCGCCATTGCGGAATTGCCCGCAATGCGGCAGCGAGCGCATCCGCTACTTTGGCGCAGGCACGGAGAGCGTCGCCCAGGCGGTTGAGAGCGAGTTCCCGAGCGCGCGCGTGCTGCGCTGGGACCGCGACGCAGCGCACGGACGCGGCGCACACGAAGCGATCTGGACGCGCTTCGCCAGCGGCGAGGCGGATGTGTTGGTCGGCACGCAGATGATCGTGAAAGGCCTAGATTTGCCGCGCGTGACGCTCGTCGGCGTGATGTTGGCGGAGACGGCGCTCGGCCTACCTGATTATCGTGCCGCCGAGCGAACGTTTCAGCTGCTCACACAAGCGGCAGGGCGCGCAGGGCGCGGCTGGCGCGGCGGCAGGGTCATCTTGCAGACCTATCAGCCTGAGCACTACGCTATTCAGGCGGCGGCACATCACGATTACGAGACATTCTATCAGCGCGAGCTGGAATATCGCCACTTGCTGGATTATCCGCCCTACAAGCGCTTGGTGCGCTTGTTATTCAGCGCGCCCAGCCCTGCGCAGGCGCAGCGCGAGGCAGAAGCAGCGGCTGAGGTGCTGCGCACGCGCATCGCGACGGAGAAGCTCAGCGCGACGCGCCTGATCGGACCGACTGCGGCGCCTTTCGCAAGGTTAGACGGCGTCTACTATTGGCACATCATCGCGTGCACCGCAGATCCATTGCGCTTGATCGGCGAAGCAGGAGCGCATTGGGTGGTGGATGTCGATCCGACCGAGATTCTCTGAGGAGAAAACACAAGGGACGCTGAGCGCGTCCCTTGCTGCGTTGAACTCACTCGCTCTTCTTGCCGCCGAGCAGATTTTTGACGGTGACAGCGATCTTGTGGACCGGGCTCGGCTTCTGCTTGGGCAGCTTGATGGTCAGGATGCCGTCTTCGAGCGTCGCCTCAGCCTTATCGGTCATCACATCTTCGGGCAACGACACAGTGCGCGCGAACTTGCCGTAACGCATCTCGCGGATATGCCAGTTGGCTTGCTTCTCCTCGCGCTCGGCTTTGCTCTCGGCGCTGATGGTCAGCAAGTTACCCTGCACGCTGATATCGATCTCGTCCTGCTTGAAGCCGGGCAGCGCCGTGCGGATAGTGACGCTATTCTCGTCGCTGGTCATATCCACAGCCAATGGGCTGACATCGCTCGGACGCGGCATATCCCAGCTGATCGGCATGAGCGCGTTCATCATCGAGCGCATCCGCTCCATCATGCGCTCCATCTCCTCGAACGGATTGAAGTCACGGCGGATGAGCGACATAGCCTTTTACCTCCTGCTGGTCTCTAGCGAGTTTTCGAGCAATCTGAGGTCAGTTTTCGACGCTAGTGCGTTGCCTCAGCGTTGCTCATCTGCCCATAGGTTAAGGGTTGCGCGTAGGAAGAACACAAGAGCGGCGCTAATCTTCTGTAAGAGGAGCATCCAAGCGGCGACTGCTTGATAAATTGACACCGCGCCGTTCTCTTTTTACAATGTGCGCTTGGCGCGAAGGGCGGATTTTTCGGCTGTGGAAAGGCGACGCACCGTGGCGACGCAAGATTACCTCGATTTTGAGCTGAACATTGAAACGCTGCCCAATGACCAGCTGCGCGTGACACTGGTGAACTCGCCGGTCGGCTCAGTCTCAATCGAAGTTCC
>Ga0308310_1000816_pt1 | contig 13948 bp, 12 predicted proteins | sample HotsprSampleMS65_FD_203672 | JGI IMG/M metagenome (GOLD analysis project Ga0308310, IMG submission 203672) | Hot spring phototrophic mat microbial communities from Mushroom Spring, Yellowstone National Park, Wyoming, United States - 20090730_MS65 ...
CAGCCTAACTCCCCAGGAATAATCCCCAGCACCTCAGGTAAGCTGGATTTTCGAGAAAATAACACCAAAGAATCTCGGGTAGGTCCCATCGGGGGAAGCTTCCGAAAAGTGTCCCCTATTCCGTGAATCTCTTAAGGAACCGGGAGGATACTCCGCGTCGAGTTACTTTAAGGGACGAACTGTGGGACACCCTAGCCGGTGCATCGGACCACGTACCGGGGGTCCAAAATTGCCGGCGTTCCGCGTTCGCTGGCTTTGAAGCGAACCAAGATATCTTGCGTAAATTCGGCTTCGCTTCCCGGTGGCGACTGGGTGATGGTGATGGGCCAGTTTTCCATGTAGGCAAAGGCCTTGCCAAAGTCCCCGAGAAACCACCACTTTCGGGCTTGCTCCGCAGGAATACCGGTAGCCAGAATCCGGCGATAAAGCAACCGGCTTTCGAACACTCGATAAGAGCCAAGGATATTCCCGCTGTGGAGGGTCCCTGCCGGGGTTTGGACAGCTAACTCGTGACCGTAAAAGATTCTTCGGGCGGCTTGCCGGTAGGCCGGGGTGACCAACACAGTGGTCGCCTCCACCAGGATCGGTTCTCCTGTGGCCGGGTCGAGCATCTCGGCAAAGAGGGCCTCTGCCCGGTCTACGCTTGTCCAGTCCACAAGTTCGTTACCTGCCAGGGCATTGACCCACGGGCCGGAGTCGCTCGCCTGATAGTAAGTCCGGTAGCTTTGGCCGTTCCACCGATAGCTTTCCACAGCACCAATAACCGTGTCGATGATCCGCTTTTCCTTCGAAAGCCCCAGGATTTGGCCTACCTCGGCGGCCCGCCGGAGCACCAGTCCCGTTCGGTCGAAGAAAATTGCCTCCCGGGTAATGGGGACAATCAGGCCGTGCTTGGTTGTGGACGGGGTCTCGATGTAATCCTCCCCTAAACCAACATGGGGATAGGGCATGCCCGGATGCACCTCCGCGGCCACATCGCCCAGCCGGCCTACGCCCGGGATTCGTTCTCCGTCCAGTCGTGTGGGGATCGTCTGCACCAAGCGAGAGAGGACAAACGCTTCGCTCCGATATGCTTCCAGAATCTTGGTGTAGACGATCTGGCCCGTGACCTGCAGAAACGCCGTGACGTCCACTCCTTCGTAGAATTCGCTGAGCGGGCTGCCCCCGCGGGGATCGAGATTCCGGACCCACTCCCGACCGTCGGGTATCAAGGCCTCGGCCAATTCGCGGAGGGAGAAATCCTCCGGCCGAAGGTGCCCCGCCCGAAGGGCCTCTCGCAGGTGCCGCACCGTTGTCTGGGCTCCATCCAGTTCAAAACGCCGACGAAGTTCCCGATAGCTAATTGCTCCCACGGTCTTGCCCCTTTTCTTTGGAATTCACTTTCGGAAACAGTTTTCCTGAGCAAACCTTCGCAAACATCGATTTCCAAAAAGCTTCTTCCGCTATCCTGGAGGCATAGGAAGATCTTGCTATGATTTTTATCCCGACACACCGGTGGCGGTGGTTCCGGCTATACCCCCTTTCATAATTGTTGAGCAAATGTCCACCAGGACTTTTTCCGTTGGGCTGGGGGACCGTTTGGCAACTCGGCCGATAGCCTCCACAGCACTGGCCACCTTAACCAATCTCTGCGACAGAGGCCTTCCGTTTTCCTGCTGGATTGCCACTCCTACCCAATCGCCCAGTTCGAAGGTGGAACTTGAACAATCAAACTCGAACACCCCGGTGGTGGCCACTCGGATCGGCCGACTTTCTCCCCCAGGATTCTGCTGCATGGCCACGCCCAGGAATTTGGCCGCAAAACCCCGTCGGGTTTCGGAGGGGTTGGCTCCAGGGTTAAATTTTTCCGCAGGCTTAGCCACCGGGCCATCCAGCCAAACCAAATCCCCGATCTCGATGGTGCTGTTGGCATCGGCAGCCGCCACCACCGGCGAGGGATCCCCATAACGCCATCGCATGTGATTGCCCACTGCTCTTTCCTCCTTTGGAAAGGTTTCTATCTACAAACCTGCCACCTCCTCCGGTATTAAACCCGGAAAGAAAACCTCTGATCTACTGAGGGCTTGGCCTCTGGAGCGGAAGCCTTGCCGAAACTGATGATATGTACATTTAACCCAAGCTGGCGGAATTTTGTTCGCTTCATCCCGGCCGGCCGAAACCTTTCGGAACACTCCAAACCTCGAGCCCGCCAAGCGGCTACCTGCGGTATTATGGGCCAATTCCGAAGGCAATAAATTTAGGATTCGGCCCGGATAGCCTCCACGAATTCGCGAAGCTCTTGGCTTGTCGGGCGGTGGCCAAACGACATTCGCGATTGTGGTGTCCGAACACTCTGAGCAGGGAAATGCTGGGTGAAAAACTCTGCCCGTTCCCCCACAAGCCGCCGGACTGTCGCCTCGTCCCCCGCTTGATAGAGGCTTTCCAGAAATGCCCCACCCAATAAGCGATCATCCCAGGCACTGCTTGCCGGCAGGGGAAGGCCAAACTCTGCAAAAGTTCGCCAGATGAGCAATGTTCGTTCTGCCTTCGCTAAACGTTCCCGAAGTTCTACGAGCTCTGCCTCTGCCGTCTGGCGGTCCCTTTGAAGGGGCTGGCAAATAGACTCCACAACGTCCGGCCGGTGCTCCCGCAGTTTTTCCACCGTAATAGCATCCCAGGGGAAGTCCCCGGCCCCTGGCCTGTCCTCCTCCGGGGCCTCCTGCTGCTTCTCTCGAATGGCCGGAGCAAACCTGCCCCACGGCCTTTCCAGGGGACCAACCGCCTCGAATAGCCCGGAAGTGCTCGCAGGGTCGGCTACCAAATCCACACTATAAACTTGCAAAATCGCTTCCACGATCGTTTGCGAGCCGTCGCTGCCGATCCGGGCCAACACATTATGGGAGAGTCCCACATTGCTCGGCAGGTGTTCCGCGTCCCAAGCAAGTTGCTCGGCCAACGAATGCTTCGGATTGTACACCAGATCACCAAATAATCCCCGGTTTTCCTCAAAACGGACATGCCGGATTACCCCGAGGCGATCCCGGTAGTCGCGGACTGCCGCCGGATGTCCCCCTGGATGATTGACATTGACCTTCACCCCTTCGTAAAGCGGTAGTGCCTCCCGGAGGGCCTCCGCCCGATAAATTCGGCCATTCCGCGATCGCAGGCCCAGCAGCTTTACGTCATGGATAATTCCCGCTCGTCGGTCCACCCGCAGGGGATGATCCGATACATGTGTATATTCCTGCAAATATTGCTCCATGAGCCTGTGCCTCCAAAAACCCTTCTCAATCCGAAAGGATCCTTCACGGCACCAAAAGAAGTAACATCGGCAAGGGACAGGAAGACTTCAGGCAAGAGGACCTCCTATGGGTCCGCCCTATGCCGGTTCTCACTGGGCAAATCCCTGAACACCCCCGCCCGCCTATAGTCAAACACCAGACCTTAAGAACTGCCAGACCCAAAAGTGTACATAAGAATAGAGAACCGCCTGGCTCAATTTCAATCTCTGCTCTGCCAAATTGCCCGGCTCCAGGTAACCCACCGGGACCCCTAGGGTTAATATTCCGCTCGGTTTCTCCCGTGCCTCCCACCAAGTCGGTTCCGGGGATGTCCGCGAAGAACTTTGGCGGAGAACTCCGCTTGCCGAAGTGCCTGCTTTCCCCGCACCGCAAGGAACCGCTGGCCCAAGTGTTGCCTATGGGGAAAGAGAGGAGAGAACGATGGAGGGGCGGATTTTTGCGGGCATTTCTGAGCACTAGGTGGTTCGACCGTGCTTGTTTTGCGGCTGCTTCCGGGGGTCTTCTTACAAGGGGTATTACCCAGCTTTTGGATACCTGGGGAATTACCCAGCTTTTTGCTTTCTCCTGGGTTGTTCGGCTAGAAGGGACTTTCCCGTGGCTTTCGCCTGCAGCAAAAGCCGGAGCTCGCTCCATCCGCTCAATAGCTCTCGAGCAAGGGGCATCCACGGCCAGCGGTGTGGCCGGAGCAAGCTCGAAATCCGCAGATCCCTCTCGCCCACATGCACCGAAGCTTGGCCACGGGAGCAAACGGTGTAAACTTGTGCTTGCGGCCAAGGACCGAGCAAGATAGGATTCAAGAGGAAACGAACAGTCCTTCCGGAAGATTAACCCCTTGCAATTTGCGGCTTGGCTGGACCAATGCTGGCCAACGGTTTTCCCGGGGGATAGACCGATGCATGTTCTCCTGACCGTCGTCGGAGGAAAAGCAGACCGACGACAAGTTCGGGTAAAAGTGCCCGTACTAATCGGCCGAAGCCGAGAGGCGGGGCTTGTGATTACCCACCCGATGGTCAGCCGCCGCCATTGCGAACTCTATGTCCTCGATGGAATGCTCCGTGTGAGGGATCTCGGGTCCCTCAATGGTGTTTTTGTAGGCGGAAAACGGGTGGTGGAGGCCCCCTTGCCACCCCAGTCCGAGTTCTCCGTCGGTCCCCTTACCTTGCGGGTGGATTACTCGCCCGAGATGTTGCAAAGCGGAGGGACCCAGCCGGCAACCCCACCGCCACCCCCACCTCCAGGTGCAGAATTTGCCGCCGATTGGGGTGAAATCGATCTTGACCTTGAAGCCCGTCAGGGAAGTCCGCCCGCACATCTTGCAGCAGAATTTCCCGCTATTTCCTCCCCCCTTTCGGAGGAGAAGCAAATCCTGTTTCCGTCATCGGCCGAGTCTGCACCGCCAGCCAGTCACCAGGGAGATGAGGAAGCTCCTTATCAGGAGGAGGCGGAAAAAAAGTCGGCCCGACCTCAGACCGCCGATCTCCCCACACTTTTCCCGGAGGATCTTCCCCCGGATTTGATGTGACCTACCTCCGGTTGGTTTAGCGTTTCGGCCGAATCCGTACCGAAGCATCCACGTCAAGACCGGTAACAGCCGCTGCATTGCCGCACACCACAGCTACCTCCAAACGTCCGCTCGATCCGATGAGGCTCACAAGTTGCCCTGGGGGGTGCTCTCCATAAGTTCGGCTCAGCCCGTCGATTATCCACCGACCACTTTCCACTTGGAGCTGGTCCCGGGGGCCTAATCCCGCAATGTGTCTTTCTTCGATATTCGTTATCAGGTTGCCGAAGGAATCGACGGCAATCACTTGACCTTCCACTAGCTCCGGAAAGACCGCAGGTTCCGGCCATTCCAAAACCTTCAGTGCTGGATGAGGCGGTCCCAGGAGGGCTGAATCCAAACCCCGGGCCAGTTGTGCCGCCACCGGCCCCAAGATATCCCGCCCGTGAAAAGTTGCAGAAATTTCCCGCCGCCAAAATCGACTTTCCCTCAATTGGATTACCCGCCTTAGGACAGACCGCTTCATCACTAAAGTCAGCACCCCATTGTCCGGTGCCAGATACCGCTGGGTACCGAGCTCGGCATACACAAGGGCTCGCTCCGTGCCTACCCCCGGATCCACCACTACTACATGGATGGTCCCCGGGGGGAAGTAGGGAGTAGCATCCGCCAGGATAATCGCCCCCATCCGGATATTCTGCGGGGGAACCTCGTGGGTAATGTCCACCAGCCGAGCTTCCGGATGATAAGACAGGATCACTCCCTTCATGGCCCCCACATAGGGGCTTCCTGTGCCGAAGTCGGTGGTGAGGGTAATCCACGGATTGTGCCGGGGAACCTCCTCAGCCGAATCTTGTGCGGGAGCTGCAGGATCTCTCTGCCCACCTGCCATGGGCTCTCCCTCCAGTCGAAGAAAAATCCGAGCCTGTAAAAGAATTTCCTTGTGTCTGCTTTCTGTCCGCGATGTTGTTGGAGCTCTCGAAAAACCCCCCAATACGGGGTTGTCCTATCCCAGCAAAGGTTAAAGTTATCCGGCTCCATGGTTATCCGGCTGCATTAAGCAAGAGGGTATTTGCCCCCCAGAATAAATTTAGGTACCCCTCCCAGGGAGGTGAAGCTTGCCATGCCAAACCTATGGTAACCCATTTGTGTAAGCGAAGAGCGATCCGGTCCCAATTGGCGAAGTTATGAATCACCAAAATGGCCGGGTTATCCTTTTCGAAAAATGGTAAAGTTATCTGCCCCGTGAACAATCAACTTTTCGACGAACACAACCGAGCTTTGATTAACACCGCCGATCCTGGAGCATACCCCTTCTCAGCTCCATGGATAGCGACACAGTGGGCAGAGGACACACCGGAGTTCGCCAACCAATTGTTCCGGGCGGTTTGCACCTTGTCCTATGCCTCTCCTGATAGGGATCGGGAAGGTTTCCTAGTCTTGTCGGGATAAGGATCGGGAGGGTTTGGGGGGTGTTAGGTCCGCTACACCCATTGGTGGAATCCGCGAGATGGACATTTCTGGAAAGTTCATCGAAATGCAAATCTTTTCAATGTGGGCAGCCCCTACCCCTCGCCAAGGCTTTGCGAAAAAATAGTTCCACTTCCGAGTGGTGGGGGTTCCCGTCTATGGCCAACCCGGTTAGGGACCCGAAAACAGACCCCGAAAGGCTTCGGATCCTATTGCAAGATGCTTCGGATCCTACTGCTTGGTGGGGAAGAGCCAGCCTGGTGTGCTAACTGCCGCGGCTGGTGGAGGATCCAACTCCTTGCTCGGGGGACCGTTGAGAACGGTAATATATCCCCCCGCGGGAGTAGATTCCTTCATTGCTTTCTTGACCAGTGCCAGCAGGGCAGCTTTTTCATGGCCAGCCGAAAGTAACGGAGTTCGCACGGGGGAGTTCGAAGATGCCCGGCAGATGGCTTGTGCCGATATTCCCGCCAAACGGCTAGGGAAGCTGGCAACATTCAAAATTGCTTTGGTAATCTAATGGAATTTTCCGAACTCGTGACCATAAGTTTGCCAATTGGGGGTGTGGTGGCATACCTGCAGAGTAAAACCAAGGGGTAAGAACTCTTAGTTTAGGTAAGGGGTTGTGGTTCGTTTACACCAGGTAGTGGGTTGTGCTTAGTTTACACCGCTCGGAAGGGTTGTAAGCGGCCAAATTGCCCTTGGATATCCGCTGATAAAGATGGCTTTAAGGTCTCGACGGGGTCGCTCGATCACCCTCGATTGCAAAAGTACTTAGGAAAAAGGTAAAAATTTAGTTTCGTTCCGGATTTCCTTAGAATTAGGGCATTTTTGGAAGAGAATTAGCGGAGAAGATAAATCATGCCTCGGATCATGATTTTGGATCCACTTTCGGAGGCGGGTTTAAAACTCCTGCGGGCTGCCGGGCTTGAGGTGGAGGAAAGGCCCGGCCTGAAGGGGGAGGATCTGCGGCAAGCATTGCTGGAGGCCGATGGGGCTATCTGTCGTAGTGGGGTTAAGATTACCCGTGATGTCCTGGAAGGCAACAGTCGGCTAAAGGTCATCGTCCGGGCCGGGGTCGGCGTCGACAATATCGACCTGGAGGCAGCGACCCGACGCGGTATCGTGGTGATGAATACCCCCGGCGGGAACACCATCTCCACCGCCGAGCACACTTTAGCCTTGATGTTTGCCTTAGCCCGGAAGATTTGCCCCGCCTTTCGCTCCCTGCAGGAAGGCCGATGGGAACGAACCCGCTTCACGGGGACCCAACTTTATGGCAAGGTTTTGGGCGTGGTGGGATTAGGCCGGGTCGGCCAGGCGGTGGCCGAGCGGGCTCGGGCCCTCGGCATGCGGGTGCTCGGTTACGATCCATTCGTTTCGGCTGCAAAAGCCCGAGAATGGGGAGTGGAGCTGATTCCTAATCTTCGCGACCTCTTGCCACAAGTGGACTTTTTAACACTGCATGTGCCCCTCACCGAGCAAACCCGCGGAATGATCGGCCGGGAGGAATTTGGCCTCATGAAGCCGGGAGCGCGTCTGATCAACTGTGCACGTGGGGGAATTGTCGACGAAGCAGCCCTCTTGGAAGCCCTTCAAAGCGGTGAGCTTGCGGGAGCGGCCCTTGATGTCTTCCAGAAAGAACCTTGTACCTCCAGTCCCCTCTTTGGCCGAGAGGATGTCGTCTGCACTCCCCACTTAGGAGCCAGTACCGAGGAAGCTCAGGAGCAGGTTGCCCTGGAAGCGGCGGAACTTCTGGTGGATTACTTCACTCATGGTGTGGTCCGGCAGGCGGTCAATAGTGTGGCCCTCGATGCCGAACTCCTTCGCGAGCTCGGGGGGTATCTGAATGTGGCGTATCGGCTCGGGCTCCTGTTAGCTCAAATTCAGGGTGAGGGCATTTCCCGCTGTCGGATCCGCTACCAGGGAGAGGTGGCTCGGCGGGAGACCCGGCTTTTGACGGCCGCTTTTGCCGCCGGGCTGGTCGAACACGCAATCGACGAGCCGGTCAACCTCGTTAACGCGGAATGGCTCCTTCGCCAGCGGGGAGTGGAGCTTTTCGAGGAACGGACCGGCGAGGTGCGAGAATTCAGCTCTTTAATAACCGCCGAGGTGGAATCCCGGGATCGAACCGGTGTAGCCGCCGGTACCCTTTTCGGGACCACACCCCGACTGGTCCGGAAACGCGACTTTTACCTCGATGCCCCCTTGGAAGGAATCCTTCTTTTGTTCGAGCATCGCGACGTGCCGGGGGTCATCGGGCATATCGGGACGGTCTTCGGCCGGCATCAAGTCAACATTGCAGGTATGTCCGTGGGTCGGCAATGGGACCGGCCGGGCGGTCCCGCGGTTGGTGTCCTCTGCCTGGACAGCTTTCCACCTGCAGAAGCTATCCGAGAAATTCTTGCCCACGAAGCGATGAGTTGGGCCAAGATCGTTCGTTTACCCCCCCGCCACCAGCTTCCTGGGTTTTTGGCTGGCACATCCGCTGCTAATTCCCTCCGGTCGGCAACCCAGCAAGGATAGTCCCCAGAGGCTGCGGACCTTGAACCCGGGGAATTCCCAGTCCGTTATTACTCGGATTGTCCTTGCCCCCTACTAGCCCAACAGATCGAGTAGTTGTCCCAATCTGCCGCTGGGATCCTTTCCCCGAGCTTCTTCTCCGTTAGGGGAAGGTGCCGTGGGAGGATTTTTTGAACCGAGTGGGATTTCCCACGGCCGGCGTCCGTCGGCATCCCGCTCCGTTGCATGATGGTTTTGTCCATCGGTTTCGCCGATGCCGCTTGCAAGTTCGGCTGCCCTTTCACCGGCTAGTCGATGGGCCTGTTGGGCGGAAAGCTCGGCCTGTCGATCCAGCTCCTTCCCCCGTGTTTGGGCCAGAGGGGCTGCAGGAGCCCCGCTCAGGATCGGTGCACCCGGTCCGATGCTCATCGGTTCCGCTCCCTTTGTTGCAGGAACGATCACCCCTAGCCCCAGGACCCCTCCACGCCAGGAGTCCTCTTGATATCGCCGGCACAAGGGTTCCGGCTATATCAGGGCTCCTCCACGCCGGGAGTCCTCCCTGCCTCATCCGAGATTTGCTTTCATTTCTGAAACCGCCGGCATGCGGCCGCCACCTCCCCACCGGCTTGGCCCTCCTCAATCGGAGAGGAATCCATCTTTCCGGTAAGAAATCCTGCCAGGCAGCTTTTTTGGTTGAAAGCTTCCACGATTCTCGGAATTCTCTAGCCCGAGGGTTCCTTTCCAATCCGCTTCCTGCGAAACTCTACCTTACTGACTGAAGGGCTGGGGGATTCAAGAGAGTTTTCCGGTTCCGGCCGAACCCTCCCATAACCGCCCCCAAAGTTTTCACATTAGAAAACCGCGACCCAAAGTTTTCACATTAGAAAAAATTTACGAAGGGAGGGTTTTCAGGCGGGGGACCACCGGGGCAGAGGCCAATCTTCCTGCAAGCTCCCCCACGACGGGGTCTCTAAGGTAGGGGGATCATGACCCCCCAGTGATACCGGAACAATCTGGCTTTCTTGCGTTGGACACTAGTTTGGTTTTCTGGAGTTTTCGCTTTCTAGCTTTTCAAGTTTTGGGTTTTTAGGCTTTCGGCCTAAGCCTCGTGAATAGGTTTTAGGTAAGGCCTTGAATTGGGCAAATAAAAATGACCTTACTAACCTTGATCCGGCATGAATTCCGAGAAGCTCGATTTCAATTATTCATCAGTTGCGTGATATTAATCGCTTTTGCCTGGCTTTTTGTGTGGCTTGTCAGCATGATCAAGCCGGGGCTTTGGGCAGCGGTGATCGAATTTGCTCCGGATTTCCTGCGGAAATTGGTCGTGGTTTCGCCTGCCCATTTGCTCACCCCGGCAGGTCAGATCTCTGTGCTTTACCTGCACATTGTCCCTCTGTTGGTGTGCATGGGATGGGCCCTTGGGCGGGGTTCCCAGACGGTCGCCGGCCGGATTGCCTCCGGACATATGGAAATGCTGGTACCGAGCCCCCTCCGCCGCATCGAATTGATGCTGGCTCCGGCGGTCGTCATGGTGGTGGGGGCCTGTCTGATGGGGGGATCCCTGTGGGTGGGAACTTGGTTGGGCATTCGCATGGTGCGGCTGTCCGACCCGCCCGATCCCATGCTTTACATGCCCGGGGCTGTCAACATCACTGCTCTCACGGTTTGTTTAGCCGGGATTACCTCCTTGATTTCCAGTTGCGATCAAGATCGATGGCGGCCAGTTTGGGGGGCTATGGCCGTCACCATCCTGGCCGCAATTATCAAACTTGTCGGTCAACTCCTGCCCGGGGGAGAGTGGATCGCCAATTTCAGTTTTCTGACGGCTTACGAACCACAAAAGCTTATCCTCGAGCCCCAAGCCAGCTGGACGCCTCCTTTGCTCCCCGGGGTCAGCATCGCACTTCGCATCTGGTTCAATGTGGTCCTTGTGAGCCTGGGAGTGGTGACCTACGCGGCCTCGTGTGTGATTTTCGTCCGCCGGGATCTACCCGTCCCCCGATAAGATCGCTCACTTCCCTCCCGGATCACGCAGCAACCCCGGACCCAAATGCTACCGGTTTCTCTCCCGCGGGGCCTTCCCCACAACCGGCAGCCCTGTTCCCGGCAAGAGGAAACTTCCAAAGGCACCGGTTAATGGTGATCATATGTTCCAGTATATACATTCGCTCTGTAAGCAGCGGCACCCAACCTTGTGGAGGTAGCGAAACCTAGGAAAAGGGGCATCCCCTGAATTTCCGGGGCTAGCCGGGCTGGAACGTTTTTTCATGGGGTGGTCTCCGGTTGGTGGGTTTGTGCCGGCGAACTTTCCGCGGTGGCCAGATGACTCTCCGATCCCCTTTTTTCGACGGTAAGAGATTGCGGATAGGGAAGTCCCAACAGCTCGTAAATCTCCGGATTTTCCAGCGAGGGGACCACCAAATGGGCACAGGAAAACTCCGTATCCTTGCAATTTACATTGGGCACAGCCACCACGAAGGCCCCCGCAGCCCGAGCTGCCGAACAACCCGTCGGACTGTCCTCCAAGACCATCATCTTTTCCGGGGGAATGCCGAACCGCTCTGCCGCCCGAAGGTACACCTCCGGATGGGGTTTTCCCTGCGAGACATCCTCCGCGGTCAAAGTAAAGGCAAACCGCGGTTCCAAACTGAAAGTTCCCAACAGTTTTTGCAATACCCGTCGCCGGCTGGAGGTGCAGACGGCCTTGGGAATTCCTGCTGCTTCCAGAGCCTCCAGTAACGGGAAAAGTCCAGGCATGGGGGCAAGCCGCGTCTCCACCATTTCCAGAAACAGGGTTTCCGATTCGGCCGCCAAGTCCTCCCACCGTTCATTCAGGTTATGCCAACGGATAATGGTCTCGAAACACGGCTGCGGCGGTCGACCCATGATCGCCGCATTCAGCTCCGGAGTGAACACCAGTCCCCTTCGGGCGAGAAGTTCGCTTGCCACATCCCAGTACACTTCCTCCGTGTTAAACATGAGCCCATCCATGTCAAATACCACTGCCAAAAAACGGTTCATCGGTCCTCCTTCTCGACGTGATTGATCCCTACGGTATCGAAGCTCCTCAATTCGCCGGAGCTCCGAGCCGACCACCGGAGTCCGGGGAGAATAACCTTGCTGGTGCCCCGGGACCTCCGCAAAAAAAAAGTTAAGGACACCGCTAAATTGTGTGCACCGGCCGCCGCTGGCATCGGCTCCCCATTGGCTGGCGTCTTGCCCTCCGGTCATCCAAAGCTACCGCCGGTCGGGTAGAATGATTAGGCAGGTGGGAGGGGACGCGGTCCCTGCCGGGGGCACCGGGTACTCCCGCAACCTTCGTCATCTCAAGCTTAATTTATCCGGAAGGGACCAGTTCCCGGGATAAATTTTCCGCGGCAGCCACGGATAGCCCCAGGCTCGGTCGGAAGATCTTTCCTTTCGGAGAATTACTAGCGTGAAAGTAGTGATAGCGATCATTCAACCGACGAAATTGGAAGCCGTGCGGGAGGCACTCCGGGCTGTGGAGGTCACCCGGATGACCGTCTTCAATGCCCAAGGCTATGCCCGCCAGCGGGGAATACCGGAGCTTTACCGCGGTCGGGAGTATCAAACCACTCTCATGCAAAAGGTCGTGTTGGAAATCGTTGTCAACGACGATTTTCTAGAACGTACCATCCACACCATTGTGCAGGCTGCCCGGACTGGCCTTCAGGGAAATATTGGCGACGGGAAAATCTTTGTGGTCCCGGTGGAGGAAGCCATTCAGATTGAAGATGGAACCCGCGGCCCTGGTGCCGTATAAACTCCCCGGCTGGGTTGCCCGGCCAAACCTTTCGGGGGTTGTTCTGTCGATTCCCCCAACCGCTTTTCCCTTCCACCCGAGTACGACTTCCTTCTAGCCGGGAATTTCCGGCAGGATCTTCACCCGCCGGCCTACCACTTCAATCCTTCCGGCCGCCAGAAGCCGCAGAGCCTCGGGGTAGGCCTCACATTCGGCCTGGAAGACCCGAGCCGCAAGCGTCTCCGGCGTGTCCTCATCGAGCACCGGAACTGCCCGCTGGAGAATAATGGGACCATGATCGTATTCTTGGTCGGCAAAGTGGACGGTACATCCGCTCACTTTTGCCCCGAATTCCAACACCGCCTCATGGACCCGGCGGCCGTAGAATCCCTTCCCGCAAAACGCCGGAATCAACGCTGGATGAATATTCAGTACCCGAAGCTGAAAATCCTCCGGTATCACCAGCCGTTTCAAAAATCCCCCCATCACGACAAAATCCGTATTGACCCGCCGGCAATGATCGAAAATGACCTCGCTGAAGGCTGCCTCGTTGGGAAACTCCTTAAACGGCACCACCACCGCCGGAATTCCTGCCTCCTCCGCAAAACGGAGTCCCCCGGCCTTCTCTGTACTGGAGATGACAAGGACGATATCGATAGGAACGTGACCGGCCCGGCTTTTCTCGATCAAATTCCGGAGGGTTGTTCCGCCTCCAGAGATTAAGACTACAATCCGCAGCCGGGCCCTTCGCGGGAATCGCACCACTGCCGGACCACCCTGAGAGTGCATTGCTACCGACCTTTTCCGTTTTGCAGCCTCCGCTTGTTGACTCCCCTGCATCAAGATGGAGCAAAAAATTCAAGGGACAGTTGTGGCCTTGGCCCGAGCAGCCTTGGGTTGCCTCAGAGCTTTCCCCCCAGGCAGCCCCCGAAAACCGGGAAGACTTCCAGGCACTTTCCCTGCCGACCGTCGCGGCGTTCATTTCCCCTGAAAAACCCCCAATATCCTACCGATTCTTGCTGGTCGCGTCGATTGGGTTCCCTCGGCTATCCGGCCGAAGGGCCAGGGCTTAGTTGTGGGGTTCTCCCCAGGCGTGTGCCCGGGTAATACCGTGGATCCAGGTGGCAATAAATGCGTGGGAGGTTCCGGGAGAAATTGCACCGGCCTCCCGAAAACTTTGCCCGCTTCGAAGGGTTGGAGTCCATCCCCGGGGGGCCCGGGATTTGACCGCGGGTCTGAGTGCTCGCCCAACTCGGCCGGCAGTTATTACCCTTTTGGGGAAAGCTACAGAGTATGAGAACCCGTTGCCCGGGGACACGACACCGCTAGTTTTTCCTTCTCAGTGCACTGGATTTTCAGTCCAGTGTTCGGTCAGGAAGGGGTAAGGACCCACCCCCGAGGGGATGTTTGCGACCTTTTTGTGTTCCT
>Ga0308310_1000819_pt1 | contig 13943 bp, 12 predicted proteins | sample HotsprSampleMS65_FD_203672 | JGI IMG/M metagenome (GOLD analysis project Ga0308310, IMG submission 203672) | Hot spring phototrophic mat microbial communities from Mushroom Spring, Yellowstone National Park, Wyoming, United States - 20090730_MS65 ...
CCAAAAACAATCTGCCGCGGTGCTACAAAGTCGTAATTTCTTGGAGCGGCTAGTAACTGGCTCATGTCTTCCACCGCCTATCCGAGTCTTGTCAACCCCTTACCCAACGTAATCCTCACTTGTGTATTAGTGTTCCAAAAACCTCTTTTAACTACTAAGGAACTCCTAAGGTGCTACAGTTTTCCCTGCTATTGCGACTTTCGCCGCTGGTGTGGCTTCGACTATCTGCCTCCGAAGCCGATCTCCCTTTCTTCGAAGGTGTTTTTTCTATTGCCTTCGGATCGACACTCCCCCGGACCCGCGATAGACCGGCGAACTACCCCTTTCCATTCGCAAGGGTACCCGAGCTTGGTGCCTTTCAATTTGATGTCTAGGAAGTAGTTTGACAATAGGTTGGTTCCGTTTTGGATGTGGAAAGACTAGCAGGCCGCCTGGACAAAGTGCCAACGAGCAGCCCGTCTCAAAACTCAACTGCGATGATGGGCAAAAACGGGTGATTTTAAGCTCTCACCGACATTCGGCCCCGATGAAGCAAGCTCTTGCATTGCGGAGGGAGGGAATGCTCCCCTCAGCGGATCGACCAATGCTACCTCGCAGAGGTACCGTGGGACACTTCTGGGAAAGAGTTTTTTCACCGTTGTGGGTAAACCTCTCTTAAGTTTTGGAACCCGCGAATGCCCGGCCTATGGTGGAAGGATTGGTGGCCTAGTTCCACCGCTTTCATTTGGGATATTGCCTGGGATTGGTGCGGATTCGCTGCGGTGATGGCCTCTTACCGGCCGCTTGCTCCATGGACAACTGCTTCCGGATGCCGTCCCAGAATCGCTTTGAGCTCTTTCAAAACTTGGGGGCACGATGTAACCAAGTTCTCTGTTTCCTCAGGGTCTGTGGAATAATCGTACAGTTCGTATTCGGCCTCCTCAGATGCTGAGCCGATCCGTTTCCACTCTACTAGCCGATAGCGCTCCGTGCGGATCGCCCTTCCCATAATTGCCCCTCGGGGATAGCAGTGGTAGGCGTGGTCGTCGACCCGAGTGTCCGGATCGCGAAGCACAGGGAGCAGGCTGACACCATCGATCGGCTGAGGACCCGGCGGTCGAGGCAGCCCTGCAAGTTCCGCAAGTGTGGGGAAAAGGTCCACGTTTTCGGTAACTTGCCTTGTCACACTTCCAGGCCGAGTAATTTCCGGAGCCACGATAATCAGTGGGACCCGGACGGCCTGCTCATAGTTGGTGTGTTTTGTCCAGATTCCGTGGTCTCCCAGATGAAACCCGTTATCCCCCCAAAGAACGATGATCGTCGAGGAGGCCAGACCTTGTCGATCCAGTTCGTCGATAACTTTTCCGATTTGGGCATCCACATAGCTTACCGCCGCATAGTACCCATGGATAAGTTGTCGCTGGATTTCCTCGCTTGCGAGGTTTTCCAGGGTGAGGGGCCGGTAGTTAAGGATTTCCCCTCCGACTTTGCCAGCAATTTTTGGAGCTCCTCGCGGCGGTGCGGTAGTTTTGGGAAGCTCGAATTGGCCAGAATCGTATAGTTCCCAATATCTCTTCGGGGCAGTGAAAGGCAGATGGGGTTTCACAAAACCTACAGCCAAGAAAAACGGTATGTCTTGGGTTTCCAAGCGAGTCCGGGCTTTTTGGATCCGGCGGATGGCTTCTTCCGCGATCCGGCCATCTGCATAGGCCGTGTCGGGTACATCGAGAATTTCCCACGCCATACCCCGTGGAAGACTCCCAATCCGATCCAGCATCTGGTTAGCAAAATAGGCCTCTTCCCGAGTGATTTGCCCATCGCCGGAATTTTTCGGATCCAGATATTCCACCACTTTTTCAATTACCGGCGGAGTGCTCCAAGATGCTTGGTCTTCGTGGTTGCCATGCCCTGTGTGAAAGATTTTCCCCACGGCCTCCGTCCGCCACCCGTGCTGCTTGAAGTACTGAGGCATCGTGACAGCATCGGGGAGAAAACGGCGGAAATTTTCTGAAAGACTGTACAGACCAATCGATGTGCACCGGGAACCCAGAAGAAGGGCATTTCGCGACGGGGCACAGACGGCTTGGTTACAAAATGCAAGTTCAAACCGAAGGCCCCGGGCTGCCAGCCGGTCGATGTTCGGCGTTTTCGCCCACTTGTCTCCGTAACAGCCGAGGACTGGTTTTAAATCATCCACACAAATAAGCAGAATGTTTGGCCGACGCGGAACCTCCGCCCTCAAGCCCTCTGGTAAACCAATCTCTAGCGCGCTTGCAACAACCCAAGCCCAAAGAGCCCTACTTCTCAAAACACCAAGGAGGCTTTGCATGCCGAAGGTTCCCTCTCTTACCTGGTTTCGGGAAGTCATAGGTGATGCTCCATAGGTTGGGCTTTTTCGAGTAATGCTGGGTCGGGGATAACCTCTCGGGGGGATGGTCCAGCTTTCGGCAACTCGTCATCACGTTCTCTCCCCGGGGGCCGTGCGATAGCCTATCCCCAAGCTTGATTTTGCACGGAATGAAGGGGCAATCAACTGCCCCACGGGCCACGGAGGCAGGGTAAAGCCTAAGCCCACAACTTTGGGTTAGGCCTGGATGACTTTAAGATTCCTTGGCACGAACTATTCAGGACAGCTTGGCTACCACAGCGGCAGAAGTTTTGAGGGGCGAACCCTCTTTTTGGGGCTTTACAGGACCCGCGCGCTCACGGCGAAGAGACCGCGACAGCCTCGGAACTTGCCCTTCAAAGGCCTGGGAGGGATTTCATTTTGATAAGCCTGCCAGTTGAAGGCGAAAGACCTCTCCAAACCCGGTTCGGGATGTCCCCAGGGTTGGAGGGAACCTGCAAATTCCTCTTGAGCACCGCTCGCCAATTTGCCATTAGGCCCGGCTGATCAACCGTGCAAGTGCCAAGGTTATCTAAAAGGTACAGATCCGAGAGTTGTCAAGGTACAGATCGGAGAGTCGTCAAGCCACAGATCCGAGAGTCGTCGACCATACGGATTCCAGAGGTATCTCGACGGAGGCAATCCTGGCCTCTTGGGCCGTGAATTCTTTGGCAATTCTTGACCAATTTCCGGAAAGCATTAGAGAAGTTGCCCGGAGCATGTCTCCCGGATAGACCGAAGGTAAAATCCCGTAAATCAGAGCCCGAGCCTTGGAGATACTCATGTTAGATGAATTCTTCAGAAGTCTCGCGACGAATTGGGCGATAGCTTTTTGGGCCAGCCAACAATTCGGTGTTTCTTTCGCAATTTCTAAAGTTGTGGCCACTAGGACAATTTCGGTGGGTTTACCGCAGGCCAGTCTGCCGGGTAGGGCAAGGCGAATCCTTGAAGGGCCGCCATTCAATGTTGTCCCGCCAGCCTTAAGCTTCAGGATTACCCCAGTATAGAAGACTCTCGGACCTCAGCTCTTCCCACCATGGAAACCGCTCGGCCTTTTCTACGGGAATTGCAACTTCCCGACACAAGCTAGGCCTGGGCTGTATCTGGAAACGGGATTTCTCCAACTTCCGGTGGACGGGTTTTATTCTGTCCGCTAACCGAAGAACCAGTTTTAGACCACCAAAATCGGGTTTTCAGACAGAGCCTCGCAAATGCCCGCAGTCCTTACGGGTTGTATTGAGAATGGGCAGTGTACCCGACTAGCGAACTGTTTCCGATCCATTTCCGCTGAACAAATTCCTCCTCTCCCGACGCTTTTGAAGAGCAGAGCCCAGCCGGTGCAAAAACATTCCCCGGTCAATTGTGGTATCGATAGTGAAAAATGAGATTTCGGGATTCCCGCCAAAGGACCAATTTTGACCACTTCGCACAACCGGTGTGATCGGCCAATTCGCTTAGGTTGGCAAGTCCCGATCCAAGGAAAGAGAGACCGGCCTTCGCACTCCCGGCTGTAACGACATATGGTAGAGCCGATCACTTCTTGCTGCAGCAGTGTGTGGCGAGGTTGGCAGCCCGGGAAGCATGTTCGATCACAAAGTCTACTAATGGGGGAAAGTCGATCAAAGCGGAGGTTGAAAAAAGCACTCTGCTTCCGGCCAGCTCGTTGAAGAGCTTCTCGGACTTACTTCTTGCATAATTGAGAATACTCTGTGCACTTAAGCCCAGGTAAAGCCCTACAACAAGTACGCGCGCGAGATGTTTCAGTGCGTTTAAGATAACCGGTAAACCGTGATGTTCCAATCCTTGGCCTATCCCTACGTGAGCGTAATCAAAGTACGAGATTCCCGATCGCGAACTGCACCAGATCACCAAATCACGCAAACGCTTTTCAATCATCGGTCGTAATTCTGCATCTCCATGAAAAAGGATGACCACACCTTCGTCCTTCGGTTCGGAGGAAAGCTGTTGGATCTCCTGGAGAGTAAACCGTTCTAATAAATCGCCGTCATCCAGGGTGGAAGTATACAAAATAGGCACCCGCGGTTTTGCGATCGGTATCCCCTCCTGCTCTAAATGTTCCATAGCATGACGGGAGTAATAAATGCCAAGAGCAGCGGGCACATCAAAGAGCGAATGATGGCCGACCATTACAAAAATCGGCACTGCCACGATTCGTGTGCATCCAGCTTGTTCTAATCGGGTAAGAGAGTCGGCGATGGTTGGCTCGGCAAACTCCATGAAGCCAAGTTCAACTGAATCAAAAACACCTAACTCGCGAATACGGCCTCGGACCTTTTCCGCGAGACTTAACGCTTTTTCGTTCCATTGGGCTCGCCGCGATCCGTGTGCGACGAGAAGAAGACCAAGTCGTTCATTTGGTGAACTTGCCACAACGTGTGCTCCCACTTGGACGCTAGTGAGCATACCGGTAACTGTACTGAGCAACTGACGTCTGGCGATATGCATAGTTTTGCCTCCTAAGATATCAGAAGGGTTGCAAGCTCGCAATTTTGGAGCCAAAATGCTCTGCTTGGAACCGAAATCCTTTCCAGATAACCGGTCGAACCGACCGCACGCCACCCTCAGGTGAAAGTGGACCTTGGCTGCATCATTTCGGGCGGGTCGTTCGATCACGATCGGCCTAAAGTGTAACGCGGAATCGGGAGGATTTTTCTCAAGGGCCGCGAAAAACTGGGGAAAGCAGCCAGCTTCCACTTTATGTACTAAACCCTATGTACGGAACCTTTGACGGCGACATGGCCGTTGCCACATTGCTCGAAGTTGCCTTCGGCTAAGCCTCGTCCGACGGCACATTGATCGCAAACCATCAGGAAGATATTCTTTTCGGCGACAATTTTGGCCAACCGCTCGCCTACAGGATCTCCCCCACGCAGGCAGAAAATGTGAGCCAGATATGGGGTACGCCGAGCCTGCGCGCGGATCTCCCCGACACAGGTAGACAATGTTGTCATCAAAGAACATCATCCCGACTACCTCAGCGTTGTGATATCCCCCTTCTAATTGTAAGAAAATCATCTTGGTTAACTAAAAAGGGGATGCCATATTCGTGGCAAAAACGTAGGTTACTTTCATTGGTCTTCCTCCTAAATTTTGACGAATCCCATGTTTGGTTGAAATTTACAGAGTGTTCGGTCGAAACCCGCTTGGAATGCCGCATACAAGGGTTATTCTTGAGTAATCTCTCCTCCGATACGGGTCGCAAAAGCGCGCCAGACATTTTCAGCAATCGTTTCTTTCACGAAGCGAACACTGCCGTCAGCAAATAACACATTGACGCCGCCGGGGTGATGACTCCGGGCTCCGATATAGCCGATTCCATGGGCGGCTGCATCGGTTGCTTTTGCGTTAGGCCTCAAATATGCGGAATAGGTGGTGCTGGTTGGTCTCCCAGCTATCCATCCGAAACCGCGGCTTCCAAGCCAGCGGTCACAAGTCATGGTGATGGATTCCAGGTCGGGATTAAAATAGCCGGCCAAGCCCGGGGGCGGATTATTTTGCGAAGCAGGTAATCGGCAAATATGACGTGAGCGCGCCAGCTGAGTGTGGATCACGCCCGTCACATTTTGGCGTGATCCTAAAAGCGTTTCTGAGATGACCATCGTGTTACTTGAGCCATCTAACAGATCGCGCAAACCTAGGCTCGAGCCATAGTAAAAGACCCCATCCGTGGGGTAACGAATGTCGTAGGTATAATTCGTTCCTGAACCCGTGCAAATGACATAATTACCGCCGGCGACGATCACTCCAGGATTTTCTTCATATAGGTCCTCGGCTCCGTCGCTGGGACAACGGAGTAACGTGACGCGGGTTTTTGCCGCTGCTTGCTGAGCCGGGTTTAATTGGGTTACTCCTCGCCCATAAGTCAGGTAAAGAGGCTGTCTGAAATCTATAAGAGCCTGAAGCTGTGTTTGCTCGATAAAAGGGAAGAGCTTAGCCTGAACGGAGAAGCTTGTCGCCGAGGTGAGCCCCAGTCCGGGGAAGCAATTATAAACGCTGTGATAGTTGTGGAGGGCAAGCCCTAATTGCCGAAGGTTGTTAATGCAGGAAGCTCGTCGGGCCGCTTCGCGAGCAGCTTGAACGGCAGGTAACAGGAGCCCGATCAGAATACCGACGATCGCGATGACTACCAGGAGCTCTACGAGCGTGAAACCTTGATTTATGTTTCCCAGGCGATGTTTCTGCATGGGATTTCCTCCTCGTTTATGAACGATTGGTTTGTATTGCTTGAGTAAGGTACTGATGTACAGATGGCTCCGAGGAACTGCGGGATTCGTCGCACGGCCTGAAGCGTTCCACAAGCGAAAAATGTACCTCCCCTCTTCGGGGCCCCTTGGGGAAAGGAGTAACCGTAAGGGCTAGCCCTACTGAAACCACCCCAAATTCCGGGAGCTTCAAGAAGACAAAAAGCCTCAGGCTACCCGTTCGGCAGGAAAACTCCTTCCGGAAGCCTACCTGCCCGAACAGCTGGGGAGAGTGTTTTTAGGTTTGGTCCTTACAGGCAGAACAGCGTGGATGTCGTCACGAGCGCGCAATTCGTCGCTGCGACTCCACCTTGAAATTGGATCGGTTTTGGAGCGGCAAAACGAAATTCAGGCCGCGTGATTTGCACAGCTGAGAAGATCGCGAGGAGGACTTCGGGCAACCGGGAGGCAATAAGCCGGTGGCAAATTTGTTACCGTGGTGACCAATTCGGGAAGTGGAAAAGTCACGAAAAACAGACACACCAAATCGGCGGTCGGCACATACGATCGGGAGAGAGCAAGAAGTCGGCAAATCCAGCACTCGTGCGGGGAATGACCCTGCCAAACAAAAGAAACCCTCAGCGGATTGTGAGACCGTTTAGCCAGGTAAAGCGGCTCGGTAGCGGGGTATTCCTCCTGGGTGAGGCCGGTTGAGATATTTTTTACCCAGTGCCCCGTGGCCCCACATCCAACATGTTCCGGAGGGGCTAGGGGACAGGACAGGTCGAAACAGAGTTCAGGGTGGCTACAACCGAAGTCACAAGCTTTCTGACAGGGATGATTATTTTTCCCACAAGAGGGAGCGGGCAAATGCTGGTGCACATAGGGAGCCAACGTCGCTCCCAGGAGCGATAAGGCTACTAGCACACGGATGGCGATGAGATTGGCCGGGTGTTTAGGCATCTCTTTGGTCGCTCCCAACAAGAAGTATCCGCAAAACCCTGCCCTATTATACACCCGCAAGGCAAGAGCAGTTCGCAGAGACAAACGCGAGGCAAGAGCGGTTCGGATAGACAAATGCAAGGCAAGAGTAGTTCGCAGGTTGAGTTTCTGAAATTGCCCTTTGCTAGCAAGGGTGAAAATACCGTCTCAATTAGACTCGTTGATGTTGTACCCCGGAAAGTTTTTCCGAACAGTGGGCACTTGGTCAAGAGAGGCTGTTTTAACCTGCCTAAAAGGGGGATGTTGCCCGATTTAGCGATTTCGCTGGCTCTGAAAAAGGGCCGCCCGTCGTGTTGGGGGACGTGCTATGGCCTTAACAACGTTCAACGGGGATGATAGGTCAGTATTCAGAAGGTGTTTCCATTTCTCCGGGGAAAAGGGTGCCGAAAATTGCCCTATGGACGCTGCAGATTTCTATACTATCAATGTGTTCAGGTATAGGTACAAACTCATCCGCAACACGGCTTGGAAGTCCCCTATGCCTTAGATTTGGTGCCGATTTCATCCTCCAGGGACGCCGAGTATCGCGTTGTTTAAAATGGCCGATCATGTGAAGAGGCTTGCTATGGAGGACCGTTTGTTAAACAGGAGAATTGGGCGTTGAGAAAAGCGCGCGGTCATAGCTTCGTAGGGCAAACGGGGTTGCTGGTTTGGGTGAGGATTCGAGGCAGGTTCCCATATTAATTGTGTGAGATTAATTGCGTGAGCTAGGTGGACCAGTCCGCGGTGACTTTTAGGATCATTTCCCCTGGATCAAAATTTGTTATGAGTATTGGTGTTAACTCCGTGGTTCGCGGCATTTACCATGCCCGGGAGTTTGAAATGAGGCGGACTGGTGGCCTATTCCACTTTACTTCGAATAAGGTCACGAAGTCGGTTGGGGCTCAGCTCTTCGAGGGAGTTGATGATGAGGTCGGCCTCGGCGAGAGTTTGGCGGTCTCGGCCGGTGCTTACCAAGCCCACGGCAGCCATCCCGGCGGCATGGGCGGCACGAATTCCCACCGGGGCATCTTCGATCACCACACAATGTCGGGGGGGAAGTTGCAATCGTTGGGCGGCCAAAAGGAATACCTGCGGGTCCGGTTTACCCCGGGTGACATCCACGCCGGTCACCATGGCATCGAAGATGGGGAGAGCTTCGAGTTTCTCCAGGACTAGCTTGACGTTTTCCGGGGGACCCGAAGAACCCACCGCAAGGCGGAACCCCGCCACCTTCAGCTGCGATAGCAAGCTCCGAACACCGGGCATCTCCGGGAAATTCTGGGATATAATCCGGCGATAGTAGCTCTCCTTTCGGCGGTCCAGTTCTGCAATTTCGGCGTCGGTAAACCGGCCTGGGCCCCAGTAAGCTTCCACAATTTCCCGACTGGTCCTGCCAAAATGGCGAGCGAAATCGGCCTCGGTGACCTGAACACCCAACTCCGCCGCGAGCTCCCGCCAACTCTGAAAATGAGCATGGTAGCTATCTACCAGTACACCGTCCATGTCGAAGATGACGCCGAAGGTTTCCGCGGCGGTTTGCAGAAGGGTTTTCTCTTGCGGAGTGGTCATGGCTCGACGTCTCTGCCTGCCCAAGGGAGGCCTATTGGCAGTTTAATCACCTAAGTAGCGAACCTTAATAACTGATTTTTTGGCCCAAAGGGCGTTGTCCCAGGCTTTCCGGGTAACTAACAGAATTCCGGGGATTTCGAAGAATTAAATGGTTCGACGAATTAAATGGAAAGCACTCTCCGTTTGCGGGGAAAAACTTTGGCAAAAACCAATCCCCCAACGAAAATCCCGTTTCCCTTACTGGGCGTGCCCAAAGCAAAGAGGATCCTGGGACCCGGTTGTATTCTCCCTCTCCACGGGAGCCTTCGGTAGCAGCTCCTGAAGCCGTGTACAATTGAAGGCGAATACAATGTGTTGGCAAAAAGCTACCGCGAAACGATGATGCTTCTCCTACTGCGTTTCCTCGGCGGGCGGGTGGACCGAAAATGAAGCCGGCTAACGGTCCCGTTTTCGTCGGTTGTACGCTTCCATAAGCTTTACCCCAGGAAATTCTCCTAGGAACCATTGTTGCGGTTACTCTTTTGTGCCTTGTGGGAGCGTTAAGGTCCGGATTCAATTTTTTGGGGTTTTGGCAATAGGAGTGTGCAAACGGCAGCTGCAATCAAGAGTCCCCCGGCCAGGAGGTAGGCTGGGGTGAAACTTTTGTAGATGTCGTAGAGGCCCCCCGCAGCCAAAGCAAGGGAAAATCCGCCGACTCCGTAGGCAGTAAAAAGCATCCCGTAGTTGGCTCCGAAATGTTTCAGGCCGTAGTAGTCTTTGGCAGCTGCAGGAAAGAGGGCTAGGTTGGCACCAAAGTTGGCCCCAATGAAGGCCGAAATGATACACATAATCACCGGATGAGCAAGGAAAGAATCTTTATTGATAGTGGACAAAAGCCAAATCAGAATGGCTTGAAAGATAAAACATCCCAAAAGGGTTTGCCGCCGGCCGATGTAGTCGGAAAGGATGCCTGTGACCACCCGACCAAGTCCATTGCCAAGGGCCAAGGCTGCCACCAAGACAAATCCCAACTTAAGGCCGGCCTGCAGTTCTCCGATGGCGGCCAACTTGGAGATGATCATGAGGCCTGCTCCTGCACCGCACGCATACATGAACCACATCATGAAAAAACTAAGAGATTTAAGTACCTCGCCGGGGGCAAGTTCGGGGCTTAAGGTCGCCCTGCCGCCTGCAGAAGTTTGCAAGCTTCCTTGGGATGCCAGCTGGGCCCGATATTCCATCGGGGGAACTATGAGGAGTTGGGCCAGCCCGACAATTATTGCCAGAAAGGCGATGCCCAAAGCGAGCACAGTCCCCGAGATCCCTAAGGATTCAATGAGTGCTTGCGTCAAAGGTGCCGCATACAGTGAAGCAAGCCCGAAGCCGGAAACCACAATCCCGGAAATCATGCCTGTTTGCTGCGGGGGAAACCATTTGACAGCAGCCGGGATGGGAGCTGAATAGGCAAATCCAATCCCCGAGCCGAGCAAAATCCCAAACCCGATCATCCATCCCACAGGCGACGTGGTTAGACTCGAAACGATAAACCCCAAACCGACCAAAATGCCCCCCAAAGTAGCAGCAGTTCGGGGCCCGAAGCGGTCTTGGATCCGGCCGCCAGGTACCATCATGAGGGAAAACAGGAGGACAGCGATCGAATAGGGCAGAGAGCGAGCCGTCTCGCTCCATTCCCAGTTGTCCGGGATCGCCTTGCTGATGACACTCCAAGTGTAGAGCACACCCAAAGCAAGATTGATCCCCAAGCCTGCTAGTGTCACAATCCAACCGCGGGATCGCAAAGACGACATCGTCGCCGCTTGTGCACTCATCTCTGACTCCTAGGTTCAGTGTGGACGGTTACTTTTTGGCGAACCGACAATTGAAACTGGAATAACTTAAACTGGAACAACTTGCCCTTTCTTCTCGGCCAGTGTGCCAAGCCATTTCAGATTGGTCACTCGCTTAGACCTTACTGTGGGGTACCTTCTCCCCTGCAGCCAGCGGGCTCGCGACAGGGCGGCGATTCCGAAATTGTCGAGCACGCCTTCTCCCCTGTGACCAGGGGATCGGGTTTTCACCTGTGACCAGGGGATGGAGAAAATCCGGAGGAATTTCCCTCATAGGTCAGGGGGGAATTTGCATCACACGATGTCGTGCCGTTCCTCGGGTCCCTTCCTCCGGTTAAAACTTATCTTCCCCGCATTGCCCATGCCTCCGGAGGATATGGGCAGCAGCCAGCCCAGAGGCAAATCCCCAAGGAAAGCCCGGGCGGCGGCTTCGGCCCCCATGATCCCGATAGCCCACAGTTCCTACTTGGCGGCAGAGTTTAGCCCCCACAAACATTCAAGCCGAAAGCATTCAACCCGAGTCTAATATCGGCGGGGATCTGCCGCTTTGGGCTCAGTGACCTGGCCCGCACCCTTTTCGAGCTACTCCCCGAGACCTTCTCGAGAAGTCCCAAATTATACTTTCACCTATAACAATTTACCAATGGCCCCTAGGTCCGCTCGCCCTGGGCCTGACCACGAGAGACCAAGACCCAACCGAGGGTGGTTTCTAGGCCAAAGTTCCGGGGTGGAGAAACCTTGGCGGCCAGAGAAAACTTTGTGGATTTGTAGGTCGAGTGGAGAAGCCGTTCGATTCGGATGCGGACTTTGGGGGCTTGCCTTCGGAAAGCTCTGGGTTTCCGACACTTCCGTGCACATGGAGCAGAATTTGCTATCACAAAAACGGTGGCAGGGGCACTCGGGAGAGGTATTGCTTAGGCGAAGACCAATCCCTCGAGTTGCTCGGCCAGTCTGCGGCGAGCAGTATGCAGTCGCCGTTTGACCGTCCCCAGAGGGCACCCGAGGCGAGTACTAATTTCCGACAAACTCTCCCCACGAAAGTAGTGAGCTAGCAGGGTATCCTGGTCCAAAGTCCGCAAAGCAGCTACTGCGGAGCGAACTTCCCGAACTAGCTCTTTTTGCTGGAGAAGCTCCGGGGGGGTAGGGGTTCGGGCGGAAATACCGGCGTTTTCCCATGTCCAGTTGCGACCCGGGGCAGGCTTTTGCCCATGGAGGCGGCCTCGATAACGGTGGAGGGTTCGGCGGGCAATCACCTTTATCCAGGCGGGGAAAAGTCGGCCTATGCGGAGTTCCCCGATGTGTCGGATAGCCTGAAGGAAAACTTCCTGCGTGGCATCTTCTGCCTCAACCCGATCGCCTAAGTGTCGAGTTAGGTACCTATGTACACTGGGGTAAAAGCTGGAAGCCAAAATTTCCCAAGCCGAGCGGTCTCCGCCACGGGCCAAACTTACGAGAATTTCGACTTCTTCCGCGGTCAAAAGTCTTTCCGTCGAATCCCCCCCACCCCTTTTGGTCCCACAAGTGGGCTCGCTCCGCACGAGGAGAACCCGGCTACCAAACTGGGGAGTTCGCTTGGCGGTATCCAGAGAGGTCCCAGCGGAAACACCCCTGGGAGAACATGTTCCTGGGTCGAACTCCTGGGTGCTTTGTTTCGGAATGAGTTCGATCGGTTTGGCTTTGCAGATCATGGACGAATTTCTTTCGCTCTGGAGGTTGGGGGGCTTAGCTCTGTATTCCTTAAGCGGCTAGGCCTGCGGCAAACTGAGGCACAGTTCTCTGGGTCCAATCCGAAATGTTGCAGTTTCCTGTAAATCCATCAGGGGCTCTCTTCGGCAATAGATCTTGGCGGCAGGGGAATGCTTTTTTGGGAGTATGGGTTGACAGATGTTCCGATCCTTGCCTTTTTCCCTTCACCGGTTCGTTGGAAAACTGTGGAAGTGCAAATACTGCCGGTTACAGGGGGCGAAGCCAGAGCGGGGAAAGCCCGCGGAGAAGCAAGAACTTCCGGAGCGTTGGGCGGGGGGAATTTCTAATCTGGACCGGTCTCTTTTGGGCCGATGCCTTTAGAGGGATGAAAGTCCAAGGCAGCGTGCTCTACCGCCGGTTTGCTCCGGGCTCCGGGGCTTTCCCGGAGGCAAGCAAGCCGACGGCGTGGCCCGTGGTTGGCCGTGGCGAGGTCGCCTCTGCCTTTCCACCTCGCACCACGCCGCACCGCCGGGCCAGGCCCAATCCTCCTCCAATGCCGATGAAGCTTACAGATGAGCCATATGAACTCGACAACTTGACAGTGGCAGGCAGTGAGAGGGATGCAAAACCCACCCGTCCTGCTAACCCCAAGGCCAGCAAGGATCCAACTTTCCGATTCCGATTTCCGCCAAATTCGGACGGGCTTGCCATTCTCAACTGCCGGTTTCCAGATAACTAATCTTTTGCAGCAACCTATAAGCCCGCGATCTTTGGATCGCGGTCCAGTTTTGCTTCAAAGCTGAAATTTTTCGAGCTATCCGCCCTTCGAGAAACTTCCACTTTGATGTGCAAATTCCCATTCTCCCGGAGGGAGTAATTAAAGAATTGAGCGAGTAACTATGGGATCATCGCTCACCTTCACCACTCAGATAAACCACCGGAAATTTATCGCAATTCTCCAATTCTGGCAAGGGTCGCTTGGCTTGAGAGGTTAAGTTCAGAGGCCCTCTATTGTTTTCGGAGAGCATTCCGCGTTAGTTGGAAGGAACTTTTTCCAAGAATAAGCAAAAAAGAACGGACTTTCCAACTAAAAGCAGCAAGGTAACCCTTGGAGCAGGCGAATCCCCTCTGATGGGGCACGTCCAAGTCCACCCGCGAACGGGTAACCACCCGGGGGGACTGCCGCGGAAAAAGGGGGTTAAAGTGGATCGTGCAGCTGGGGCGGGCTAATGCTCGAAGAGATCTGAAACCCTCCATTGGGGGGAAAATCTCAGCGGGACCTAAGATTTATCCCCAATTGGGCTATTGTGG
>Ga0308310_1000826_pt1 | contig 13922 bp, 11 predicted proteins | sample HotsprSampleMS65_FD_203672 | JGI IMG/M metagenome (GOLD analysis project Ga0308310, IMG submission 203672) | Hot spring phototrophic mat microbial communities from Mushroom Spring, Yellowstone National Park, Wyoming, United States - 20090730_MS65 ...
CCGTCCACACAATACTCTTGAAGAAGCGCAGCCCATCGCGCACGACGCTGAGTTTGCTGCGTCCCGAGCGCTCTTTGTACGGGATCGGCATCTCGACCATGCGCAGGTTTTCGTGCAACGCGCGCGTGCTCATTGCCGGCGTGAAGTCGAGCGTGTCAGGGAGGGGATAGAGGATCGGCAGCACCTCGCGGCGGATGACCCGCTGACCGCTGGCGCTATCGCTGATGCGCACACCTGCCACCAGCGAGAGCAAACTGGCAAAAATGAAATTTCCGATACGTCGCACCAGCGGCATCTCGCTGGTTGCCCCCGCCATCCGACTGCCGATCACCAGGTCGGCGCCGTCGAGCGCAATTTTGCACATCTGCGGGAAGTATTCCGGCGGATAGGTGCTATCCGCGTCGAGGAAGCCGAGCAGTTCGCCCGTCGCCGCCTGGAACCCGGTCTTGAGCGCCCCGCCATACCCCTTGTTCGGCTGCTGGATCAGGCGCACCCGTGGCACATAGCGCCGCACAATCTCCGCCGTGCGGTCGCGTGAGCCATCATCGACTACGATACATTCCAGCGTATCGACGCCATACTTCGGCAGTTCAGACTCGATAGCCAGCACCCGTTCCACGATTGCCGCAATGCCATCTTCTTCGTTGTACGCCGGGATCACGACCGATAGTGTTGTCATACCGCTTGATTCCTCCATCTCATACGCACCTGTCGCGCAGCGCCCGTCAGGCGCCCGACGCAGGAACGGATCCGCCATATCACTGCTGGAGATCGTGGCATGGAGATATGACAATCGGATGACGTAACGGGGAATCAAGGGTGAGGGGTGCGTCAGGAGTCGGCTATTTCACGACCCGATAGAGGCTGTAGACGCCATGCCTGGCGACCAGTTGGAGATTGCGAGAGGTGAGGTATCTGTCGTATATCTTTGTCCACGAGCCAAAACTGCCCACAAGAATATAATCTGGATGTGAAGGGACGGCATCGCGCACATCGTCAGGCAATCGTTGGCGAAGCACGAGGTGGCGAGTATATACATTCGCCGCATGAGTAGACGGATAGATGATGCGCCGATCAGACTCGATGCTGAACTCCCATTCCCATGATGCAACGATTGCATCTTCAGGAACGATGCGTTGTAAAACTGTCACCATCTGCCGGTAGCCGTTGTCGGAAGGAGAGAGGACGTTGTAAACTTTATCTGGCAGACCCTGATACACCACATACGTACCGCATAAAAGAACGACTATCGCTTTTCGGGGAATAGTGGGGATCGCAGTGTAGTTCCAGAGCGCGATGAGAGCGCCTGCAAGCGGAATCGTCGTCAGCACAAGAAAGTAAAAAGCGTACCGCGCCCACCCGATCGACAGCGCAGCAAACCACACCAGGTTGACCCCCAGAAAGATCAGCAATACGGCGTGTACAAATCCGTGAAAGGTTGGCTGGCGCGCCTGATAGACACCCCATATGACTGCGAGGACTCCCCACAGCCACCATCCCGTTCGCCAGAGGACGCTCAAAGCATTGCGCCAGCGCTCTGGATCAAGCGCTGCGATATGGAGCCAGAATCCATCGCGCAATACTGAAGCATTGTCCTGGAATCGATCACTACCGACAATGGCGATCTGAGCTGCATACCAGCCAGCGACACATGCCATAGCGCAGACGCCGGGAACAATCACTGCCAGCCAGCTGGCCCTGTGATAGTACAGTCTGTCCAACACCAGGATAACCCCCAGTGCGACGGGCACGAGAATGAGCACCTGCGATTTGGTGACCATGGCAATGCCCCAGGCAATCCCGCTGAATACCCAGGCGACCGGAGCATACGTTTTGCGTTCCAGCGAGCGGAACCAGATCGAAAGACCAATCAGCAGATAGGCGAGCGCAGGAACTTCGCCCAATGCCTGGCGTGCCATCGGCACAAAACTGGCATAGATATCATATGTGCCTGCCAGCAAAAAGAGGAAAGCCAGGCTGGCGCCGCCATCTCCGATGAGCCATCGCGCTATGAGAATAAATACAACACACGCCAGCACCGCAAATGGAAGGACAACCATCCGCGCCAGCCAGACGTCTGGACTGAATATGCGGTATGCAAGGGCAATCGGAACGATGACCGTTGGACCGGTCTGGATCGCCGGATCGAGAATTCGGGGCTTTTCCGGGTCTGGCAATGCATACAAGCCGCTACGAGCCAGCGTAGCGGCTGTGCCTGCGTTTAATCCTTCATCAAACCAGGGGGGAGGATACAGGGGTTGATGAGCGTACAGAAGATATCCAATCGCCAGTACGCTAACAACCAGCGCGATGAAACGATACGATGAGATGTGAAGACGAAGCGTCATTTCAGCGATAATGGGAGTAAATCATCTCATTTTACAATCCGACGAATCACATCAATACACGGTCAGGTTCACCGGCGCTGCTGGCTGCTTGCGCAGGTCGCGCACAACGCGCGCCGGATTGCCGACGGCGACGCAATAATCGGGCACATCACGGGTCACGACGGCGCCTGCGCCGACGACGGCATTTTTGCCGATGCGAACTCCATCGAGGATAATCGCGCCGCCCCCAATCCATGCGCCGTCCTCGACGATGATGCCCTGACAGGTGATCCCCTGGAGGCTGATCGGTCTGGTCGTATCGTGATAGATATGGTTCACCGCCAGCATCTGCACCATCGGCGCGAGAAAGACATCATCGCCGATCCTGATGCCGCCCTGACCCCGCAAAATACACGCTTCGCCGATCAGCGACCGCGCGCCGATATGAATGCCAGCGTGCGGCAGATTGCGGAAATTGTAGACGTGCAGGATGGCGTTCTTCATCACATAACTTTCGCGACCGATGGAGATGCCGCCAGGACAGGCATGGAGGTAGACGCCGTGATCGAGGTACACGCCCCGTTCGAGACGCACATGATCGGCAAAACGAATGCGCACCCCGTCCTCGATCGCTGCCACGCCCTCCATGTGCAGGATTGCGCGATACGCAACCGCGCGCACGCCAATCCCGACAATACCCGGAATCCATCCCGCCGCCGCCTGGACGATCTGCTCCCAAATATACCGACCAATCGACGATGACTGGCGCGAGAGATAGAGGTTTACCTGGTCGATCATGGCTGTTTGCTGTGTCTGCGGTTTCTGGCGCGCCCTGATCGATGCGCTTTTGCAGTCGAAGAAGGCGCTTTTGCTTCTCTGGGCGCATTGGAGCGTTGTGATGAGCCGGGCTGCTGATCCGAAGATACATGCTCTGGATGCAGCAGTGCGCCAGACTCTGGCATCTCCTGGCCATTGACGCTCCGCTCTGGAACACGAACGTCCTGGCGCTGATCGACCTGCCCGACCAGCGCTGCATCAATCTCATCCGACATACGCGCAACAGCCTCCGGCGGCGGCGGTACGATCACGCGGCGCTCGTCGTTGTTGGGAACGTCATCGGGAGGCGGCGTGATAATGACATGCTCGGCTTCCGGGATCTGCGACGTATCGATATCGGAAACCACCGATGCCTGCGGCGCCGACGACCAGCCATCATGACGCGGTTTGCCGGTGTGCGCTGTCGAAGCCGCGCCATTCCCCGACAGATCGGGGAGAGCCGGTTTGCGATGCCAGGGCCAGGCGCCGATCAAGGGGCGGCGGGGCGACTCGAGAGCAGACGGTTCGAGCAGCACTGCCCCCATCAGGTGCGTGCGCTGATCCTTCTGGAGACGCTGCCTGCTCTGCGCAATCACATCCTGTTCGTCAACCGCCGGATCGATCACCACCACAACCCCGTCTACATGCGGCGCCAGTAACGCCGCATCCGGTCCAGTCATCACCGCCGGACCGTCAAAGATAACGACATCGGCAATGCTGCCGAACAGATGGGTCAATTCGTGCCAGCGACGCGAACTCAGCATCGCCGGTTGCGCATCGAGCGTCGGCGCTGCCGGGAGGAACGCCACATTCTGGATCGCGGAAGGAAGAAGACGCGCTCGCAATTCCTGACGATCCCCCGCGCCCAACTTCGTCCACGGGCGACCGGGATCAGGCTCAGCACTGAACAGGCGGGTCAGGTGCGGTTGAGTCGGCTCTGCATCCACCAGCAACACCCGGTGCCCGGAGCGGGCGAACAGATCGGCAAGATCGACGCTGACTGCGCTGCGCGCCTCATTTGGTTGCGTTCCGGTGACCAGCAACGCACGCACCCCTTCTTCACGCGCCGCCAGCATCAGATTGGTTTGCACCTGCCGCATCGCTTCCAGTCGGCGCTCCGCGAGGGTTTCCGGCACAAATTGGAGCGGGGGACCTTTCGGAACACTCCCAAGAACCGAGAGATCGAGGCGATCACGAATATCACCCGGACCGCGCAGCCGTGGATCGATCCGATCCAGCACATACGCCGCCGCTACCGCAATGGCGAACCCGCCGAGACCGGCAAAGAGGATCGTGAGATTGCGGCGCGATGGCAACGGACTGACCGGCGGTTCGGCTGGCTCGAACGGGGTCAGAACGTTTACGACACTGCTATTCTTGTAGGACAGAAGGCGATTGTACGTGTCCTGTTCCTTGCTCAGGCTCGCTTCGAGTTGCATCAGCGTCTGGTTGATCTCCGCAAGGTCGCTGGCGGACACCACCTGCTGACGGCGAAAGGTCGTCTCCTCGATACGCGCGCGCAGATCGTTCAACCGCGCCTCACTCTCGCGCAGTTGCTGCTCGATGGTCATCTGCTCGGCGGCAATTTTGTCAGGCGATGTCGGGCTGTAGGCGATCAACTGATCGGCGATGGCATTGGCGATGGCTGCGGCACGCACCGGGTTCGAGTCGGTCACGTAGATTTCGAGCAGGTTTGCGCTTGGCACCACCGATGTCCGCAGCATATAGGTGGCGATCACATCCCAGGAAAACGGCAGGTTCAGTCGCTCCTGCACCGGTTGGAGGATGCGCTCACGTTTCGCCAGTTCGCCATAGAAACGTCCAAGCGACGATCCCAACTGCAACTGGATCGGATCGGGGCGCTGGCTTTCGAGCGTGTTGCCGATCATGAGGGTTGCGCGCGCGACGTAATAGCGCGTTTCGGTGCGACTGACAGCGAAAGCGACGCCGGAAGAGAGCGCAACCGCAACAGGAATAATCCACCACCAGCGCACAATCGGGCGTGCCAGGCGGATCAGTTCATTCAGGGTAATCATCACCGGCGGTTTCTCCTGCAAGCCGTTCGACATCACTATCATTCGTGGATCGAACTGCCGGCGCGTAAGGCGCGGCAGCCGTGGGACAGCAACACGGCGTCTTCTGGCTGATACGGCAATCGGTTGATCCTGTCACTGCCACGAGATCAATGACGCCCCGGCGTAGCGTTCATAGAGCGGATGATCCGCTTCGCGCCGCGCCAGCGCAACGTTTTCCTCGCGCATCACCCAGGCGACCGCGCCCAGCAGGTCGTTCGCAATATACGCTGGCGGATATTTCTGGATCTCCGGCAGCAGCGCATGGTGCGCTCCTCTTCCGGTACGTACCAGTATACTACGTATTCCCATCGCCTGCCCGGCAGCGATGTCAGTCCAGGCGTCGCCAACCAGGTAGGCGTGCGAGAGATCGACGTTCCATCGGCGCGCAAGATCGCGCAGCATGCCCGGGCGGGGCTTGCGGCAGTCGCACCTGACATGGTCGTCGTGCGGGCAGTAGCGAATATCGTGGATCTGTCCGCCATACCGCGCTACCTGCACCTGCATCCGCGCATGAATGTCTTCGACAACCTCCGCCGAAACGACGCCCCTGCCGACGATCGCCTGATTGGTGACCACGAAGACGCGAAACCCGGCAAGGTTGAGCCAGCGTAGCGCTGCCAGCGTACCCGGAAGGAACACGAACTCCTGCCATGATTTGACGTGATCGACACGATTTTCGTTGATCACGCCGTCGCGATCCAGAAATATCGTTCGCATTGGAGCACCTTTCCATCTGAGCGAGGTTCGGAAACGCGAACTACGGCGCTGCAGCCGCAGCGAGGACGATCATTCGTTCCAGTTGTACGGCGAGTCGAGCAGGTTGGTATGCAACACGATGCGCGCCCCCTCGAACTCGAAGGCGAAGCGCATCTGGATCAACCCCAGGCGTGTCAGTGCGGCATGCACCGCTTCCTGCCGATCTTCGCGGCAGTAGAGCATGAGAAAACCGCCGCCGCCGGCACCGGTGATCTTGCCCCCGCCGGCGCCAGCAGCGATCGCTGCGGCATACGCTTCATCGATTGCACTGTTGGAAATACCGCTCGCAAGTTGTTTCTTGTGCCGCCAGCTTTCATCGAGCAGTGCGCCGAAGTCATCGAGTCGTCCATCTTCGAGCGCTGCCTTGATCTGCCAGCCCAGTTCTTTGATGCGGTGCAACGACTCGACCGTTTTGCCCGCGCCCTGCCCGCTGCGTTCGCGCTGCTCGCTCAGGATATCGCGCGCCTGTCGCGTGGCGCCGGTGTAGAAGAGCATCAAACGACGTTCGAGCGCACGGACGTTGCTTGCGCTCATATTGAGCGGCGTCACGCGCACCCCGTCGGCGCTGAACTCGAAACAGTTGAGACCGCCAAACGCTGCGGCGTACTGATCCTGCTTGCCGATCGGCGCTTCGAGACGCCTGGTTTCGATTTCATACGCCGTCTCAGCCAGCTGGCGCTTGTTCATCGCGTTGCCCGCCAGCGTGCTGCAAATATTGCAGAGGGTCACCGACACGGCGCTCGATGATCCCAGCCCTGTTCCGGGCGGCACTTCCGATGCGATGAAGATATTGACCGGCACACGCAGGTTGAAGTGTTCGTAGATCACCTGACCCATGCGCATTTCCAGGTTGCTGTTCACAACCCGACCATCCACCGGCACCTGAAGAATACTGCTGCGATAATCGGCGGAAATGACCTGGAAGGTCGTATCGAAATTCCTGGTCACGATGCCGTAGATGTACTTGTTGATCGACGCGCTGACGACCATGCCGCCAAAACGCTCATAGTATGCGGCAAGATCGGTTCCGCCGCCGCCAAAACTGATCCGTACCGGTGAGCGTGCAATGAGCATGCTTCATCTCCTTAACGCACAGGGGCGTTGATCGCTGCCGGTGAAAGTGAACCACGGCGGCACAACACCGCCGTTGTCACTGCTGACGCTACTCTAGCACGCGGCAATGAAGCCGCGGTAAACTGAGGAAGTAGCGACTATGACATTTTTCTTACGAACCGGTCGTTTGTCGCCCATCCACCGATGTGCTACACTGAATCAACAAATCGCAGATGGGTCCGGAGGGGGATGTGGCACGGGTCATTGCAGTTGCAAACCTCAAGGGCGGTATCGGCAAAACCACAACGGTGGTCAATGTGGGTGCGGGTCTGGCATTGAAGGGCGCGCGCGTTCTGCTGGTCGATACCGATGCCCAGGGGAACCTGGCAATGGCTTTGGGGATCCATCCCCGCCGCACGCTCTACGATGTCCTGGTCGATGGCGCCCCTGCTGAACGTTGCATCGTCGAAGCCCGTCCCGGACTCGATCTTCTGCCGGCTGATGCAACCCTGCTCGGTGCACAACCGATCATTGCCCGCCGACCGGATTGGAGCCGCGTACTGGCGCAGGCGCTTCAGCCGGTCGCCAGCGCCTATGATTTTGTGCTGATCGACTCCGCCGGTTCGCTGACGCCCTTGAATGTCAATGCGCTGGTCTGCGCCCACGATGTGATCGCCCCCACAACGGTCGAGCATTTTTCGATCAAAAGCCTGGAATTGCTGACGCTCCAGATCGGGCGGATCAAAGGCGCTGCCGGGCAGGTGCGCATGATTATTCCGACAATGTACGACCCGCGGGTGCGGCAGTCCGGCGAGTTGCTTGCGCAGCTCCGCACCCGCTATGGCGACCGGGTGACGCCGCCGGTGCGCGTGAATGTGCGCCTCTCTGAGGCGCCTGCGCTGGGCAAAACGATCTATGAGTACGACCCGCGCTCACGCGGTGCGATCGATTATGCCATGCTGGTTGAACACATCAGTCGATCGTTTGGTTTTACTGCGCGTCCACAACCCGCCTGCCCGCCATCGGTCGTGCCGCAACCCCCGGCGCCGCCCGCTGCACCGCCCGTTCCGACACGGTCTGACGCACCGGAGACCTGCCCTCACTGCGGGCAAACGCTGCACCATACCCATCTGGCTGGTTATCGCATCAGTTATTGTGTGCAGTGTCGCTATAAGAAACAGGAACTGATCCGGGGACGATGAGCGCCGGGAATGACCCGTCGTTTTTGCGTCCTTGCGAAGGCGCAACCAATCGCCGAACCCGCTCAGTGGCATATGTGGAATGTTACGTGAACAGGAGTGATCCATGGGAGTCGATGATTTTCGCGCTGAAGCGCGCCGCCTGCTCGAGCGGATGCTTGCCGACGCGCAGCAGACCGATGAACGCGACGTGCTGATCGCGCAGTACACCGACGAATTGACAATGCTGTACGGGCGGCATGCCCATGCGCTGCTGACAGAGGTGATCGAAGACGCGCGCACACGCCTCGACGCGCGTCTCTCGCCCGATCCTATCCGCCAGACCATCGCTACCGTCCAGACAACCGTTCAGGACCTGTGGAACGCCCTGTGGGGACCCGGCGACATCCGGAGATGATACAGACTTTCAGGATGCGAGACCGTAGAAGATGCCGGTGAGCAAAGCCGTCACTCACGCACAGTGCATCACATCACCCGGTGCACCTCGATGATCTGGTCGTGCCCCGGTCCAACCGATACCATCCCCAGGCGCGCGCCGACCAACTCGCACAGTCGCGCGACATAGGCGCGCGCTTCAGCAGGAAGTTGCGCAAAATGGCGCACGCCCGACGTTGAGGTTTGCCAGCCGGGAAGTTCCTCGTAGATCGGTTCGACCTGCCCGAGAATGAACGGGTTGGCTGGCGGATAATCAAGTTCGGTGTCGTGACGCCGGTAGCCGACGCATACCTTGATACGCGGCAGTGTATCGAGCACATCGAGTTTGGTGATCGCCAGGGTATCGATACCGTTCACCCGCACAGCATACCGCACCATCACCGCATCGAACCAGCCAACCCGACGCAGGCGACCGGTCGTGGTGCCGACCTCAGCCCACGGGGTGCCGAGCTGACGCAGGACGGTCGCCGTTTCGTCCTCGATTTCGGTCGGGAAGGGACCCTCACCGACACGGGTGGCGTATGCCTTGCAGACGCCGATAACCGAAGAGAGGCGGGCAGGCGGGATCCCGCTCCCCTGACAGGCGCCAGCTGCACCGGGCGGCGACGATGTGACATACGGATAGGAGCCGTGGTCGATGTCGAGCAGCGCCCCCTGCGCCCCTTCGAGCAGGATCGGCAAATCACGATCCAGCGCGCGCTGAATGATCGGATGCACGTCGGCTACATGACGCTCGAGTTTGTTGCCGTACTCCAGGTACTTCAGGAATGTTTCGTGCAGTGAAAGCGGCTGTGCGCCATACCACGCCGTCAGCATTTTATTCTTGACTTCCAGCGCCTGACGGAGGCGACGCAGCAATGTTTCCTCATGCAACAGATCCCCCATCCGAATGCCAATTCGCATCATTTTGTCGGCATATGCCGGTCCGATGCCGCGACCGGTGGTGCCAATCTTCGCATCGCCGCGGAGCGACTCATCAAACTGATCCTGAAGCACGTGGTAGGGCATGATCACGTGCGCCCGGTCGCTGACGAACAGTTTGGCTGTGGTGATGCCGCGCGCTTCGAGATCGGCGATCTCCTGCAACAGAACGGCGGGATCAACAACAACACCGCTGCCGATGATATTGACAATTCCTGGATCGAAGACTCCTGACGGAACAATATGGAGTTTGAACGTCCCGTGGCGATTGACAACGGTATGACCGGCATTGTTGCCGCCGCCATAACGAATAACCAGCCGCGACCGTTCGGCAAGCATGTCTACGATATGCCCCTTGCCTTCGTCGCCCCACTGGGCGCCAATTACTGCGACGACCGGCATATGCGGGCTCCCTTCTGCTCTGCAACCCGAAAACTGTGATATGATACGCGAGAAAGCATCTTTCTCCGTTGCGTATGGTATTATAGCCGAGTTTCAATTCTGGGCACATTTCTGCATCGAAAAGCTACCTTACAGATTCAACCGCCATACCACGGACGCTCATGAGCGGACGCCGCACCAGCCAGGCGCGTCTGAACACACAGAAAGCGCAAGGTGACCATGGACATCGCTGCGGTAACGATTATCATTCAGCTGATCTTTCTGGAAGGCATTCTGTCGATCGACAATGCTGCTGTGCTGGGGGCGATGGTGGCGCACCTCCCCCACGATGAGCCGATTCCCTGGCCCCAGCCGCTCCGTTTTCTGACAGAGTGGTCTCAGCATGTATTGGGGTATCAGCGGGAGGCAGCGCTCAAGGTTGGTCTGCTCGGCGCGTATATCGGGCGCGGGTTGATGCTGGCGCTGGCGAGCATCATTATCCACGTGCCCTGGTTGCGTATCATCGGAGCAGCGTACCTGGTCTACCTGGCAATTCACCATTTTGCCGAACTCTACCACGCACACCGGGCCGAAACGGGGCAGGAGGAACTGCCTCGCGTGCGTGGCGGGTTCTGGTCGACCGTGCTGGCAATCGAACTTGCCGACCTGGCATTCAGTATCGATAATGTGATTGCAGCCGTGGCGCTGTCGGACGAGTTCTGGGTGGTGATGCTGGGGGTGGCGATCGGTATTCTGGTGATGCGGTTCGCTGCCACGATCTTTACCCGTATGATCTCGTGGGAGCCAGCGTTGCAGACGGGCGCATTTCTGCTGCTTACGGCGATCGGCGCGGAGTTGCTGGCGGAAGAGGTGTGGCATATCCACATCGAAGAGATAACCCAGTTCGCCATCTCTGCCGGGATTCTGATCCTGACCGTGATCGTGGCGCGCACGCCTTTGCGCGGTCCGGCGCAACTGATGGCGCGCCCGCTCATCTGGATGTCGGCGATGTTCCAGTTGCGTCTCGAGGCGGCGACTGCGGTGGTAACCAGTCCGTTCCGCCGGAAAGAGCGCTCACCCGAGACGGATAGGCTGTAGGCTCCCGGTTGCCCACAACACCTGTACCTTCCCAAACGGTGCCGTCAGATCAAACACGACGTAGCGGCTGCCGTTGGCATCTTCAATCGCGTAGTCCTGCGGCATGGCGTTCAACATAACCAGGGATGGCGCAGCGACGTGTTCGGGAAGCGGCACACGGAGATGGATGCGCTCGCCTGACCCGGTCACGTGGATCTCGACGCCGCTCTCCAGCCGGCGCCACCGGTAGGCGACATATCCGTCGGAGGCGGCATAGCGCGCCGTCACCTGCGTCTGATCCACGTCACGGGTGAAGATCCAGCGCGGGCTGAGTATCACCTCCTGATACAGCGCGCCACGGTCTTCAATGCCTGCTGCACCCTCGATCAACGCGCCGAGCATCGCCGATGCGCCCCATCCGTCGGTTGGCAGCGTATCTTCGCCGGAGATGCCCGGATTACCGGCAGGGTAGTACCAGAGGTAGGACGCGCCGGTGGTGCTGATCAGAAAATAGTAGCGGTGCAGGATCTCGAAAGCGTAGCGCTCCGCACCATAACGGAATGCGCCGCGCGCCAGCTCGCCGCCAACCAGCGGCATCAATCCGCCGTTGACGTATTCGCCGGGACGCTCGCCAGGACGCCCGGCAAGCCCGAAACTGCCCGGCGGAAACGGCGGATCGATGCTGTACCATTCGGCAAACGTCTCGCCGCGCCGCAACCCGCGCCTGAAATATTCGTCAACAATCGCCCGCCCCTGGTTGCGACTCAGAACCTGACGGTTTAGCGCATATGCATTTGAAAGGCTGAGTTGAGCGGCTTCATCAACGCCAGGCACATCGAACGGTTCCAGCGGCACAAAGTGGGTGTAGAATCGTCCGTTCCAGCTCAGCGCGTTCAGGCGCTCCATGATTCCATCCGCTTCGGCACGCCACTGGTGCGCCAGCGCCGGGTCGCCGACCCGCGCTTCGATCCGCGCCAGTAATTCAAGCGCGTGCGCCAGACCGGTGTTATCGCCATGGAAAATGCCCCAGATCGTCTGATCGTCGATCCAGTGCCGCGGCGCCGGTTTTCCGGTGGTTGGATCGGTCGTGGTCGGACCGTAGGCGAAATCCCAGGTGTCGATGGTATAGGGGCGCCTGACCAATCGGTACTGTGCGTCCCATCGAAGCGGATCGTTCAGGGTGTAGCGCACAGCCCGGCGCATGGCATCGAGATTGGTTTGCAGCCAGGCGTCATCGCCGGTTGCCTGCCAGGCTTCGTACACCGCCTGGATGAACAGGTACTCAACATCCGCCTCGACCTCTTTGCGCAGTGGATGCAGCACGCCGATTGATGGGCGTGCAAGAAAATCCGGGAAACTGCCATCCGGTCGCTGAGCGCGACGAAAGGCATCGATCAGGCTGGTGACATCCTTCTCGAAATAGCGAAATCCGCGCGCCTGGTAGGTGTGATCGCGCAACCAGAGCAACGGATTGTCGGGCGACCGATACCCGCGCACCGGTATGCCGTCGAGGTCGTATTCGAGCACACACTGTTCCATGAAGCGACGAATCATGGGGTAGAGGGCATCAAAGCGCTCCTGACCGGTTATCAGCGTCGTTTCGGCATCGAGCGTGTAGAGATGGCTTGAACCGCCTGCAATTGCGCCATCGATGATCAGCAGGGCGCTGTGTGCGCCGGTTGCGCCGCCCGGCTGTACGGCAACTGTCCCAACCCCATCGACGATGTCGATCACCCGGCGTTCGATCCGGCGCGCCCGTCCATCGTAGAGATACAGAACCGCACGACCATGGTAGCCCGGCGCTGCAATCCGAATCTCGACAGGGGTCAGCGGTAGCGCATCGGCTGGCGCCGTCAGCGTTGCGCGCCACGGTGAGGCGGGCAACTGTTCGAGTTCGGCAGGAGAACCGTGCACCCAACCAGCTGGCAGGGGGAGCGCAGTCAATCCATCCGGGCGCACCGCGATCAAGCCGCGACGGTATACTTTTGTCGGCATCCCATCGAGGAAGATCGGCGCACTGACGGGTTCACCGAGGGTAGCCGCACCGCCGGAGCGCGTCCAGTAGTCGGTGAAGACATCGGCGGTTGGTGATGCAGGGATCGGCGATGGAGACGATGGTGTTGGCGGATCGACGGGTGCGGTGGAACAGGCGGCGACCGCAAGCAGCGCAACGAGGAGCAAGAGACGATGTTTCACGGTGGTGGAGAACTGAGAACCAAGAACCGAGAACCGAGAACTAAGCACCGAGAACTGAGAACCAGGAACCAAGAACCGAGAACCAGGAACCAAGAACCGAGAACCAGGAACCAAGAACCGAGAACTGAGAACTGAGAACCAAGAACCAAGAACCAGGAACCGAGAACCAGGAACCGAGAACTGAGAACCAGGAACTAAGAACTGAGAACCAGGAACTGAGAACCAGGAACTGAGAACCAGGAACTGAGAACCAGGAACTGAGAACTGAGAACCTGGGTTTTTGCAGGTACAACAACAGGAGCGATCCGGTTCCGGGCATTGTACCACACTCGCCGGTCATTCTATGACGCTGTGACATCGTATCCAGCCGCACGCCACAGGAGTGATTGGAACACGCTCGCTGGCAGCAATCCGACCAGCCAGTTGCGCAACAGACATAAGGCTGGATGGGCTATTTGTGCGCCTGCGCCGATGGACATCGCAGCAGCACGCGCTGTGTTCCCGGTTCAATATGGTTACGAAACGATTACATTTTATCATCATAACTCTACCCACACCCCGCGATCATGCAGTATCATACAATGGTAGAGGGATGACTCCGCCCAGAATGCGGTCAGTCATCCCTCACGCATATGTGCCTCTGACGTAACCCGAGATGGGTGATGCCGCAGAGTTAGAGAGCACCA
>Ga0308310_1000829_pt1 | contig 13889 bp, 8 predicted proteins | sample HotsprSampleMS65_FD_203672 | JGI IMG/M metagenome (GOLD analysis project Ga0308310, IMG submission 203672) | Hot spring phototrophic mat microbial communities from Mushroom Spring, Yellowstone National Park, Wyoming, United States - 20090730_MS65 ...
GGAAGTAAAGTACTCTCGTTCGATCTCCATATAGAAGCGGGCCTCGGTGTGGAATCGTTCTGCCGAGGCCTTGGCAAATTGGTCCGGGGATAACCGCGGAATAAGCTCCCCTTCCGCAACCCCCGCCTCCTCCCGGATCCGACGGCGAATCTCAGGGGAAACCTTTTCCTCTAACCATCGGTTGTAAAGCCGGGTAAGATCCTCAGCATAGCTAGCTGTGATATCTGTCCAGGTGCCGGGATTTTTCCGGGTGTTGGTGCCCCGCAGTCGACCATCCATCCAAGCTTCAACCAGCGAGTTTTCGTTGACGAGCTCAATCAATGCCACTGCCGGCTCGCTTCGATATTCGTTTCCCGTGTAGGGATTCCGATGGGTCAGCAACTGTCGGGCATATTCCCGTTGCAGCTGAAGCAGAACCGGATCGAAATAAGTAAGCCCTTTGGCAAATCCCAGATATTCCCAATCCCGTACTCCATCCCCCGCCTTATACGACCGGGCAACATTGAGGTTCAAATCGGTGTAAATTCCCCGGGCTTTTAGTTGAGCTATGAAATAGTCCAGGCGGTCTAGCTGTTCCGGATCCAGTTGCCGGGTGTCGTTTCGGGTTGCATCGATAATCCCGTTGGGGGCGGGCCGATCAAAAAAGTGAAATCGCACACAATTCGCCCCCCATCGGGCCAACCGCTCGGCGATAATGGACGCATGTTCCTTAGGCGGCAAACACCCTCTGCCAGAGACATTGACCCCCCAAAAGCGAATCCGCCGGCCATCCGGTCGGGCCAGATGGCCATCCCGAATCGTGATAAATCCATCTTTCCCTGCCGGGGCTTCGAGCAACCCCGAAAAATCGATCCGACTTCCCTCAAGCGATTCCCAACGAACGGTAAAAGGCCTTAGCTCTACTTCCTGCGAAAAAGCCCACGGAATAGCGACAAAAAGCCCGCCCACCAACCCAAAAACCTTACACAACCACCAGGTAACGATCCTCATAAAACATCCCTCCCTCTCAAATCGTTCAATGGCCCGCCAAATACCGGGAAAATTTTCCCCATGCCGGATAAAGAGATTCCACCTCTCAACGAGGAAGTCTCGCAAATTCCAAGCTCAAACTCTCAGGACTCGTCCAAATTGGAGGCTGAATCCTCTCGAGTATCGGAAATAGTTTGGAACCCCAGGCACTGCCTTCTGGGACCCATTCAGCTTACCAAGGTAGCAGCAGCTGACCAATTCCCAAGTTCCAAATTCCCACCGATTGTCCATTCCAACTTTGCCACCCTCGATTCACGAGGCCCCGGCTGTCCGTAGCCGAAATTCAAACTTTTCCCCGCCGGAAGGACCAACTTCCATGGGAGTGTTTTCCCCCAAGCCGGCAACGGGCGGCGATTATTCTCGCTTTGCACCCCAGGGCCAACAACCTCCGGGGATGAGCAAGCTTTTTGGGAGCACCAACTTCCCTCCCATTAGTCGAGGCCGGAAAATCAAACTTTTCCTCCCCCAAACCAACGACTGAACGCTCTTTGGCCGGGTTTGACCGCCGGCAACGCGGATAAATACCGTGACCAGGCGATGTATTTCCCCGAAGCAAAGCCGAATTACCCTACCCTGCGGTCTCCCGGTTCCTAAGCAACCCAAGTTGTTTGCCTAAGAGCTAATTCTGGGTAAAAATTATGGCAAAAATACCTCAAGCCTACTCTAAGACACCGGTTCCTCGAGGCTTTCTTTGAGGAGAACACAGCCTCTTTACTTAGCCCGCAATTTGTGCGAGGGTTGTTAACTATTAACACTGTTCCATAAGAGAGCCAAACCTACAGGAGCCATCTTATGAGAAAGCAAACAATCGGCAGGTTGACCCGGCGGCAATTTCATGGCTATTCGGGGGCCTTGGCGGCTGGTTGGATCGGTGTACCGGCAATCACCGAAGGCCTCCTGGCCCGAAACCGAGTAGTGGCAGCACTCGCAGACCAGATTCCCCGGCGGATCCTCGGCCGGACTGGTGTAGAAGTGACCACGATGACGTTGGGCACTGCTCCCTGCGGATTGTCCCCCGAAATTCCCATCGAAGAGATCGGTAAGATTGTCCTTCGGGCCATTGAGCTGGGAATTAATTCAATCGACACTGCCCCGGCTTATATCAAATCGGAAGAAGCGATCGGCCGGGTACTCAAGCCACACCGCGACAAGGTCTTCCTCGCTACCAAAGTATTCGCCAAAACGGTGGAGGAAGCAGAAAAGTCCCTGACTCGTTCCTTCGAACTCCTCAAAACCGATTACATCGACCTTGTATATTATCACAGCGTTGGCGATTATGAACCGGAGAAATCCTTGGCCGAAGACGGTGTCTTCCCCTGGCTTCTGAAGCAAAAAGAGGCGGGGAAGTTCCGCTTCCTAGGTATCTCCGGACATCATCGCCCCGGTCGGTTCATCCCTTATCTTCAGACCGGCCAGGTGGATGTCCTTCTTACGGTGATCAACTTCGTGGATCGTCACACTTACAACTTCGAGGAGAAGGTGCTTCCTGTTGCTCGGCAGCACAATGTGGGCATTGTTGCGATGAAGGTTTTTGGAGGGGCCCGTCGAAGTGCAGGTTCTTATCAAAATCCCAAGTGCCCTCCGGAATTAGACACAGTCCACCTGGAGTCGGCCGTCCGATATGCCCTCGGCATTCCCGGGGTAGCCACCCTGAACTTGGGTGTCCACAACCAAAGCCAGCTGGAGCATAACCTCTCCCTGGTGAAAGCCTATCAGCCACTCACCCCCGAAGAAGAAAACAAGCTCACCGAGCTTGGCCGACAACTTGCCTCCCAATGGGGCGAACATTTTGGGCCGGTTGTCTGAACCATCGGCAGAGCTGGGGACAAAAAGGGTTTTGACCATCCGGCAACCCACCACCTTTCTCGAAGGCCCCACAAGCTCGGGAAAAAGCGGCCTCCGGGAGGCACCGCGAGCATAACCTTCATGTCGAATCTGCGGATCCCTCCCATCTTTCAAAGTTCTGGCGGCAGGTTCCCCTCCAAAAAACCCACGTTCCTCGGAGGGAAAAGCCGATCCCCAGGAAGCCGGGGCTAATCCGTCGACTTTAAGCTCCCCGATCGAGCCCTCTCCGTGCTCCTTTCTCCCCAAACCCCACAAAAGGACCGGCGGAGATCGTCCGCTCACCCCAAGCGACAGGGATCCGTTTTTGACGGGCACACGCTCACCAAGTAAGATAACCCCCGGTGGACTCGCGGCTTGAAAGAACGCCCAAAGGGCTCAGGCGGGCAAGCCTTTGTGGTATACGGACAAACACATTCCAGTAGGTTCATTTTCTTGGGGTTGGGTAAACATTTATCCATTCCCAAAGGAGGCGGCGGTGATGACAGCTAGTCATGCCATCGGAAGCGGTATCCTCGGGCTAGCCTTAGCTTGCTCCATCGGTCAGGGTTACGAAGCGAATGTGGCTCCCCAACCGAACTTTGTAATTATCAACATTGACGATTTGGGATATGCAGACATCGGCCCATTTGGTTCGAAAATCAACCGCACGCCGCACTTGGACCGAATGGCGGCGGAGGGATGTAAACTTACCTCCTTTTACGCTGCCCCGGTTTGTTCCCCCTCGCGTGCTGCCCTAATGACCGGTTGCTATGCCAAGCGAGCCCTTCCCATTCCCCACGTCCTGTTTCCTGCCGATCCGGTAGGTTTATCCCCGGACGAAATCACAGTCGCGGAGCTTTTGAAATCGGCCGGGTACAAAACGGCCCTAATCGGAAAGTGGCATCTTGGGGACCAGCCGGAGTTTTTGCCCACTCGCCAAGGATTTGACGAGTTTTTCGGTCTGCCCTACTCGAACGACATGGGACCAGCGGAAGACGGGGTTAAGAGCAATCTAGGCGACCCAATACCGAAGACACCGCCGGGACAAAAAGGGCAGCCACCCCTGCCCCTCATGCGAAATAATACCATCGTCAAGCGAGTCCTCCCAGATGACCAACAAGCACTGGTCGAAATGTACACGGAAGAAGCGGTAAAGTTCATCCAAAGGCATGTTGAGGAGCGTTTTTTCCTCTACCTGGCCCACAACGCGGTGCATTTTCCCATTTATCCAGGCAAGAGGTGGGCGGGTCGGTCACCGCATGGAATTTATTCCGATTGGGTGGAAGAGGTGGACTGGAGTGTGGGCCAGGTGCTCGATACCCTTCGCACCCTGGGGCTGGACCGGAAAACTTTGGTCATTTTTACGAGCGATAATGGCGGTACCCGGCGAGGCTCGAATGCTCCCCTTCGAGGGTTCAAAGGTAGCACATGGGAAGGCGGCGTCCGGGTGCCGACAATCGCTTGGTGGCCCGGTCAAATCCCTCCAGGCACACAATCGGATGCCATTATGGGAATGTTTGATATCCTGCCCACCTTCGCATTTCTGGCAGGAGTGGAGATCCCTTCCGACCGCAAAATCGACGGGATCAACATCTGGCGACACTTGACGGGCGAGGCAGATGGCGAACCAGCTCACGAAACATTTTACTACTATCGCGGCCTTGTGCTGGAAGCTGTCCGACATGGTCCCTGGAAATTGCGTTTGCCCTCCGGGCAGAAAGGGAAACCCGCACTTTTTAATCTGGATGAGGACATCGCTGAGGCTCGGAATGTAACCGATTCCCATCCGGATATCGTGGCTCAATTACAATCCCTGGCCGAAAGAATGAAAGACGATTTGGGCCTTGACGGCGTCGGGCCGGGGTGTCGACCCTTAGGAAGAGTCGATTCACCTAAGCCTCTCATCGATTACGACGGACACCCTCGGAGAGATCTGTAAGCTCAAGTACAACCACCCCTGGTTTATCCCTAGAAAAACCAAGAGACAAAAACTCATGGAAAAGAAGAGGATTTTGCCACCTTCCCAACTTACGGAAGTCCAGGAGGGACAACGTATTGCCCACAACAACTGAGAACACCGGTGCTTGCGGTCTCTCTAGCCTCCGGCAAGGTTGGTACCCTCCGATTCTTAGGCGGCAAGCGGTTAGACCACCGAGAAGGCCACAAATAGCCCAGGCAGACTTTTTGGCAATTTCCTGAACCTATCCGGTTCCAGCAAATCGTGTGGAACCGAAACCAACCAAAATTTGCACGGCTGCCGGACGATTCCCCCAAACCACGATAAGCGCGCAGACCAACTGGAAGTCAGGCAATCACCTGGCCACTGCCCGCTCGGTTCTTCAGCCGTCCGCGGGGTCCACGGGTGGTGACGGATGTGCCCCGGCCGTAGGATAGTACCTCCCCGATACACAGCAACACCTTAGACCAAAAGGCCAGGGTAGAGTGTTAGTAGAAAACCCCACATAGGGAGGCTGCTGTAATGAAGCTTAGAGGGAGTCGGGGACTCGGTGTCCTTTCAAGTGTGATGCTCGTTATCCAGCTTTGGATCACAGAACCCGGGATCTTAGCCAACGATGTCGGCAACCAACCCCACTGGTATCAAAGGAGTTTCTTTCTCTTACATCTCGATCACCATACCACCGATCGGATGGTCGTGGGGCGTGAGGCTGATCCCGAGGAGACTGCACGGCTTATCGACCTGGTCAAGCCGGACGTAATCCAGATCCACGCCAAAGGGAACCCGGGCTGGACCACCTATCCCAGCAACGTCGGTTTCACCCCGCCGCTCCTCGCACGTGATGTGCTGCAGGTCTGGACGGAGATTGCCAAATCGCGCGGATATGTGTTCTCCGCGTATTTCAACATCGGTCGAGATCGAGAAATCATGCACCGCCATCCCGAATGGAATCGTGTGCACGCCGATGGAACTTTGTGCGACAACATGCTGTGTTATCATTCGGGCGTGGCCGAGGCCTATCTGTGGCCGATGATAGACGAGATCCTTGACCGTTATTGCCCGGCAGGATTTTGGTTCGATGGTTCCTGTTTCACGGTCCGCAATTGTTATTGTGGCAAATGCCGGGAACGATTTGAAAGGGAGTATCGTCTCCCCCCACCGAAAACTCCTCAACAACCGGGCTGGAGGGAATTCAAGGAGATGCAGCGGCAAATTTACCGGGAATTCTGCGCGCAAACCGCAGCCCGTATCAAGCGTCGGGCCCCTGATTGCCTAGTGTGCTTCAATTGGGCATACTCACTCCGGATGCCGGAGGAGCCACCTTCGGGGATCGACTATTTCTCGGGTGATCACGGCTGTCAAGTTGACGAACTGGCGGCAGATGCCATCTGGTACGATTCCCAGGGGCGTCCGTTCGATCTCATGACGACGATTTGGTATGTGGACAATCACGGCCAACACATAAAGCCAGCCCATCAGCTGCAGCAGGAGATGGCAATCATCATCGCTCATGGGGGGCGGTATTTCGCCTGGGACAATCCCACACCGGAGTCAGGCCTCCGTGCGGAGCGATACCAGATGATGGCCCAGGTAGTCACCCCATTCCTGAGGTCGCGTCAGTCTTGGTGCCAGGAGAGCCGAGCCTTGCCCGATGTCGCCCTCTTTCACGGTGCGGCGTCGCACTACTTCCTCAACGAGGCCAGTCCGGTGGCTTTTCCCAGACACAATCCCCCGCTCCTTACAGCGTGCGAGTCGTTACGTCGGCTCCATTTGACGCCGGAAATGATTTCCGAAAGACGCTTGGAAGCAGGGGACATCCGTGCCAAGCTATTGATTTTAGAGGACAACCCCCTGCTAACCGACGCCAATCGGGCGGCACTGCGTCGGTACATCGAAACGGGCGGGAAAGCCCTCCTAACAGGAAAAGCCGTCCCCCAATCGGGATTGGCGGAAAATCCCATTGGGGCGGAGCTCGAGGTCAAGACCATCGGCCGGGGAAAGGCCTATTTCCTCCCTCGGCCTCTCTTTCCTTCAGCTGGCGAACCGGACCTGGCATCGGCGGCCCAGATCCTGCAAGAGGTGTTGCCTCCCCCGGAACGTCACTTAATTGCCGATGCCCCGGAGAGTGTAGAGATCCTCCTACGCGAAAAGGGGAACCATTTGATCGTCCACTTAATCAACGTCGCAAAGGGAACTCGTTCCCGCGATCCGAAAAGTAACCCGTTCGTGTCTCTGCGGATCGACGAGCTTCCGGCCGCCCCCGGCTGCCGTGTTTCCGTGTCCTTAAATCGACAACCGCACTCGGTCCGCCTTCAACCCCAGAATAGGCCCGTGGCCCATTGGCAGTGGGAAAACGGCCGGGTAACCTTCGAAGTCCCTAGTTTCGAGATCCATCAGATGGTGGTAATCACCGCGGAAGCAGATTCACCTCTCTAACGAGCTGTCCTCCCATCCTGCGTTTGCTCTCGCAGGCCCTCGGCATCCAAGACGGACCATAATGAGCGGATCGTGCACGCTGGACTTACAATTACGTTGGGAAGCTTTGTGGTGGCAGTGGTGGCCGGTCCAAAATATCCGAAATTAAAACCGGCGGGTTGCCCCTCGCTTTTCCTCTAAGTCCTCGAGGAACTAACCAAACCTCCGGAACTCCCTACAAGTATAGGAAAAGTCACCAATTGCCAGCTGCTCCACTATGGTGATCCGCAAGCTTCTCCACTGGCAAATCGGGATGTGAACTTTAGTATATTGGTTCGCGATCGGAAAACTTCCAGATGGGTCTTCATAATTCCTGGCAGCTATTCTACTTGCTCCCACTTCAGATGGCCAAATGCCTCGATAGCCTGGACCAGAGCTTCGATCCAGTAGCAATCCCCCACTCCCACGGGGGTGGATCGTAGGTATTTGGCCAGCTCGGCGGGATCCTTTTGGGCAATCCATCGCTCGCTAGGGAAAATCATTCCGATTGCCTCTGGGGTAATGCCTACACTTTCATCCCCCGTCCACCGGGTGAAATAAGGTGCCTGATGCAACCACCAGAGAGGATACTTTTCTTTGAGAGCAGCGGTCCGCCGGAGCACTTCTTCCCGTTGTGTGTCGTTCAAGTAGCGAAGGATCTCCGGGCACGCATCCAGAAAGATCCAGCAGTCACCAGGGAAATACCCCCGCCGGCGGGGATCGTAGAAATAAGCGAAGCGAGTCCGCTTCAAGCGATTCACTATTCGGGAGATGTCTTTTCCTTCCTCCAGATCGGCGTAAAGGGCTTTCTCGGCCAAGCCGAGAATTTGCGAGTCACCAAACTTCTTCGCCAGCCGGGCCATGGCGATGTGTGCCCCCATCTGGCCGAAGAGTCTTGGCTCTTCCAAGCCTCGGAGATAACGCTTCTTGACCTGTTCCCAATAAGGCTGAATTGCCTCCCAATCGCCAGACCGGTCCCCGTACAACCACAATCCATACAGAACATGAAGGGTAGGACAATGCCCGTGGTGAGAGATATATCGGCCCTGGGATATTAATCGGCCGTGCAAGGCCCGGCTTGCCCCATCGGTAGGGCCAAGGATTTCCTCCGCGTAAGGGGCATGCTTCGGATGGGCCAATACCGTGCGTACATAGTTCCGGATCCGATCCTGCTGTCGGCTTGTGACGTGAGGATAAGCATAAGATAAGGTGGTGATCATCCGGCCCGGTTCGTAGTACAGCCAATAAGCCTCCTCAGGAACATCCCCATAACTCAGTCGCAAGGGAGCCAACAGGGGGCGGGACAAGATTTGGGCGATTTCACTTCGTAACTCAGCTACCAGATCGGCGGTCGCCACCCCATCGATATTCGAGACTCGGTAAGTTTCCCACAAATACTTTTGGTAGGAGTCGGGCTGAGCAAAGATTGCCCCCTGGGAAAACAACAGGGTTGCACACAGAAAGATTCCGAATCGAACAAGCTTCATCTGGCCGTCTCCACGCAGGTAACGCAGAAATTTTCGGTGAAATAAAGTCTTCCTTCCGCGATGCTGGGTGCCATTCGGGCATCTGGGACAGGAGGTGTTCGCGGCACCCGCACGCTATCCCCATCCCCTTGGGCATAATTGATCGGGGATTGCCACCCTCCACCATCCCAATGGCGGTAAATGGCACTAATCCGATGGTGTTCTGACGTCTCTAAGTTGACGACACTCGTGCCGCGAAAACTCTGCCGCAAATAGAGGTATCTTCCCCCGGTACTCATCCCATACAGGTTGTCGCTCTCGGTTGTTTGGTCCGCAAACCGGCCATTGTCAATCAAAATGCGATCGCCGGTGTTCAAGTCGAGCGCGCTAATATCGGTTGTAAAATTCGTGCCGAAGCCACACTTGCGGATGACAGTTCCATGTCCCGAAGCCCACCACAGCAGAGGCCGGCCTTTGTGATCGATAGCCGGCGGATTAGGAGGCTTTCCGCAACCCTCCGTAACACCCGTGGCGATGATGTAATCCTGCTCCAAAGTATCTGCCCGAAGGGCATAATGAACCTGCCAAAACCTACCTTCCCCGCTCAACCAGCGGCGGAGGGCTACCTGTTCACTCTTCACATCCGGATAAGCTGGCTTGAGGTTAGGATCCCAGCCTACCGACCCGGATTTGCCTGCAATCACCGGGTCATTAACGTATTCACTACCAACACAAATAATCGGCACCGTCGTGAACACTACTCGGTCGGCAATAGCCACGGGCCAGACCAGGCGGAAGCTCTGACCCATTAGCTTTTCACTCCTGGCAACAATTTCCCCTGTATCAGCATCCAGTGCGATGGCCTCCATGGCCTCGGTACCCACATATACCTTCCCCTTGGCAACACAGAGCCCACCTTGGATGGGTGCACCCAAATTTGGGCTCTTCCACAGCTCTTTGCCATCGGACAGGCGGAAAGCATGAACCCGACCGGACTGACTTGCCACATAGATCGTATCGCCTACCAAAGCCGGCGCGCTGGTAATCGCTTTGCCCGTGTCCACTTGCCACAGGAATTGACCATCGGCAGCCCGCCAGGCGGTCACGTAACCCAACACCGAGGCAAAAGCCACGACGGATTCGGTGGCGACTCCCGGCCACAACGAGCCGCCGGGATTATCCGCCATCCAAAGAGTTTCCCCGTCCTCGGCATTCAAAGCATAAACTTTGCCCTGACAGTCGGCCACGAAAACTCGGCCAGCCACACAAATCGGCTGCATCGAATTGGCAAAACAAAACGGCAACTCCTTGGGCATCGGAAGGTTTCGGCCCTCTTCACTGCGAAGATCTGCCTCCCACCCAGGGGCTCGCTTCGACTCCCGATTACGAAGCACGTACTCCGGACCAAACCAAATCCACCTTGCCCGATAAGGCGGCGGGACCTCCTCGGCGACACGGCCGTGCCGTTCGGCATTTTGCTGCAATTGCGGCCACTGGGCTGCTTCCGGCCTGCTCGAGCCATCCTCCCTAGCAGCCGTCCCTTGCAACCCTAAGGCGGAAGCCACACTGCCAGGATTCTCGGTCTCTTGGTTCCGCAAGCCATCCTCCATAACAATTCCGGGGCTCCCCAGGCTCTCACCATCCGGACGCTCTACCTCCTTGCCCAGGGGGGCAGCCAACAGCAGCAATCCCAGTCGAGGAGCCACCAAACCATAGACCCAGTTGAAGAGAAATCCCCCAACCGAAGCTCCCAGCACAACACCTACAAGAAATCCTGCGAGGACATTCCGGTAAATCATGGTTTCTCGCCGTTCATCGATTAGAAATGCTCTGTTACCCCAGTCTGTCGACTTACCCACCGACTTATTCTGCGAATTCTGAAGTTCCTCGCGATTGACCAGGACACTATCCTCAATACCTTGAGTTAATAATAGTTACAACGACATTCGATGATGTACAGACAACTACTATTTACAAATTCATTACTAGTTATCCGTTCATCACAAGGAAGCCGTTGCTACCATGTCGCTTATTGCCGACAAGAATGATTTTCAAGTTGCCTGACCCTTTGCGAGGTTGAGCCACTACCTCAAGAGAAAGCCAAGGCACAGGTACCTATGCTTCCGGTTAAAGCTCCTCTGATTATAGCTCCCAAACTCGGTGGAAACCCAGAAAACAGCCACCACAGCGGTTCTTTACAGGAATGGCATTAGCCTCCATGAGCTTTCGCACAACAGGTAAAGCCGCTTCTTTTTTTCGCCTACCACGAAAAGAGGGACTTCTGTGAATTGTGTTTGAATTGTGACATCCCAGCAATTTCTCTGCTATTGGAAACCCAAAACAATTTTTGCTGTTAGAAACCCACTCAATAAGCAATTTGAGGGTTTCCACTAGATCTTTGGAAGACGTTCAGGCAAACTTAGGTCCGTTCCAAGGAGGCCCGAAAACCTCGCCAATAAGGTATTGGTTCTCTAGAGAGGCACCCGAATCCTCTCTGCTGCCGAACGCTTCGAGCCCAATTCCTGCGGCGTCTTTACATTTTCGCGGACAAGTTATTTGCCCAGCCAATTGCTCAGACTTTGCTTGAAGTTTTTCAGGGCCTGGGATCTGACCGTTGAACGACCACCGGTGAGTACCGATGGATACAGGGAATTGCTCAATTGAACGTCGCGGCGAAAACGGCCGGACCACCTGTCAAGGGCAGGCTTTTACGCCTCATAAGGTGGCGGGGTTGCGGGCGGGTGATTGTCGAAGTTGTTAGTCGTTTTGTACGGTTCTCCGTTGCTAGATTTTCCGAAATCCCGACTACGAGCTAAAAGAGCTTCCCTCTCCTGGGAAGTCATCGGCTGGAAGCCCCGCGCCACCCGCAGTGCCTGCTCCAGGCGTTCCATCGTTTCGCAACCTGTCAAGGTCACTCCCACCGGGAGGCTCATGGCATAACGAAGACATTCCTCCGCGGAAGCAACCTTCAAGGCATTCTTGAAGGCTAGCGGTTTCATGCCGATGATTCCCAAATTCCGCTCCCGAGCGACCGGCAAAACCCGCTGCGTGAAGCTACGGAAGTGGGCGTCCAGGATATTTAAGGGCATCTGGATGGTATCCCAGGGATAATCCTTTTCCAACATCGCTAAATGATAATCAGGGTGTTTGTGGCCTGTAAAACCAATAAACCGGGCCTTACCCTGCTTCTTAGCGATCTCGACAGCTTCGATCGCTCCGTGTGGGGAAAAAATCCAATCCGGATCTTCGGGTCGCTCAATCGAGTGGAACTGCCAAATATCCACGTAATCGGTTTGCAGGCGGCGGAGGCTCTCCTCCAGTTCCCGAAGAGCTCCCCGCTTATCCCGGGCGTTGAACTTCGTCATGAGCACAACCTGATCGCGGCGGCCTTTAATCGCTCGGCCCATGCGGATTTCACTTTCCCCATTGTTGTAGTCGTTGGAATTGTCGAGAAAATTGATACCGGCATCAATTGCAGCCTGAATGATGCGGACACTGTCTGCAGGGTCCTCCTGAATTCCGATGTGCCAACCGCCCAGCCCGAGGATAGACACGCTCAGGCCGGTGCGGCCCAAAATCCGCCGCGGAATCTCTCCGCTTTCACTGGCCGAAAAGGCTCCGGTCTCTGATGTACAAATATACCCACCCACCGCAAGGCTTGTGCCGACCCGAAGGAAATCTCGCCGGGAACTAGTTCGCATAGACTGGCTCCTCTTCTAAAAAGCCCCAACACCCAACAGAAGATACCGGACACAACTTAAGGTGTTTGCCAAAATTATACGGTGGCGGAAACTTTCCGAAAACAAATTTGAGCCCACCGAAATTCACAATTCGTCTAACTTTTCTTATTGTTCCGGGCTGAAATCCCCACTTACGCTTCGAAAGAAATCCTCCAAAAGGGGCTAAAACAAATAAGCTACTCGTAAGAAGGATTACTCTTCGGCCACAATTCGGTCCTGGACAGGAAGGAATGATTCTCACGAAAATTAGATTGTGACATAAACTCCAAGCTGACGTCGATAAGTGTATAAATATGCACAAAAGTCTTGCCCACGGATCACTCTGGTAGTTGGAGGACTTGCCGGCCGATCTGGCTGGTGGTTTTCTGCCGATATGTACGGGAATGTTCTTTCCTCCTTGGCACGGGAGCAAATTCTGCCCGAACTCAAATAGGTCTGCGGGGCCGGACATCAGCTGGTGCCAAATCTCTGGCTTAAGATCGGGGGCCTAGAAGTTGAACTTGGGGTTGCTACCTGAGCGGGATTGTCGGCGTAGGCCAAAGGGACCGAGTAGGTGTACAACCGTTGGGCATCTCTTTGAGATGATCCTTCCCAGCCAGCTTTTCATGCCGATCAGTGAAGCGGCTTGCCACGATCGATTTTTCAGGCGGCATTTTCCTCCCTTGTCTGCTACCGCTAAATCCCCCAGCAAATTTTCAACCTTGTAGAATGGCCCAGGAAATCCCATTCCGCATGACCTTACCGACGGAATTCCCTACTTCCTAGCTTGGCCTAAAAAATTGCCAACCTCCGCCGTTGCGGTAATTCCTGGGCTGGTCGTCTCGGGCGGAAAATTCTCTACTCCCTGGAACGCCCGCTCCCAATCATCCCATAGGACGCAGGTTCTCCTGCAAAGTGCCGGCGGAGCTCCGGAAACTGTGTATGCTCTTGCATTAGTGCCGGCACACTTGGACTGGAGAAGTGGGCTTGCCCGGTGGGGCAGAGGTAGGCCATTGCGGGGTTGGTCGCCCGGATCCGAATTTGGGGAGATTCCACGGCAAAACTCCCAAGGAGTGCCGGCCTGAACCGCTCCCCTTTTTGCCGAATCGAGTGGTATTGCCGCTCCGATTGCCGCGGGTTATAACACACAAATCCGGACTCTTTCCTCGGGAGTAAGTTAAGGAGAAAGTCGTCACGGGCAGGAAAGTTGGTTAACCGGGAAAAAATGTCCTCCGCAGAAGTTCCACCCCCTCACGTTGATCAAGTAGTGCAAGAATACCTTTCGCTCGTCACTTCGCTTGCCAGCGAGGCGGCACGTTCCCATCGTTTTACCCTTCTCTTAGGCGAACTTTTCCGCCTTCAGCCACAGTTTATCGAGGAATACGTGGCTGGTGTGGAAACGTTTGTCAAAGTCAGGCAAAAGGACACCATTATCCGCGG
>Ga0308310_1000830_pt1 | contig 13875 bp, 10 predicted proteins | sample HotsprSampleMS65_FD_203672 | JGI IMG/M metagenome (GOLD analysis project Ga0308310, IMG submission 203672) | Hot spring phototrophic mat microbial communities from Mushroom Spring, Yellowstone National Park, Wyoming, United States - 20090730_MS65 ...
ATGGGGTGGCTGGGATCGACCACCCATAGGCGCTCCTTGTCGTTGGCCTCGCGCCAGCGCAGGGCGCAGTCGGTGCCCATCAGCCGCGTGAACGGCTTGGAGAAGTGGGCGCTGTGCAGGGCGACCAAGCCCATGCCGGCCCACACGCGCGCGACGACCCGCGCCGCCACCTCGTCGCGCACCTCGTGGTGGGCGGCATGTCCCCACCAGATCAGCACGTCGGTTGCATCCAGCACGGTGGCGGATAGGCCGTGTTCCGGCTCGTCGAGCGTGGCTGTGCGGATCTGAAACTGGCCGGTCGGGTCGTTTTGCCGAAGGCCGGCGGCGATCGCCTGGTGCATGCCGTCCGGATAGAGCGCTGCGACGGCGGGGTGCGTCTTCTCATGGCGATATTCGTGCCAGACCGTCACGCGAATGGGCATCATGCGCAGCATTGTAATGCTGGATGGAGTTGCGCGTTCACGATTCAGGTCGGGTGACCTTGTGCGCTTCGGGGCAATTGGGTGGCGCTTGGCTAAGGCGCTGCGGGGTTGGTGAGGCGGGGCATGTGGTGGCTTCGCGGGGGGCGTAGCACCGCTACGCCCCTACGATATGGTCGGGCGGGATTTTAGATGCTTCGCTGCCGCTCAGCATGACAGCCCCCTTTCTTTCCCCCGCATGCGGGGGAATCAGAAGGGGGCTTCCCCCGCATGCGGGGGAATTAGGCGGGGCGCTGCGGGGTCGCTGAGGCCCCGCCTTGCCCTTGTCATTCTGAGCGCTGGCGAAGAATCTAGACGCGCGCCTGACCTGGGGTCACAGAGGCTGCGCAGCTTGGTCCGGCAGATGATTCGTAGCAAAGGCAGACACCATACTTGGCTAGGCGGGCGTTTAGATGCTTCGCGCGAGGGCGCAGCAGCGCTGCGTTTCTACTATGACAGGCTGGCGCGGCGAGCGAGCAGCTACTGGTGAACGAACCCCAACAAATGCTGGCGTGCTAAACTCCAATGTCATGCCGCCGAGCGTATTACGTCGGCGGCGCGGCCTGAGCGCCATTGCAGCGTGCGTCTTGTTGTCCTGCGTAGGATGCGGAGAGCCCGCTTCCCCGCCGCCTGTCGCGCCGACGATCCCGGCAACGATTTATCCCACGCCGACCCCTCTCGCAACGGCCACACCCACCCCACAACCGACGCCTGACCTGGTGACACTGAGGGAGGAAGCCAATCGGGCGGCGTTCATCGGCGATTATGTGCGTGCCATTGCCCTGGGCCAAGAGATGCTCAAGTTTGCGGAAGGCACAGCAGCAGATACGCGGTTGAAGCTTGGGCAGTGGCAACTGGCTGCTGGTAACGCACGCGCGGCGGTTGCCGTGCTCCAACCGCTGACCGCCGAGCTGGATGGCAACGGGGAAAGCGAACTGGCCGATGCGCATATTCTGCTGGGGCGGGCCTATGCCACAACCGGCGATAGCCGCTCAGCCGGCGCAGGCTATGCCGCAGCCCTTGCTGCCGGCGCCGTCATCTCGCCTTGGTTGCATCTGTGGCTCGGCGATATTTCGCTCAACGCAGGAGAGCTGGCAGATGCCGCAGAGCACTACCAGCGCAGCCTGGATGGTGTCCCCACAGTGGCTCAGGAGTTTGCCCGCCGTGAGAAGCTGGCGCTGGCGCATCAACTAGCGGGCGACTACTCGGCTGCGATCGAGCAATATGAAACCATCTTAGCGCGCGCGCAGTTGCCCGCTTATCGCGCCCGGATCACCTGGGAATTGGCCCAGGTTTTGCAAGCCAGTGGGCAAGTTGGGCGCGCCCATCAACTGATGCATGCGTTGATCGAGGCTGCGCCCAAAACGCCACAGGCACTACAGGCTGCCCGGGCGCTATTGAACGCCGGCCAGGCTGTAGATGACCTTCAGTATGGCATCGTCGCCTATCACAACGGGTCGCATGTGGTTGCCCGAGAGGCGTTCCAGCGCGCGATCAGGCGCGATCCCAGCCGCGCCAATGACGTGCGTTACTGGGCTGCGCTGAACTACATCAAGCTCGGGAGTGTCAGCGACGCATTACGCAACCTAGATCAGACCATTGCGGCCAACTCGGCCAGCGCGCCGGCGACGATTCAGGCTTTGGGCGAGAAAGCCAAGATTCTGGCCAACGCTGGCAATGCGGCCCAAGCGCAGGCAGCTTTTGGTCAGCTCATCGCGCGTGCTACGGCCAGCCTGGAGAGCAGCAAGACGATATTCGAAGTTGGACAAGTCTTCGCGCGCTATCCGGCGCTGTGGGCCGAGGCCGCGCAGGCGTATATCGCGGCTGCCGATTTGCAAACAGGCGATCAATCGTTGGCAGCCGAGGGGCTGATCCGCGCCGCGGCCATGTATTACCGGCTCGGTCGCCATTCAGACGCGCTCTCGCTTGTCCAGCGCCTGCGCAGCGCGTTCGACCGCGCGCCGCAATCGCTGCTGGGACGGCTCTGGGAAGGCAAGCTTCGGCTTATCTTGGGCGACGAAGCCGGCGGTGCGCAGGTGTTGCGCGATCTGGCCAGCGAGGCGCCGGACGCCTTTGAGGGTGCGCGCGCCGCCGAGCTGCTTCTAAATCCAGAACAACCGCCGCTCTCGGCCAACGTGCGCGCCGCGCTGGGCCAGGCGGATGAGGCCGGCGAACAGGAAGAGGCGGAGCGTTGGCTGCGCGGCTGGCTAGGGTTGGACGAGCGCGCTGACCTACGCACTTTGCGGGCCGACCTGGCCGCCGATCCGCGCTTCTCTCGTGGCAGCGCGCTCTGGCGACTGGGGTTTCGGGTTGAGGCACGCGAGGAGTTTGACGGGCTGCGTCTCGCATTTGGGCGCGACGCCTTGGCGCAGTATCAACTGGCGCTGTTCTTCCGGCAGATCGGGCTATATCGCGCCTCTATCAGCGCTGCTGATGCGCTGATGCGGCTCTCGCCGGCCAAAGGCCCCTCTGACCTGCCAACGTTCATCGGCAAGCTGCTCTATCCGACCTATTACGCCGAGTTGGTGATGAAGCATGCCGAGGAATTCGGCCTAGATCCTTTGTTACTGTTCGCGCTGATCCGTCAGGAAAGCTTGTTTGAACCGTTTGCTGTGTCTAGTGCGGCTGCCAATGGTCTGATGCAAGTGATCCCCAGCACGGGGCGCGAGATACACGCGGAGTTGGGGTGGCCGGCGAATTACACCACAGCAGACTTGCAAAAGCCCTACGTCAGCGTGCGCTTTGGCAGCTACTACTTAGCCAAGCAACGCCGCTTCTTCAATGGCGACCTCTACGCCGCTTTGGCGGCATACAACGGTGGGCCAGGGAACGCACTACGCTGGCGCGAGCGCAGCGCCGGCGATCCCGACCTCTTTTACATGTTCATCACCTTCGACGAGACTCAGCGTTACATTCGCGCCCTGGCTGCCAATTACGCGATCTACCACCGTCTATACGGTCGGCCATGATGGGCGCGGGATCGTAACGGTAGCCAACGCGATCCGATAGTACATAACTGCGAACTCGCTGCCGCAACGCAGAACAGGGCTGTCTAAAGCACTGCGCGGACCTATGCGCTCACGCCTCATCGTTATGTGGGTATATTCATAAACTAAGCGAAGCCCGCGCCGGGTGGGCAACGTCAGCACTACTGCCCACGCTCATGAGCTGCCTATGCTCATCGGCGATCTTATAGAAGGGCCATCTCACTGGCAAGATAACCGGTTGCACTGCTAGAACGAATGTGCTATAATATGTAAACGAAGCTGGGTCGTCCCTGGCTGTATTCACGAAACTTTTAGACTGTCTGCGGTGCGTTATGGCTAATAAGACCCTCTCTCTCAAGCGCAGTATCGAGGCCCCTGGCGAACTGGTTTATCGTGCGTTTACCAATGCCACGCTGCTCCGTGAGTGGTTCTGTGATGTTGCGATCGCCCAGCCACGAGTAGGAGGGAGGTTTTATTGTCAATGGCAGGATGGTCGGGCGATGATGGGCAAATACACCGCTTTGGTGCCGAGCAAACGGATCGCTTTTGATTTGCGCGGCGATGATGATGGTTACTATTCGCAATGCACGATCACTTTATCCAATAAGGACAATGTGACAACTTTACAGCTCACCGACGCAAGTGAAAGCAAAACTTGGGCTAAGTCAATCGAAGAGATTGAGGCGCGTTGGAATATCGCTTTGGACAATCTCAAGTCGGTGCTGGAAACGGGCGTTGATCAACGCCTGGCGCAGCGGCCAACGCTGGGTGTATCGGTGGACGCTGTGCGTTCCGGTGAAGAAGGTCTGCGGGTGAGCAGCGCGAGCGAGGACGTCGCTTTGCAAGCCGGCGACGTCATCTTAAGCATCAATGGCAAGAAGCTAAACGGCGCTTGGGGGTTGAGCGATGCGCTGGAAGGTTATACAGCCGGCGATAAAGTCAAAGTGACCTTTCGGCGCAATGGCAAGACGATGAACGCCACGCTTAAGCTCTTGGCATCTCCGTTACCAGAGGTGCCTTCCACCGCTGAGGAGCTGGCGGAAATCGTCGCGCGCAGATACACCGAGGTCAACCGCGACCTGACCCAAGCCTTCAAGGGCGTGAGCGAAGAGCGCGCAGCGCGTGCGCCTGCGCCGGGACAATGGAGCGCGCGTCACATCTTGGCCCACTTGATCGTGGAGGAGCGCAACTTGCACGCTTGGCTCACCGATATCATCGCCGGCAACGAGCCGTGGTACGACGCCCAAACCGACAGCCTGCGCGTCCGACTGGATGCTGTGATCAACGGCTTCCCAACCGTTCAAGCTTTGCTGACCGAGCTAAAGCGCAACGAGGCTGAAACAGTCGCGCTTCTGAATGCACTGCCGGACGAATTTGTGGCACGCAAGGGGAGCTACTATCGGCTGGCTGTGCGCATGCTTAGCTGGCCCGATCACGCACGCGAGCACTTGAGCCAGATCGCAGCCGCTGTGAAGGCTGCCGTCCCTTCGGCGATACCCGCGTTTTAGCCACGCTCATCTAGGACGTGAAGTTGATAGTCGGTGACGAACGTCTTTAAGTGCTCGATCAGCTCGGCCCATTGTTCGCTGTTCAGGATTTGAGCGAGTGACTCTTGGTCGGCGACGACGGCCGGCATGATGATCTGCGGCCCTTCACCATACACGGTATACCAAGCCTCTGTGGGACGAATCCCTAGCTTAACCAGCTTCGGGGCGAACTCCTGAACGACAAACTCGAAGTAAGCAGTCTCCGCATCGGGCTTGATGTTCCAACTGAAGACGAGTCTGGTCATGGTTGCTACTGCGATCAGTGCTTCATTTCTAGCAAGACAACTTGGGTGTCTTCGGGAAGACTGCTGCGGGTGACCTTAAGCGTCTCTTGAGGTTTGACGCTCGTTAGTCCCATCTCTTTCAGGAACTTATTGAGGTTGTCCTTGCTGTTGTAGCCCATTGGGATCACGATGCTTGGCTCGATCATGCTGATCAATTCCGAGGCTTGAGCGGGTGTAAGCTCGCCGTTGCCACCGATAGGCACGAGCAGGACATCCACGGTCTCCAGCGCGTCTATTTGCGATTGCGAGGGTACGAATGACAGGCCGCCGAGATGAGCGACGGTCAGGCCATCGAAGTTGAAGGCGTAGGCCGTGCTCTTGAGCGCGTTGCCTTTTTTCTCGGCTCGCATGGCGCTCCCGATGATGAATACCCCCCCGATCTCATACTCGCCTGGGCCGGTGACCTTATATACTTCACCGCGCTGTGCAGGGGTGACAGCACTGACGTAGTTATAGCGAGGCTCGTCGCGGCTAATAGTAACAACGTCCGCCTTCAATTTGGGAAGCTCGCCCAAGCCGACGCTGGGGCTATAGGGGTCGGTTACCACTGCGAGCACGCCACGCTCGGTCATGCGAAAGCAGCCGTGCCCATACCAGGTTAATTCCATGCTGACGATTGTAATAGTGGGGCGACGGGTGGGGGGTGCATTCACAGTTCGGGGCAAGGCCGATCTCACGCGGAGACGCGGAGAACGCGAAGAATTTGAAAGTACAGCATCCTTGGTCACTGCCTGGAAGGCGCACTGTATTGCCCCCATTGGTGAATGCACCCCAGGTGGGTGCATCACGGCCAGGGGCAATGCCCCCTTCTCATTCCCGCGTAAGCGAAAGAGGAGGACAACTGGGGATGAAGGGGGCAGCAGGGGCGGTTCGCAAATCGCCCCTGCTGTCCCAATCAGTAAGTGCACTCCACAGCTACAGATAGGTAGAATAGAAAGCAACGCAGGCTAGATTTACTGCCATAGTCCCACACAAGATAACCACAGAACACACCTAGACATTGCTGCTGTATCCCATGAAGAATGTCCTTGTCACCGGCGGCGCCGGCTTCATCGGTTCGAACTACGTACGCTACGCGCTCCAGGCACACCCCGATTGGCACGTGATCGTGCTGGATAAGTTGACCTATGCCGGCAACCTGGATAACCTGCGCGACGTCGCAGACGCTTTCAAGGGGCGCTACACCTTCATTCGCGGTGATATCGCCGACCGCGAAGTGGTGTTCGACGCAATCCGCCAACATCGCGTCCAGACCATTGTCAACTTCGCTGCCGAGTCGCACGTTGACCGATCGATCCTAAATCCCGACGCCTTCATCATGACCGACGTGTATGGCACCTATGTGCTGCTAGAGGCAGCCCGCGAGCTTGGCGTGGAGCGTTTCCACCAAGTCTCGACCGACGAGGTGTATGGGGATGTGCCAGAGGGCTACTCAACGGAAGATGACCCCCTGAGACCGAACTCGCCCTACGCAGCTAGCAAGGCCTCTGCTGAGCTGCTCATTCGCGCCTACCGCGTCACCTACAACCTGCCGGTCACCATCACGCGCGGGTCAAACACCTTTGGGCCATACCAGTACCCTGAGAAGCTGCTCCCTCTATTCATCACCAACGCCATTGACAATGAGCCACTGCCACTTTACGGCGATGGCATGCAGGTGCGTGACTGGCTCTACGTCATGGATCACGTGCAAGGCATCGATCTGGTACTCACGCACGGAGAAGCAGGCGAGGCATATAACCTGGGTGGGGAGAACGAGCGCCATAACATTGACGTGGTGCGCATGATGCTGGCGATCCTCGGCAAGCCTGAATCGCTGATCCGTCACGTAGCCGACCGGCCCGGCCACGATCGGCGCTACGCGCTGGACACTCGCAAGGCACGCGCGCTGGGCTGGGCGCCGCGCAGCGACTTCGAGACCGCCCTGCGTGAGACCGTGGATTGGTATGTCAACAACGCCTGGTGGTGGCGCAAGATCAAAAGCAGCGAGTTCAAGGAGTTCTATCGCCGGCAATATGCCGAGCGGCTGGCCCGGGCTTCGTGACGACCGACAACATGTTCGAATTGACCTTCCTCGGCACTGCAGCCTCGGCCCCCCTGCCCAAGCGCGGGCTTTCGTCGGCCATCGTTGCCCATAACGAGCACCGCTTTATGGTGGACTGCGGCGAGGGCACCCAGCGCCAACTGCTCAGCAGCGGGTTAGGCTTTCGCCGGCTAGAGCACATCCTGATCACTCATCCCCACCTCGACCACATTCTGGGGCTGGCTGGCATCCTCTCCACGCTGGGCCAGTGGGAGACGCTGGATCAAATGAACATCTACGGCGGTCAGAGCACGCTCGACCGCATCGAAGACTTAATCAACAGGATCGTCTTCCGCGGCACGCGACCGCCAATTCAGATTCACTTGATCCCCATCGAACCAGGGATCGTCTTCAAGGGCGATGACTTCGACGTGCTGGCCTTTCCGGTTCGCCACCGTGGGCCGGACTGCTTTGGCTTTGTCTTTCAGGAACACTCGCGGCGGCCGTTCTTAAACGAGAAGGCGAATGCCCTGGGCGTGCCCCAAGGGCCAGAGCGTCGCTTGTTAGTAAAGGGGCTGCCCATCACTCTAACCGATGGTCGAATGATTTACCCCGACGACGTGCTAGGCGAACTTCAGCCTGGGGCTAAACTGGTGATCACCGGCGACATTGGCGAGATTGACGGGCTAGAGCGCATCGCGCGCAACGCTCATGCTTTGGTCACCGAGGCCACCTACATGGAAAGCGACGCCGAGATCGCGCGCCAAAACGGACACATCACGGCTGCCCAAGCTGCGCGGCTAGCTCAGCGGTCCAACGCTCAACAACTCATCCTCACCCATATCTCCGGGCGCTACCGGGAACGCGACCTGGAAGCAGAGGCGCGCGCCATCTTCCCCAACACCGTCATCGCGCGCGACTTCGACGCCTTCAAGATCAAGGCACTGCACGAAGCGCTCAAGCCGGCTGAATAGCCATGCCTACCCTTTTGCTGATCCGACACGCCACCAACGATTTTGTGAAGACCGGCAGATTGCCTGGGCGCACGCCAAACATTCATCTCAACGAAGAAGGACGCCGACAGGCGGAAGCCCTGGCCCGCCTGTTGCATGAACACCCCCTCGACGCCATCTACAGCAGCCCACTCGAGCGCGCAATCGAGACCGCCTGGCGCATCGCCGCCGACCGCGACTTGCCTATAGCCATCTGCCGCGATTTGGCCGATACGGACAATGGCGGCTACACCGGCATGGAGATCAAACGGCTGAGCGAAGACGAGGCCACCCGCGACTTTTGGCGCGTGGTGATCGAGACGCCTTCGCAGGCGCGCTTCCCCAACGGCGAAGGGTTGCTGGAGATGCAACAGCGGGTTGTGAAGGCGCTCGAGGCCCTCCTCAGCGCTCATCCAGACATAACCCAAGGCGAGGAGTCCGAGGACAAACCAAAGCGGCGATCACAGGTGATCGCTGCCGTTGCCCATGCCGACGTGATCAAGGCCGCGCTGGCCCACTACCTGGGCATGCCCTTCGATAACTTTCAGCGCTTGAGCATTGCGCCGGCTTCGATCAGCGCCGTCTCTGTGAGTCACGACGACAAAACCGGCCGGCGCTATGTCGTGGTCAACTATGTGAACCGCGTCCCAGCCGCATAGTGCGCAGGCAGATTTACGCAGACCCATCCGGCGCGGGATGCGTTCATCACCTAAATCAAAGCATGACACACTCGCGCGGCGGGTGAGCAGGCCACCCCATCTATAGACGCATCCTCCTGGTGGGACACATTCGCCAATGGGGGTAACCCTCAACCAGGCGATGCTGCCAGTGAAGGTGGGCTTATAGAGGGCGACGGCGTGCCGTCGCCCACCCTGAGTTCTGCCCTTGGCTGTGAATGCACCTTCCCGGTGCGTGTTGACGTGCCGGCCAGTAAAATCCAGCGCGTCGTTCTGAATGCGTCGGTATCGTGCGCTCTCCCTCGTTGCGCTCATCACGCTCATCCTCTCCATTACCGCTTACATCGCCATCGGGTCAGCCCAAGCGCTGCACACCCGCGGCACCGTCCAACCCTTTCCGCAACCGGTGTTCGGCGCGGAGGAACTGCGGTTAGGGGTCAACGCAGCGCTGGAACAATACGACGACCGGACGCTCGAAGCGCGCCTAAGCGGGCTGGCCGAGCGCGGCATCCGTACCGTGCGCCAGGAGTTCCGCTGGAGCGCGTTAGAACCAGCGCAGGGACGATTCAACTGGGCCGCCAGCGATCGCATCATGCAGGCCGCTGCCCGCTATGGGATCGCCATCTTGCCGGTGCTGTGGACGACGCCGGAATGGGCGCGCGCGCCGTCGGCATCAGCGCGCTTTCCGCCCACCGAGACTGCGCCGCCGGCTGATCCGGAGAACTTCGCGCGCTTCGCCGGCGCCTTCGCCCAGCGCTACGGCCATCTAAAGACGGCCGACGGCCAGAAACTCTTGCTCGGCTATCAAATCTGGGACGAACCCAACCTGAGCGCGGCCTGGGGCAACGCCTTAGTAGATCCAACGTATTACCTCCAGCTCCTGCGCGCAGCGCGCGCGGCGATCCGCGCAGTTGATCCAGACGCGCGCATCGTGCTGGCCGGCCTGGCCCCAACCGTCGAGCAAAGCAACGTCAACCTCGCGCCGCAGCTCTTCTTGCTCAAGCTTTATCAGTTGGGTGGGCATGAGGCGTTTGAAATCGCCGCGGCCAAAGCCTATGGCTTTGACTTTCCGCCGGATGACCGCCGGGTGGATGCCGGCGTGCTCAACTTCTCGCACGCGATCTTGTTGCGCGAGATGATGGTCGCCCACAACGACGGGCACAAGGCCATCTGGATCACCCAGTTCGGCTGGAACGCGCTGCCCGCCGGCTGGCGCGGCGAGCCTTCAATTTGGGGCAATGTCAGTGAGGCCCAACAGGCGGAATACGTGGTACGCGCCGTGGCGCGCGCGGCGCGCGAATGGCCCTGGGCCGGCGCAATGTTCCTCGAAGCCCTCCAACCCCGTCCCCGCCCCCAACGCCCAGAGGCCGACGCCCAGTGGGGCTTCGCGCTGATCGGCCAAGACGGCGAGCCACGCCCAGCCTACCGCGCACTGGCCCAGGCCGTGCCCATCGCCGCTCAAGCGCCACGCGCTCAGCTCTTCGCTAACTGCCGCTACGCGCAGAGCCTGTACCGGACGCTTAACCTAGAGAACGTGATGACGGCCATGCCGGAGATACTGGCCGCCAAGCCGGACTGCACCACACCCAACCCGCGCGCCACGTTCAGCCCAGGCTGGCGCTTCGGCCAACTCGGGGCCGATATCCCCGACCGCCCCGACGCAAGGGCGACGTTCTCCTTCACCGGCGATGCGTTGGCCCTGATCGTGCGGCGCGCCAATTACCGCGCCTACACCTTTGTAGAGATAGACGGTCAGCCGGCTAATCTTTTGCCGCGCGAGCCGCGCGGCGCTTATCTGATCATGACTTCACCCGGCTTGTATCCCGTGATCGAGACGATCGCGGTCGCGGATGGACTGGGACAAGGGCAGCACACAGCGACGGTGACGGTTGATCGTGGTTGGAATCAGTGGGCACTGATCGGATGGAGCAGCAAGCAAGCCGATAGCACCCCTTGGGCGCTGTGGCGCGGGCTGGCACTGATGTTGGGCGGACTGAGCCTTGCTGTCCTCGTCGTCAGCTTGCCGCGCGCGCATTGGGGCGCGTGGTGGCAGGTGCAAATCGCGCGCGCACGGGATCCGCTGGCCGGCCAGGCGCGCTGGCGCGCCCGCGCAGCGCTCGCCGCTGCGCTGCTCTGGCTCGCCGCGGCCCTTACCTGGGCACAAGACGCTGCCACAGCCTACCGCGCCCTCAACCTCGGCCCTCAGGTTGTCCTGAGCGGTCTGGCCTCCGGTGTGTTGTTCTGGTCGCCGGCGGCGACGATCAGCCTGCTGGCCCTGGCTGCACTTGGCCTGCTGATATTCCTGCGGCTAGAGCTGGGGTTGATGCTGGTGGCGTTCTTCATCCCCTTCTACCTATCGCCACAGCGGCTCTTCGAGCGGTCGTTTGCGATGGTCGAGTTGGTCCTTGTGCTCTGCGCCATCTCATGGGCCGCGCGGTGGGCCTGGCGGTTGCGGGGCGTGCCACTCCGTGCGCTGCGTCCCCGCTTGACGCTGCTCGACTGGAGCGTGCTGGGACTGACGGTCGTCGCGCTGCTCTCGGCCTTGCAGGCCGATTTTCGGGTCGAGGCGTTCCGAGAATGGCGATTGGTGATCATCGAGCCGGCCCTGCTCTACTTGATGCTGCGGGCGTTCCCCGATACCGAGAAGGGTCACCCGCCGTCCTTCATGCCACTGCTTGATGCCTTTCTCGCAGGCGCAACCGTCGTCGCGCTGCTCGGCTTGCTCAACTACGCCCGTGGGAACGTCGTCGCAGCGGAATTTGGGCTGCCGCGCATCAGGAGCGTGTTTGGGTCGCCGAATAACGATGCGCTCTTCTTAGAGCGCGCGCTGCCGCTCCTGATGGCCGGCGCCGCGCTGGGAAGGGGGCACGGCGTGCGCCGGCTGGCGTATCTGCTCGCCATCATCCCGGTCGGGATGGCCTTGTTGTTGACGCAATCCCGCGGCGCTTTGCTGTTGGGCCTGCCGGCTATGGTGATCATCATGGCGTTGCTGGCCGGTGGGCGCTGGCGCTGGCTGGGCATCGCTTTGCTCGTTATTACCGTCCTCGGCTTTCTGGCCTTGTTCAGCGGCCTCGCTCAGGAGGCGCTGGCCGGCACGCGGCTGGCCAGTGCGCTGGACTTACAACGCGGCACAGGCTTCTTTCGCCTAAACCTCTGGCAGAGCGCGCTCATCATGTGGCGCGACCATCCCTGGCTGGGCGTCGGGCCGGATAACTTCCTCTACGCCTACCGCAGCTTCTACATCCTGCCAGCGGCTTGGCAGGAGCCGAACCTTTCTCACCCACACAACATCGTGCTCGATTTCGCCACGCGGCTGGGTGGGCTGGGGGTGCTCATCGGCGGCGGGATGATCCTAGGGTATGTCGCGCAAATCAAGCGCGCGCTGCGGCACGATCGCGCGTTGGCCGTGGGATGCGCCGGCTTGCTGGCAGCCATGCTCGGCCACGGCCTGGTGGACCACAGCTTCTTCTTGATCGAACTGGCCTATCCGTTTATGCTCACCGCCGGCTTGTTGTCAGCAATGGGCAGTCGTGAGCGAGGCGCAGAACTCGTTTATGGATGAGGCAACGGCACTGCCGCCCACAGAGACGCGCAAAGCGCGCTGCCGGACTTATCCCGCGCTGGGCGAGCATGCCGCGCTGTGGTACTTCCCTCAGCTCACTGGCGGGACCACTCGCGTGTTGCGCAACGCGCTGTGCATCTACGCAGCGCGCATCGCGCCCAGCTTCGGCATCAAGCGTTTTCTGCTGCGCCTCACAGGCGCGCAGATTGCGCCCTACGCCGCGATTGGGCTAGGAGTCACACTAGATATCTTCTTTCCCCAAGACATCACCATCGAAGATGATGCCACCATCGGCTACAACACGACGATCCTCGCCCACGAGTTCACCTATCGCGAGTGGCGGCGCGGGCCGGTGCGCATTGCGCGCGGCGCGACAGTAGGCGCCAACTGCACCATCCTGCCCGGCGTGGTGATCGGCGAGGGCGCAGTGATCAGCGCGATGAGCCTCGTCAACCGCGATGTGCCGCCCGGCGCATTCGTCGGCGGGGTGCCGATTCGGTTGCTGCGCCGGACGTAAACTACGCCGTATGCAAAGGGTGGGCTTTATGCTCAAGGTCAAACCTCACCTCATCGAGGAATACAAACGGCGCCACAAAGCTGTTTGGCCGGAGATGCTCCAAGCGCTGCGCGAGACCGGCTGGCACAACTACTCGATCTTCATGCACAGCGACGGCACGTTGTTCTTCTACGTGGAAACGCCGGACTTCCAGGCCGCGCTACAGGGTATGGCGGCCCGCGAGGTGAACACCCGCTGGCAGGAATACATGAAGGACTTCTTCGAGGATACCGGCGGCAAACCTGCTGATCAGAGCTTCATCATGCTCGAGGAAGTCTTCCATCTAGACTGAATATCACGCCGAGTCAATCGCGCCCGAATGACGAGAGAAACGGATAATCTCATATCGCCAATCCTGAAGGAAGTCAACCATGACCAGCTATGCCTTGCTTGCCGAGCAACTGACCGCCAAAGGCATTGACGTTGAATCCGTCAAAGCCAAGCTAAAGGCTCAACACATTGAGCTGCCTTCTTGGGGCTTTGCCAACACTGGCACCCGCTTCAAGACCTACGCCTGGCCCGGCGCTGCGCGCAACATCTATGAGAAGCTCGCCGACGCGGCCTTCGTCCATAAGCTCACCGGCGTGTGCCCTTCGGTCGCCATTCACATCCCTTGGGACAAAGTGGACGACTGGCGCGCCCTGGCCGAATACGCCAGAGCACAAGGGGTGCGGATCGGCGCGGTGAACACCAACACGTTTCAGGCCGACCGCTACAAGTGGGGCAGCATCACCAACGCTGATCCTGCCATTCGCCAGGTCGCGTTCGAGCATCATCTGGAGTGCATCG
>Ga0308310_1000836_pt1 | contig 13821 bp, 10 predicted proteins | sample HotsprSampleMS65_FD_203672 | JGI IMG/M metagenome (GOLD analysis project Ga0308310, IMG submission 203672) | Hot spring phototrophic mat microbial communities from Mushroom Spring, Yellowstone National Park, Wyoming, United States - 20090730_MS65 ...
AAAACTGGTCAGCTTTTGATATTTCTTCCTAATCTTCTTTGGGCATTTCTTCCGAATGCTCGATAGGAGCCTGGGCAATGCTCCGCTGGGCTAACAGTGGCACTTTGGATGGGCGAGGCAGACCCGCACAGGTGGCGAAGGGTGGAAAGAGAGCTCGCCGGCCGGCAGGGTAATTTGGGAAAGAGTGGAAATTTTGCCCTGGGTTAGATTCGCGAGGCGGCCCGGGGCGGGCCACGTGAAGCCCGAACTTCCCTCCCGGGGAGTAGCACGGCTTGTCCGGCTGAAACCATGAGCCTGGCGATCCGATCCCTGCGGGGGAGAATTTTTTGCCTGACTGGACTTCCAGAGCCGATGACTAGGGACCTTAGCGAGGGACCTTACGTGGGTTGCCGCAACTTGTAAGGTCAAGTAAACTCGGCTAATTCTGTCGGAGAATCGGTGAATTCTCGCTAAACCGGCTGACGGGAATGGTCTCGAGGGTGTATGGACAAAAAGAATTCCGATCAATAGCACGATTTTAGTTACATATTGATAACTTCAGCTGAAGGTAACACTTTCGGAAAAAGCTGCCAAACTGAGGGATACAGAGCATGGCCGTTGGAGAACGACGGTTATCTTTCGAGCGACCTGTCGAGGAGCTTGAAGCTCGCCTGGCAAAATTGGAACGTTTGGCCCAAGAAGATCCCTCTGCCAAGCAAGAATATCAGCATCTTCGCCGGGAACTAGTCGAAACCATCAAGCGGATCTACTCGTCGCTCACTCCTTGGGAAATTGTGGAGGTTGCTCGGCATCCGGATCGGCCGATGACAACCGACTATCTCGCTCTCACGTTCGACGAATTCGTGGAATTGCACGGAGACAAGTTGTTCGGGGATGACCGGGCTATCCGGACCGGATGGGCGAAACTGGACAATTTCAAGGTCATGGTCGTAGGGCATCAGAAGGGAAAGACCACTCAAGAAAGGATTCAGTGCAACTACGGGTGTGCTCATCCGGAGGGTTATCGCAAGGCAGTGGCTAAAATGCGACTCGCCGCCAAATTCCATCTGCCCGTTATCTGCTTGATCGATACACCAGGGGCCTATCCGGGGGTGGGAGCAGAGGAACGCGGACAGCATCAGGCAATCGCCGAGGCGATGTTCGTGATGTCACGACTGCCTACCCCTATCATCTGCGTGGTGATCGGAGAAGGTGGATCCGGGGGTGCTTTGGGAATCGGTGTCGGCGACCGGGTTGCCATGCTCGAGTATGCCTACTATTCGGTTATTAGCCCTGAGGGATGTGCAGGCATTCTCTGGAAAAGTGAAAGCTTCAAACAACAGGCAGCAGAAGCCCTTCGAATGACAGCCAAGGATTTGCTTCACCTGGGTGTAATCGACGATGTTTTGCCGGAGCCTCTTGGGGGTGCTCATCGAGATCCCCACCAAATGGCGACGACCTTGAAGCTCTATTTGCGAAATCAGCTCCGCGAGCTTACAGCTATTCCGATTGGCGAGCTTTTGGAACAGCGATATCAGAGATTCCGTCGGATGGGTACTTACTTCGAAAAAGGGGTCTTAGTTGGGCCTTGCTTGGAACCTCGTCCGGTGACGTGGGCTTGTGAAGCTTCGCCTCCGTTGGCCGAAAATTCCACCGGCTTGCCGGGATCGGTTGCCGGCTAACCCAACAGCCGCTGTCTTTCCAAAAGGTTTCGCAAAAGCTGGCACCCAGATTTTGGGGAAATCCTCCTGATGCTGGTAAAGGTCTTTGTGGTAGTCCGGTTTTGAGAACGCCGGCTTCTGGCAAAGTTCAGAGCAATTTTCGGGCAATTTTCGGGCGAACGATTTACCGTTTTGGGAGGCTTCTCCAACGTCCGATAATGTATCTTATGTTCGGTCAGAGATGCCGTTACTCCCGCGGATTTCTCCAACCGTCGCAACTGTGGTAAGCTTCACCTGCCCTCGGCGAGTCCTGGAAATTCCTGGCATGCCCGGCGGTTTTCGACTTGATGAGGATCTTCCACCCAACTCGCCCCTCCCCTTTTCCATATGTCCTGGAGATTCTCGGAGCACTTGGGAGCAAACGAAACTGTCTGACCAAGCTGAGCATTTTATGACGAACTAGCTCCCTGCTTCCGCTTCGTCCGACGGTTCCTTCGGGAGACCCGCTTGGGCTGGTTAATTGGTTCGCAGTCAAGGAACCTGCTTTAGCGGCTGTTCAGATCCTTCCGGTGATAACTTCTGTTCTACCCGTTTGGCAAACTCCTCTAGGTAACCCTTCAATACATCTCCCACTTCCGGAGGAAACGATGCCCGGGCGACCAGGATCGTTCGTGCCAACATCCGGCCGCTCAGGGATCGGAGTATGATCTCTCGCGTAGGCTCGCTCAGAGTCACACCAAAGAAAGTCAGAACCAGGCAAATAAGAAGACTCTTGAGCAGGCCGAACAATGCCCCCAGCTGCCGATCGAAGTCTCGGAGTCGTAGACGGTCGAGGATACCTGCAAGCCATTGGAATACCATCCATACCGTAAACGAAGTCCCTAAAAAGAGAACCAGCATTGCCAACAGCGTATTCCAAGGCGTCGCAGACCCAAAGAGCGGGGAGGCCGTCGGACCCCAGCGGATGGCCACAAAGATACTTCCCACCAAAGCCCCCAACCAGGCCAACTGCCAAACCAGCCCTCGGATGGCCCCGAAGATCAAGCCCGCAAGCAGAAGGCAGAGCACCACAATATCGAACGTTTCCACCTCAGGTCTCACCTCGCAACATTCCCACAATGACCCTTCATCTTCTTCCAGCTAGAACTGATCCGCCGAGTATTGGGTCGCTCCATCAGAGAGCCCTGCCAAGCTTACTAACGCTCGCTGTGTTCATCTGGACAGCATTCCCTCCGACCGGATTTCGGATAAAGTTTCATCATGTTGGTTTTTGCAACTTTGGTTCGGTTTGCTTCCCGTGCCTCTATTCGGAGGGTAATGGTTCCCTCTTATGGGCTTTAAGCTAAAACAACTTTCAAACTGCTTGGTCTTTGAGTTTTTGGGGGATCTTTGAGGGCCTGGAATACCTTTACCCAGCCACCAGCTCCAGGTTTCGAGAACCAAACGGGTATCTTCTTCAGAATTCCCTCGAGTCCAACCAAATTGTCACTGGACCGTCGTTGACTAAATGCACCAGCATATGCTCGCGGAAACGCCCCGTTTGTACGGGGATGCCCTTTTGGGCAACATAGTCCACGAAGAACTCGTAAAGTTGTTCGGCCAATCCGGGAGGAGCTGCCGCCGTAAAGCTCGGACGGCGGCCCTTTCGACAATCGGCAAACAACGTGAACTGGCTAACAACAAGAATTTCCCCTCCCACCTCCTCGAGAGATAAGTTCATCTTTCCTGCTTGATCCTCGAACACTCGGAGCCCAATGATTTTGTCAGCCAATTTGATGGCTTCTTCCTTCGTATCCTCCATGCCCACTCCCAACAGTACCAGAAATCCTTTGCCTATTCGGCTGACAAGTTCGCCGTTAACCGTGACCGAAGCCTCGGTAACTCGTTGGATGCACGCCCGCATAATGGTTTCCATAACTCCAGGGCAAAATGCTCCAGGGCTCCAATCCAAATTCGCCAGCTAGCTATTCTCTGACCTCAGCCGCCGACTGTCTCAGTCCTGTTCTCGCCTTGCAGGCTCCCAATCCTCCCAGGTGAAGGCCACAGCAAACTTGCCCCGGGGGAACATCCCCCTTCTTCCTGGGAACATCCCATTTCTTGCAAAGATTGTCTCACGGCCCTTCTTCAAAAACAAACCTATTCCGTGCTTTTCGGCTGCAAGCAGCTAACTGCTTTTTTGGCCTTCTCGCAAGTCCGGAAGCCCCCGCAACATTCCAAGACGCTATATCCCAGGAGTTAATATCCCAGGACCTCAAAGATTTTGAAGGTTGTTGACGGATTTTAATCCCGTATGTTATTTTTGCTCTCAATCGTGAGAATAGGTTTCTTTTTGTGGCAACACAGAGTACCTCGCCTAAAGAGTTGGGCATAGCTCCGATTTCCCACTTCAAAGGCTCAGGTGTTCGCAGCTATCTCCATACTTGGCACGGTTTTTAACTAACGTGAGCCGGTCGGGGTCAGCATCTGCCTCTCAGATGTGTGTTCCTCCCACCGGACCCATTCATTTCGATAATGCCGTACCGTTCGCAGGATCGTCGACCGCAAGGTAAATTTGCCAACAATTCAACGTAAGTGCGAGGCTGGACGGAGGTTGTTTGCCGATGTCTCAACAATCTACATTAGACCGAATTTTAGCGTGTGGCATCGTGGCAGTGGTCCGCTCCCCGGAAGGCGGAATTTTAGTCGACGTGGCGAAGGCCCTCCTTGAAGGCGGAGCCGATGTGGTGGAAATCACTTTTACGGTGCCGGCAGCTCATCGCGTGCTCGAAGCAGTCCGAGCTGCATTAGGCGATCAGGTGTTGTTGGGAGCGGGAACGGTCCTAGACCCCGAAACTGCTAGGGTGGCGATCTTAAGCGGGGCCGAGTTTATCGTTGCTCCAACCCTGAACTTGGAGGTCATCCGTTTGTGCCAACGTTATGGAAAGGTGATCATCCCCGGAGGATACACTCCGACGGAGGTATTAACCGCCTGGGAGGCCGGGGCGGATATCGTCAAGGTATTTCCTTCCGATATCGGTGGTCCGGCGTACGTTCGGGGTTTACGAGGCCCACTGCCCCAAATCCGTCTGATGCCCACGGGGGGAGTGAATCTTCAAACAGCAGCAGAGTTTCTCCGGGCAGGAGCGTGCGCGCTTGGTATCGGCACCTCCTTGGTGGATCCAAAGGCGATAGCCACTCGTGACTTTGCCAGGATTATTTCGCTGGCGCGCGAGTATGTAAGGATCGTTCGGGAGACCCGCCAGGAGCTCGGCACCTAAACGGTATTGAGGGAAGCTTCTTAGGCACATTTGCGGCTGCCCGAATCGCCGGCTTTATCTGGGAATCAGAAGACACCGAGTTTTGTTCCCGCCCGTCACTCTGGGGGGTGTCCTGAAATCGGTGTGGGCCTTTCCAAATCGCTACGATTTTGGAGACAAAAAGACTACTCTCGGTTAGAAAAAAGCGAGTTTAACCCGGTTTTGCTCTAATTTACTCCCGGGAAATGACGTGTTCCTATGCCAAGAATTCACGCTGCCGAAGTTTGGATCCGCAAAGTCTCCCTAATCGGAGCCCGAATGGTTGTGCTGACCGGTGAGGAACCCTTTTGGAAGGCGGAGGTTCTCCGGGAGATTCGAGAACTTTCTGGGGGGGAGGCCACCCAATCAAGTTCAGGTTTTCGCCGGCTGGAAGGTAACTTGCTGTCATGGGCAGACTTGGTGGCGGAGCTTGACACACCAAGTCTTTTCGGTGGCCGAAAGGTCGTGGCGGTGGAAGAGGCCGACAGCTTTGTTGGCCGGCACCAGAAAGAACTACTTCAGCTAGTAGAAAACCCCGCCGAATGGGGGGTCTTGCTCCTCAACCTGAGGTCACTTGCCGCCAATTCGAGGCTCGGGCGGCTGGTGGTCCAGCGACATCTTTGGATCGACTGTTCCTCGGCTCCCTCGAATCAGCTGTTCCAATGGTTGCCTGCTTGGGCCCATGCAAGGTACGGGCTTAGGTTGTCCCAAGCTGCCGCCAAAGCGGTTTTGGACGCGGTGGGGGAGAATCCCGGACTGCTCGATCAGCAGCTAAGAAAGCTGACACTGGAGGTCGGAGCCACCCGGACGGTTACTCTGCAGCAGGTTCGGCGTTTCTGTGAGGAATGGCGTGTAAAGCATGCTTGGGCCATCTTGGATCTGGCGATGGAGGGGAAACCTGGAGAGGCCCTACGCGAATTGGATCGACTTTTGACTTCCGGTGAACACCCTCTCGCCATTCTGGCACAGCTGGGGGGAACGCTTAGGAGAGTATCTCATGCTGCTTCCTTAATTGATAAAAATAATAATGCTTCCCAGCCATCCGTTGCGAGAGTGCTCTCCCAGTTGGGAGCTCCCCCTTCAATTGCATCAAAAACGCTCGCTCAGCTGCGACACCTGGGAGTTCGGAATGCCCGATTGCTCTCTCAGGTGTTATTGTCCGCGGATTTCCAGCTCAAAGGGGGTAGCACCCTCGACGCTCGGGTGGTTCTCGAAAAACTTATTCTCTGGTTGGCAGACTCTGGGGTGCGAAGATTGCCTTTTCAATCGGCAGAGCTTCAGGCGGAGTTGCCGATTTGAAACCACCCCCTCTAAAGCTCGTATGAGGGTTTATCACTCTCTTCACCGAGCCCGAATACAACATTTCGTGTCTTGGGACCTTTTTGCCCCCCTATTTAGATTGCTCTTTCCCATTGAATTCTCGGTTTTCTGGTAAAACCCGCAGGATGTCCCTGATTTTCCAGGGGAGTCCTGGAATTGAATTGACGAGCGAGCAAATGGTAATATCCGCCAAATGAACCCAGTCGACTCTTCGGGTTTGGAAAGTCAATCCGCCTCGAGGCGTTCTGGACTTACGGGGCCGACTTTTTTGGGCTTTTCGAGCAGGAAGAGGGAATCGGCTTGCTCTATTCCCCAAAATTAAGTTCCCAAGTGCCGAAAGCCTTCGGAGTTTTCGTGTTGCTCATCGCGGCGACTGTGCAAGTTGGTTGCCGGCTAGGTGGTGCTTCGCTTCTAAGTTCTTACACCGTGTTTGGCTCATCAGCCCCTAGGGAAGTTGCGGCCGGCGGGCAGGAGCCACAGGCCCACGGCACAGCCGGCCATGGCACTTGTGACAGTTCCCGGCTAACGGTGGCAGCAGATAGTGCTTCAAGCCACGGCCTGAGCCCGTCGGGACAGAATCCGCCAGGGTCTTCGCCTCCTCTTTCTCCAGCTGTTTGGCAGCTGGCCGAGCACAGGCTCCTCGAGGAAACGGATTTCGAAACTTTAATTGATCAGTTTTGCAAGGACCCGGTCACGCGGTCAAAGTTGATCGCACTTGTCCAACAATCGGATCCGCAGGTCAGACCCCTCCTCCTCCAATCTCTCGTTGCCCTTGCCGCACTTGGTCACGAGCTGGTTACCCCTCCTCCCGCAAATTCGGCTGCCCCGAATTCCACCGCACCATTCAACTCCGGGCCGGTCCACTGTGGTCCGACGGATGGGTTTGGGGATTGCCGGGTTCCAAGTTCCCCGGATTGGCCGGCTTTTTCGCCCCCAGGAGACACTACAGGAGGAAATTTGCCCGGAAAAACGGGCGACCAAGGCCCCGGCTTTGCCTTAGCCAGTAGTGGAAGTCTGAACGGCCCGAATTACTCGTCGGCCGAAGGCGACGCCTTTTCTACCCAAAGGGGTTCATCTGCTTGGCTGGTCTCGTCCGGGGATTACCACTGGGTGAGTGATGACCTTAACCAGGCGATCTATGGGTTCCCAAATGGCAACGAGGAGGCCGAAGCTTCCACGTTCCACAGGGACTGTGGCGATCGGAGTCAAGACTGGGCTGAGGGCGCGCGTTCCAATCCTTCCGAGTTCTTCGGTTCTTCTGAGTCTTCCGGACCGGGATGGCAGGAACATCTGGAGATAGGGCTTCGGCTTCTCGAGCGGAAGCTAAGGGAAACGGAAGAGGTTTCCCAACGCGAAACTGCCTCGGCGAAGCTAATGCTGCTGAAGTTAATTTTGGGCAAGCGGGATGCGGCCTTGAAACACGCAAAAAATGGGGAGAACTTACAGGGATTTTGGCTGAAGGAACTCTACGGGTTATCGCTCCTTTTAGATGGGGCACTAATCGGGGATCGGGGGGCTCGCCTGGGGGAAGCTCTCCGCCACCTTGACGATGCCCTGCTTGAGCTTCGCGAAGAATGTCCGGTGGTTGTCCGGAATCTAAATTTTGTGACGGAGATTCAAAGTTTTGGGGTTTACACCCCCTTTGAAACGGAAAAATTTTTGCCAGGGCAACGAGTACTCCTTTATGCCGAGGTGGAAAACTTCCGGAGTGAACCTACCGCTAAGGGTTATCACACGGCATGCAAAAGTCGAGTGGAAATTCTCGATCCCCAAGGTAACCGGGTTGCTGTCGAAGATTTTCCGGTGACTGAAGAGTATTGCCGTAATCGCCGACGAGACTTTTTCTTGGGATTCGAGCTTCAGCTCCCCACACAACTCCATCCTGGTCGGCACACTCTCGAACTGACAGTGACCGATATCCACTCGGGCCGAGTGGGCCGATCGGCCGTCGAATTTCAAATCTCTGCATCAAGCTCAGGCAGGTAAGTGCCCCGACTCCTCCTACGCCATGATCTACCCGGGCATTTGCTCCTGCCGGCTTTCTCCCTCTCATTTTTTCGGCTTTCGTGACACTTGCTCAGTCTTAGTTCTTGCCTAGGGAAAAACTTGCTGGGAAAACGGTTTGTGCCACCGGCCAAGCTGGAAGAACGAGCGGGGCAAAAGCGGTGCTAGAACCCGCAATCACCAACTAATTTTTAAGAGCTAGCAACGGCAAAACTGGTAGTGTAGAAATTATTTATTGCGAGAAGCTCCTAAGAGATCTTGAAACCTGGGCAAAATTCGAAACAGTTTCGATGATTCCAAACTGTCAAAGACTCCTAAAAATTATTCGGACTTTTTACTAGGACATTGCGAGTTGAATGGCCCAACTATAAGTGATTCTTGGAGAAGGGACTTCCGGTGCTGCTGGGCATTGAAATTGGGGGGACAAAGCTCCAACTGGGTATTTCGCCAGGCGGTAGCGAGCCGATGGTGCGGCTGGAACGTATTGCCGTTCCGAAAGGAGCCGACGCCGGGTGGATCCGCAATGCTATTCTCCCTTTGGTTCGCCGCATAGTGCACGAGCAGGATGTGAAGGGTGTGGGAGTGGGTTTTGGGGGACCGATCGACCCAACCTCGGGAGCTGTGGTCCGGAGTCATCAGGTTTCAGGGTGGGATGGTTTCCCCCTTCGGGACTGGCTAGAAGAGAGCCTGGGGCTTCCGGTGGTGGTGGGTAATGATGCCGATTGTGCCGGCCTGGCGGAGGCCCTCTTTGGTGCCGGCCGAGGGTACCGATTCGTGTTTTACACTAACGTGGGAAGTGGCATCGGCGGAGCGATCGTCATTGACGGTCAGATTTACACGGGAAGTAAAGGAATCGCGGGCGAGATCGGACATCTTCGGCCCGATCTTAGCGAGGAAAGACAGGAGGACGTGGAGGCCCGAGCGAGCGGCTGGGCGATTGCAAATCGAGTTCGCCAGGAATTGTTCCGCTTGAAAGCGGGCAGTTCGGAAGCCCCCGAGCTATTAAAAACCTACGAGGGAAAAATCGACGAGTTGTCCACAGAAATTATTGCACAGGCCGCGAGCGAGGGTTCACCCCTTGCCCGACGAGTTTTTGAGGAAGCGGCTCGCGTGTACGGGTGGGCGATCGCCCAGGTCATCACGTTATTGGCACCGGAAATTGTCGTCGTGGGAGGCGGGGTCTCTCTGGCGGGAGAAGAACTTTGGTTCGCACCCTTACGGACTGCGGTAGATCGGTACGTCTTCCCACCGCTTCGAGGTAGTTTTCGCATTGTCCCGGCAGCACTGGGTCAGGAAGTGGTAGTTCATGGGGCTATTGCCCTGGCTCAGCAAAAATTGCTCCACCAAGGGTGAACGCTTGAGCAACGCCTCCTAGAGGGGAAGGGGAAAACCATGGACCTAAGTAACACGGGAAAGATGCTTTTTATCTTGGGGCTGATAATCGCGGGTTTCGGGTTAATCTTTTGGTGGGGTTCCAAGATTGGGTTTCACTTTGGCCGACTGCCCGGGGATATTCATTTATCGGGGGAGCGGTGGTCGTTTTATTTCCCATTGATGAGCTGTATTGTCTTAAGCATTGTGCTTACGGTCGTTTTGAACATCTTTATCCGTTTTTTCCGGTGACACAGTTTTCCCCCTTGGTCTCGGCTTTCCCGGTTGAGAACTGGCGGAGGGCCCTTAAATTGCTGTGCTGGAAGAGACCCCTTGGTTTCAATTACCGGGATTGAGGCCGACAAATAGGGAAGGAGATAGCCGCCTGGGAACTTCCCGAAAGACAAATCGTCCTTAGGAGGGGACATCGTTTGAAATAAACTTTGAAATAAAACTTTCACGTGTGCCGCTAGGGATTCGTTTCCAGCTTTGTTCGGTGATTCGTTCCTTCCTATGAAGCGAACACTCTCTACGAGGGGGGAATTGCTACCGCTCCCAGCGATGAGCTATTCCAAGGAGGATGGCATCTCCCATCTTGTCCCCATTCTGAGTATCGGGAATGTTCCCTAGGAGGGTGTTTTCCGGCAGGAATTGGTAGAGCGTTGTACTTCCGAGAGGGAAGTTTCCGAGAGGGAAATATAGTGCGGGGAGTAGTTTGTGGCGGCCGATCGGAGTGCGATTACTTCGTCGTAAAGACGAAGGATTTCGCTTACGTTCTTCTCGAAGCGAAAGAGCATAGCCTTTTCGCGGGCGGCTAACCCCATCTCCGTCCGGAGTGCAGGAGAGAGCAAGATTTCAATTTTTTCCCGAAGAGCTCGGATGTCGCTGGGCTCAGGCAGGACAAAACCCTCTTGGCCATCCTCCATGATTTCGCCCGCTCCGTTGTAACGCGTTGTAATTACCGGTATGCCTGTGGCCATAGCTTCCAGCACCGCCAGGCTGCAACCATCGTAGAAGGTAGGGTGCAGGTAGACATCTGCTGCCGCATAAAAAGGTGTGGGGTCGTCCACCCAGCCCATGAAGGTCACTGGAAGGCTATTGCGGAAACGGTGCCGAGCGAACCACCCTGAAAACCGATGTCTCCCTCCTAAGACCACGAGATGAACCGGTTTCCCTTCCTTAAATAGCTCCGTTACTGCTCGGATTGCTTGGGGTACCCCTTTCAGTGCAAAGTGATTTGCCACCGTCAGAAAGACTGTGACGGAGCGGTCAAGGCCGAGATATTCACGAACGGCATCCCGAAAAAGGACCTTGTTGGCAGGGGAAAAACGTACAATGTCAACCCCGTTATAAACCACGCGGATCCGGTGCTCGGATATTCCTAGGAGTTCGTGGATTCGCCTGGCTTGGTATCGGCATAAGGCGACTACAAGGCCAGCATGGCGACGGCTTTGCTCACGAGCAAACCGCCACCTGCGACGGTAATGGGGTACCAGTCTTAGTACCCACCGCTTTAACTGCTGCCATTTCGGAGACAATGCGGCAAGCTTTCTCTCGGCCAAAAGGGGGTATGGACCTCCATGGTATTGGAGTATGTCCCCTCCCCATCCGTCTCCGCCGTCGTGCACCAGTTCCGGTTGGATCCTGGCCAAAAGATGCTCGACCTCGGTGGCAAATCGGAAAGGATCGCTAGCAGCCGACGACACACGGTGAACTCGGAACGGGAAAACAGCATTCGAGGGGATGACGGACCGTGCTACCACGTGGACTTCCCAGCCCCGCTCATGTAACTCCGTAGCGAAGCGTTCGGTCCAACGTTCCTGGCCTCCCCCACGGCCGAATTTTTGGGTGATGAGTGCGACTTTCATAGTGCCGCTTGCAACTTTTCCTGTCACTTTCGCGGTTGCCACTCAACAGATTTCAACCCGTTGACTAGCTCCGCTACCTATCCATACAAACCGAACCACATCCTGCTTCCTGGTAAAAGGAACTTCTGGTAGAAGGAACTTTTTGCCTCTTGCCACCGCGGGTAACCTCCAAGCTAAAACATGACCTAGGCCAGAGGAGCAAAGATTAAGCAGCAATGGTCTTTTGTTCGGACGGCATGCCCCTCCCCTGCCCTATCAATGTGCAAAAAGCTTGGAACACCCGCTCTGGTTTCAACTCCCGCATACACCTGTGGTGGCCATAGGGACACACTGGTTTCAAGCATCCCAGACAGGGCAGCTCCACAAACAAGTCGATGCTTTTCACTGTAGGGTTCGCCCCCCAAATTGGAGTGGTGGGACCATAAAGAGTAATCACCGGTTTTCCCAAGGCGGCAGCTACGTGCCGCGGGCCACTGTCCGGAGATATCACTACCTGGCAACGGGCCAAGCAGGCTTTTGCAACCGACAAGCCCAGGCTTGGCCAATGCACCATCGTCTTTACCCGCGGATGGGATACAGCTTGGCATATCCTTACGGCTACTTCCCTTTCATCTGGCCCTGCAACAAGCAGTACTTGCCAATGGGTAGAGAAAACAATCATTCGGGCCAGTTCGATGTAATGTTCTACCGGCGGACGACGGGCTGGACCTTGGGCTCCCGCGTAGACCAGCCCGACTGTAGGATCTGCCCCAGAAAAACCGATGCTTTGGAAAATTTTCTCCCCTAATCTTTCTTCCTCCGCCGTGCAGCGGAGTTGGAGATCCAACGGCTCGGGAGGACATCCTGCAGCTTCTGCCAACTGGAGGTAGCTTTCGACCATCGGTCTTGGCACAATTCTGCCGCCTAACCGATGGGGGTACACTTTTCTTGTAAGTAACCAGCCCCGACAGTCCCTCACAAAGCCCACCCTTTCCCGAGCTCCCCCCAAAAACCCTAGGAGGGCAGAATGCAAAGAATTGGGGAAGAGAACCAGCAAATCGATAGGGCAAGCTCGCATGCGAAGCACGAGTTTGAGATCTGCCAGCAGAGGGAGCCGGCCTCGGGGGTCCCAAGGCCAGTTTTCGTCGAACCAATCGCAGCCAGCAAACAACTCCACCATTTTCGGCCGCATAATTCCGGTTAATTTTGCCGGCCGGGGATATCGTTTGCGAATAGCCCGGATAGCCGGAGTTGCCATCACAGCATCACCCACCCAATTAGGCAGAAGAAGTGCCACGTGCCGGCCAGCGAAGGTTGTCTCCGGAGTGTTAGGCACTGGGGTTTCTCCCTTCAAACCCCACCTTGCTCCTGTCAAAATACCCGGTGAGGGTCTCTGTATTAGGAAGCAATTATTGGGTTTGTTCTGAAGCACCTACCGGCATACTAACCGATGACCGACTGGTCTGCCCAGTGATGTTAGTATACGTGTTCCTTTTGTGAAGGTGTGGTCGCCAAAACCCCGGGGATGGCCAGTATCGTTTCAGCCTCGACCTCTGGTTGAGCCATTACTTACTGAGGGTCCCCTTTGAATCTGCCCTAGCTCCGGCCGTCAAGGTCCGACTCGGGAACATACTGTCTCAAGCGGCCCGGGGAAAGCGGAGGAAGAGAGGTTCTTCTGCCTCCCGTGCCTTACCCTGCGGAATGCCGGGTGTCATGACGGGGTAGGGCGATTGTCCCCGGCCAGTTCTTACGGCGATGGGAACTGTCACTATCTGTCCCCCATATTGTTCGACGATCTGCCAGCCAATTACCTGTTCCGACGGCCACTCGATCCCATTGACTAGCACATCTGGCCGAAGTTTCTCTACCAATGCTTGAAATCCAAGGTCTTCCCACACGGTTACAAAGTCGACACACTGAAGAGCTGCTACCAGTGCGGCCCGTTCGCTTTGGGGGACGTGGGGCGTTGTCCAGCCTTTCATAGAGCGAATCGCCCGATCACCTCGGATCCCCACAACCAAGATGTCGCCGAGTTTTCGGGCCCATTCGAGCGAAGCCACATGCCCCGGTCGCAAAACTTCGAAGTTACCGTAGGCAAAAACAAGTTGCTTTCCTTCCTTTCGTAATTCGGCAACACGTTGGAGAAGCTCAGGAAGGGACAGGATTTTGGTCGATTCAGCCGGCTGAGACATCTCAAGGAGTCTTAGAACCTCTTCCCGGGTTACCTTTGCGACTTGCGCATGGTAAAGGAAGTTAGGTGCTGCGGTCTGAACCCTGCGGACAACCTGAAGGAGCTCCCAGGCAAGCTCCCAATCCCCGCCTAGCGACTGGACAAATGCTCCAACGCCAAGAAGGGTTCCCCTA
>Ga0308310_1000839_pt1 | contig 13796 bp, 7 predicted proteins | sample HotsprSampleMS65_FD_203672 | JGI IMG/M metagenome (GOLD analysis project Ga0308310, IMG submission 203672) | Hot spring phototrophic mat microbial communities from Mushroom Spring, Yellowstone National Park, Wyoming, United States - 20090730_MS65 ...
CTCCCCCGCTCCTCTGCTCCTCTGCCCCTCCGCTCCCCCGCTCCTCTGCTCCTCTGCCCCTCCGCCCCTCCGCTCCTCTGCTCCTCTGCCCCTCCGCTCCTCTGCTCCTCTGCCCTCTCGCAATCTTGCCTCATGCCCGCCCCAGCGCTTCCCGCAGGAGTTGCGGGGCCCGGCGGAGTGCCTCATCCAGACGGCGGGCATCTTTGCCCCCGGCCTGGGCCAGGGTGGGCCGTCCGCCACCGCCCCCGCCGACGACCTGCGCCACCCCTCGCACCAACTGCACCGCGTCCACCCCCTGCCGGGCCAGGTCGGGGGTGACCGCCGCCACGAAGGCCGGACGCCCTTCCAGGACCGTGCCCAGCACCACCACGCCGGAGCGAACCCGCTCCCGGTACCAGTCCGTCATCTCCCGCAGCGTCTCCATGTCCGGAACGTTCACCCGGGCCACCAGCAGCGGCACCCCCGCCACCTCCTGCACCCGATCCAGCAGGTCCTCCAGTTGGTAGCGGGCCAGTTGCCGCTGGAGACGGGCAATCTCTTTGCGGGCCGTCTGGAGTTCGTCCTGCAGTTCCAGCACCTTGCGGTTCACCTCCTCCGGCGAGCAGAGGAGATGGGCCGCGATGGACTCCAGGGAGCGCATGTGCTTCTGAATCCACTCCACCGCCCCACGCCCGGTCACCGCCTCAATCCGGCGCACCCCCGCGCCGATGCCCTGCTCGGAGATAATGTAGAAGAAGCCGATTTCGCCGGTCTCGTCCACGTGCGTGCCGCCGCACAGTTCCTGGCTGAAGGGCTCGTCGGGCCAGCCGATGCGCAACACCCGCACCACCTCGCCGTACTTCTCGCCGAAGAGGGCAATGACGCCCTCCGATAGCGCCTCCCGGTACGGTTTGTACTCCCAGATGACCGGGTAGTTGGCCAGGATGGCCTCGTTGACCCCGCGCACCACCCGGTCAATCTCGTCCTGGGTGAGCATGGCGCCGTGGGTGAAGTCAAAGCGCAGCCGGTCCGGAGCGACCAGGGAGCCGGCCTGCTGGACATGTTCGCCCAGGACGTAGCGGAGTTCGTTGTGGAGCAGGTGGGTGGCCGTGTGGTTACGGGCGATGTCCATGCGCCGCTCGTAGTCCACCAGCGCCCAGGCCCGTTCGCCCACGCGCGGGGTGCCCAGGGTGACCTGGCCGATGTGGACAATGAGGCCCGGCACAGGCCGCCGCATATCGTCCACCCGAATCTCCCAGACCGGTTCCTCGGCCTCCTCGCTGGGGAACGCGGCGATGTAGCCGGTATCGGAGACCTGACCGCCCGACTCCACGTAGAAGCAGGTCTCGGAGAGGACGACTTCCACCTTGTCGCCGACGCGGGCGGCCTGGACCGATTTGCCGCCCCGCAGGATGGCCGCGACGGTCGTTTCCAGTTCCGTCGCCTCATAGGGGTCGTGCAGGACGCCTTCCGGACCCAGCAGGCCCTTTTTCTGCAGACCCTCCAGCAGGTCCCGGTAGACCCGCAGACTTTCCTCGTCTATCTCCTCAAACATGTCCGCCGCCCGCGCGCGGGCCCGTTGCTCCTCCATCGCGGCGTGGAATCCGGCCTCGTCCACCGTCAGGCCGTGCTCCTCCGCGACGTCCCGGATAATCTCCATAGGGATGCCAAAGGTGTCGTAGAGGCGGAAGGCGTCCCGACCGGGAATCATGCGCTCCCCACGCTCCTCCACGGCGGCAATCACTTCGTCCAGCCGGGCCAGTCCCGCATCCAGCGTCTTCAGGAAGCGCAACTCCTCCTGGCGGATGGTGGTCAGGATGAACTCCCGCCGCTTCTCCAGTTCGGGGAAGACGTGGCTCATCCGCTCAATGACCACCTTCGCCACCTCGTCCATAAAGGGACGGGTGAAGCCAATCTTGCGCCCAAACCGGACCGCCCGGCGGAGAATCATCCGCAGGACGTAGTTGCGGCCCTCGTTGCCCGGAAGCACCCCGTCGCCGATGAGGAAGGTGACGGCGCGGGCATGGTCGGCGATGACCCGGTAGCCGACGATGTGCTTCTCCCGCTCCTCGTCGGTGTGGCCCAGGAGTTGCTGGACCCGGTCCATAATCGGGGTGAAGAGGTCGGTCTTGTAGTTGGAGTCCACGCCCTGCAGGACGGCGACGAGTCGCTCCAGGCCGGCGCCGGTGTCCACGTGTTTGGCCGGCAGGGGCTCCAGGCTCCCGTCCTCCTTGCGGTTGTACTGGATGAAGACCAGGTTCCAGAGTTCAATGTACCGTCCACAGTCCTGGTTGACGCCGCAGACGTGGGTGGGGTCGTCCTTTTTGGAGCAGAACTCCGGCCCCCGGTCGTAGTGGATTTCGCTGCAGGGGCCGCAGGGGCCGGTGTCGCCCATTTCCCAGAAGTTATCTTTGCGGCCGAAGAAGAGGATGTGGGACGGGTCAATGTCGGTCTCGGAGCGCCAGTACCCGGCGGCCTCGTCGTCGCGCGGGAGTTCGCCCCGCTCGTCCTCAAAGCAGGTGGCCCAGAGCCGCTCTTTGGGCAGGCCCCAGACCTGGGTGAGGAGTTCCCACGCCCAGGCAATGGCCTCTTTCTTGTAGTAGTCGCCGAAGGACCAGTTGCCCAGCATCTCAAAGAAGGTGTGGTGGTAGGTATCCCGCCCCACGTCCTCCAGGTCGGCGTGCTTGCCGGAGACGCGCAGGCACTTCTGGGTGTCGGTGGCCCGCTTGTACGGGCGGGTGCCGATGCCCAGGAAGACGTCCTTGAACTGGTTCATCCCGGCGTTGGTGAAGAGCAAGGACGGGTCGTCCACCGGCACCAGGCTGGAACTGGGGACAATGGTATGGCCCCGGGCGGCGAAGAAGTCCAGGAAACTCTGTCGTACCTCGTCGCTGGTCCACTTTTTCTTGCTCATGGGCGCTCCTCTCATCTGCATTGTGACGCGTATTGTAGTCTAAAGGGGGGAAACTGTCAACTTTCGGGGGCGGGAAACGGGAAAACGTAAAACGTAAAACGTAAAACGGGAAACGTAAAACGGGAAACGTAAAACGGGAAACGTAAAACGTGAAGCGTAATGAGAATGGGAACTCTTCGGCTGGATCCAGCGTCTATAGAAGATGAGAAGCGGATTTCCCTGCATCCTGCATCCTGCATCTTGCATCTTGCATCTTGCACCCTGTAGACAACCCGGCCCATTCGTGGTATACTGCAACTATCCCTGACGTTTCACGTTTCACGTTTTACTTTTCACGTTTCACTCGCCCTGCGAAAGGAGTCGCCATGAGCCGTAAACGCCTCTGGACCCTGGCCCTGATCATCCTGGTGCTCAGCATCATTCTTTCCTGCGCACCGCCTTCGTTCCGTCGCGCCACTCCCACCCCCACCTCTGCACCCCTCCCCGCCACCCACCCCCTCCTCCTGGTCCGCTCCCCGGCGCGCGGCGAGGAGACGCCGCTGGACCGGCCCCTCCGCCTGGTCTTTGACCAGCCCATGGACCGGGCGTCGGTGGAGGCCGCCTTCCACATTGAGCCCAAAGTGGAGGGCACCTTCTCCTGGCCCGACCCGGTCACCCTGGTCTTCACCCCCAAAGGTCAGTGGCAGCGGGCCACGCGCTATCGGGTCAAACTGGAGCCCACCGCCAAATCCGCCGAGGGGCTCCCCCTGAAGGAGGAGGTGGAGTTCACCTTCGCCACCGTCGGCTACCTGGAGGTGGCCCAGGTCATCCCGGAACCGAACGCCCGCGACATCCCGCCGGACACCCCGGTCACCATCATGTTCAACCGGCCCGTCGTCCCCCTGCCACTGGTCAGCGCGCCGGTGGCCGACATGCCCGTCCCCGTCGTCTTTGACCCGCCCGTGGAGGGGACCGGCGAGTGGGTGAACACGTCCATCTACGTCTTCCGGCCCAGGACGGGCTTCGTCCCCGGCAAGACCTACCGGGCCACCGTCCCCGCCGGCCTCTCCGACACCACCGGCGGCGTCCTGGAGGAAGATTACACCTGGCAGTTCACCATTGAGGCCCCCTACGTGCTCTCTATAGAGCCCGCCAGCGGCGCCACCCAGGTCGCCCTCACCCAGGCCATCACCGTCACCTTCAGCCAGCCTATGGACCGGGCTTCCACCCAGGCCGCCTTTTCCCTGAAGCCTCTGCGGAGCGAGACCCGCGTCCCCGGCCGCTTCGTCTGGAGCCAGAACGACACGGTGATGACCTTCATCCCGGAGGGGCGGCTGGAACTGGATACGGAGTACCTCATCACGCTGGAGCCGTCGGCCCTCTCCGCTCAGGGCGCGGCCCCGCTGAAGGCCCCGTACAAATACTCCTTCCGCACCGTCCCCTACCCCCGCATCCTCTCCACCACCCCCGCCGACGGCGAGAAGCGGGCGGACCCCGGCACTGCTTTCATCATCAAATTCTCCGCGCCCATGGACATCTCCACCCTGATGCCCAACATCACCATTATCCCCAAACCGACCCGCGTCTACACCTATTGGGACCCGTGGGAGAACTCTTTCGTCCTGAACTGGGACCCGCCCGCGTCCACGTCCTGGGAGGTCCGCCTGGGGCCGGACATGGCCGACCCCTACGGCAACCGGATCGGCGAGGAGCAGGTGGTCCGCTTCACCACCCGCCCCCTGGACCCGGCCATCTATCTCCAGGTGCCGGGGAACGTCGGCCTCTACAACGCCTACACGTCCACCTACGTCTACATCTCCCACCTCAACGTCACCCAGGCCGACATCACCCTCTCCCGCCTGACCTGGGACGAGTTCCAGCGCCTCACCACGGGCGACTGGTGGTCGGCCTGGGAGCGGTACCGTCCGGCGGAGGGAAGCATCGTCCGGAAGTGGACGGTGCCGTTGGAGGCGCCGCTGAACGATGCCCGCTACAAGCGAATTGACCTGACCGAGGACCGCAGTCCCCTTCCGCCGGGCGTCTACTTCCTGGAGGTCACCGCGCCGGAGGTGGCCCGCCGGGGCTGGAGCCCGTCCCGCCACATCCTGGTCGTCTCCCGCATCCACCTGACCCTGAAACTGGCCCCGCGGGAGGCGCTGGTCTGGGCCACGGACCTGGCCACCGGCCAGCCCGTCCCCAATCTCCCCATCACGGTTCAGGGGAAGGGCGTGAGCACCGCCGGGCGGACCGACGCCGACGGCGTCTTCCGCACCGGCTTCCCGCCCCTGGAGGACCTCTGGACGACCTTCCTGGCCTACTCCGGCGCGCCCGGCGAGCCGACCTTCTCCGTCGTCCACAGCGACTGGTACAACGGCATCGGGCCGTGGGACTTCAACCTGACCTCAGAGTTCTACATCCGCCCCTACCGCATCCACGTCTACACCGACCGGCCCATCTACCGGCCCGGCCAGCCCGTCTACTTCCGGGGCGTCGTCCGGGCCGAGGACGACGCCCGCTACACCCTGCCCCCGGCGGGCGATACCGTCTCCGTCACCGTCCGCAACGACCAGGGGGAGGAAATCTACAAGGAGACCCTGCCCCTCTCCGACCTGGGCACCTTCAACGGCCAGTTCACCCTGGCCCCGGAGGCCGGCCTGGGCTACTACTACATTGAGGTCAACTACCGCAAACAGACCGACGGCGTCGGCTTCCAGGTGGCGATGTACCGCCGCCCGGAGTTCCAGGTGACCGTCACCCCGGATAAAGACCAGGTCCTGGCGGGCGACCGGATCAACGTCACCGTCCAGGCCACCTACTTCTTCGGCGGCCCCGTCGCCGACGCGCAGGTCCGCTGGACGCTGATGACCCAGGACTACGGGTTCCGGCCCGACGTTCCCGGTTGGTGGGACTGGACCGACACCAGCCGGTGGGACTGGTGGGGGCCGCAGGAGGTGCCCGGCTACGGCCGCGTCATCGCCGACGGCACCGGCACCACCGACGCCCAGGGCCGCTTCGTCTTCTCCGTCCCCGCCGACATCGGCGACGCCCTGGTGAGCCAGCAGTTCACCCTTGAGGCCACCGTCACCGACGTCACCGACCAGTCCGTCTCCAACCGGGCCCAGGTCCTGGTCCACAAGGGCCTCTTCTACATCGGCCTGCGCCCCCAGCAGTACGTCGGCGTCGCCGGGGAGGAGCAGAAGGTGGACATCCGGACGGTGGACTGGGCGGGGGAGCCCGTCGCCCGCGTCCCCCTCACCGTCACCCTCAACCGACGGGAGTGGCTCAACGTCCAGGAGGAGGACGAGTACGGCAATCTCTACTGGACCTGGACCGTCTCCGACACCGTCGTCGCCACGGCCACCGTGACGACGAACGATCAGGGTGAGGCGACGGCGTCCTTCATCCCGCCGTCGGGCGGCTCCTACATCTTCAAGGCCGAAGGGACCGACGCGCGGGGCAACCGCATCGTCTCGGCGACCTGGCTCTGGGTCTCCGGGCGGGAGTACGTCTCCTGGCGCCAGGAGAACAACGACCGCATCTACCTCATCGCCGACAAGCGGGAGTACCGCCCCGGCGAGACGGCCCGTATCCTCATCCCGTCCCCCTTCCAGGGGGAGGTGACCGCGCTCTTCACCGTGGAGCGGGGCCACATCATCAAGCACTGGGTGCAGACGCTGGCGGGCAACGCCGAGACAGTGGACCTGCCCATCACCGCCGACATGGCCCCCAACGCCTTCGTCTCCGTCGTCCTGGTGAAGGGGGTGGACGAGACCAACCCCGTCCCCGCGTACCGGCTGGGCTACGTCTCCTTCGCCGTCTCCACCGAGAAGCAGGAGTTGACGGTCCGCATCACCCCCGACCGGGACATCCCGAAGGGCGAGCACTACGGCCCGCGGGAGACCGTCAACCTGAACGTAGAGGTCACGGACGCCGACGGGAATCCGGTGGAGGCGGAGGTGGGGCTGGCGGTGGTGGATAAGTCCGTCCTGACGCTGGCCCCGCCCAACGCGCCGTCCATCGTGGAGGCCTTCTACGGCCGGCGCGGCCTCTCCGTCCGCACCGCCGACAACCTCTCCATCTCCGTGGACCGCATCAGCGTCCGCATCGCGAAGGAGGCGAAGGGCGGCGGGGGCGGCGCCGCAATGCCTGCTATGGGTGCGGAGTTCATCCGCCAGGAGTTCCCCGACACCGCCTTCTGGGCCCCGTCGGTCCGCACCGACGCGCGGGGCCGGGCCACCGTCTCCTTCAAACTCCCCGACCAACTGACCACCTGGCATATAGAGGCGCGCGCGGTGGCGCAGGCCGACGGCCTGCGGGTAGGCCAGACCGAACTGGAGATTCTCTCCACGAAGGACCTGCTGGTCCGGCCGGTGACGCCCCGCTTCTTCGTGGTGGGCGACCGGGCCGACCTGGCGGCCGTCGTCCACAACAACACCGACCGCTCCCTGGAGGTGGAGGTCTCGCTGGAGGCGCCGGGGCTCCGCCTGCTGGGGGAGGCCCGCCAGAGGGTGACGATTCCGGCGAAGGGCAAGGTGCGGGTGGAGTGGCCGGTGGAGGTGCCGCGCGACTTCTCCGGCGACCGGGCCGACCTGGTCTTCCGGGCCCAGGGCGGCGGCCTCTCCGACGCCACCAAGCCCCCGGCGGGGCTCCCGCCCGACCAGTACCTGCCCGTCTACCGCTACTCGGCGGTGGAGGTGGTGGGGACCGCCGGGCAACTGGCGGAGGCCGGGAGCACCCTGGAGGCCGTCGTCATCCCGCCCAGCATAGACACCACCCAGGGCGACCTGACGGTCAAACTGGAGCCGTCGCTGGCAGCGGGCATGGTCGGCGGGCTCACGTACCTGGAGCACTACCCCTACGAGTGCACCGAGCAACTGGTCTCCCGCTTCCTGCCCAACGTCCTCACCTACCGCGCGCTGAAGGAACTGGGGCTGGCGAAGCCCGACCTGGAGGCGAAACTGCGGGACCTGGTCTCCTACGCGATCCAGAAACTGTACCAGCGCCAGCACCCCGACGGCGGCTGGGGCTGGTGGCAGAACGACCAGTCCAACCCGCTGACCACCGCCTACGTCGTCTTCGGGCTGGTGAAGGCGAAGGAGGCCGGGTTCGCGGTGGAGGAGAAGGTGATCCGGAACGGGGTGGACTACCTGCGAATCCGGATCAAGCCGGTGGACGACCTGAAGAACCCGCAGGAAGCCAACCGTCAGGCCTTCATCCTCTACGTCCTGACGGAGGCCGGGCAGGCGCGCGACGCGGACCTGTCCAACCTGTACGAAGTGCGCGGGCGGCTGGGGTACTACGGGCGGGCCTACCTGGCCCTGGCGCTGGGCATCCTGAACCCCCAGGACCCGCGCATCGGCACCATCATCGCCGACCTGACGAACGCGGCGGTGATGAGCGGGACGAGCGTCCGCTGGCAGGAGGCGCAGCCGGAGCCCTGGAACTGGAACACCGACATCCGGACGACGGCCATCGTGCTGGACCTGCTGGCTCGCTTTGACCCGAAGAACCCGCTGGCGCCGGGGACTGTCCGCTGGCTGATGCGGGCCCGCACCGCCGACCACTGGGAGACGACGCAGGAGACGGCCTGGGCGCTGATTGCCCTGACCGACTGGCTGGTGGCGACCCGCGAATTGGAAGGGAACTACGCCTGGGGCGTGCGGGTCAACGGCCGCGACCTGGGCTCCGGCCGCGTGACCCCGGAGACGGTCCAGGAGGTGACGGAGTTGCGGGTGGCGATCAAAGACCTCTTTGTGGACCAGGCGAACCGGGTGGAGATCGCGCGGGGCGAGGGTCCGGGGCGGCTGTACTACACCGTCCACCTGCGCGGCTATCTGCCGGTGGAGGAGGTGCAGGCGCTGAACCGCGGGGTCATCGTGGGGCGGGTCTACGAGCGGGCAGACTGCAAGCAGGATTGCCAGCCGGTGACCGAAGCCCGCGTGGGGGACCTGCTGCGGGTTCGGCTGACCATCATCGCGCCGACGGACCTGAACTACGTTGTGGTGGAGGACCCATTCCCGGCGGGGACGGACCCGGTGGACACCAGTCTCCTGACGACGAGCGTGGTGGGGACGCAGCCGGAGTTCGTCCGCACGGACTGGGACTGGAGCCGCTGGGGCTGGGGCTGGTGGTGGTTCGCCGACACCGACCTGCGGGACGAGAAACTGGTGCTCTTCGCCACCGACCTGCCGCGCGGTACCTACGAGTACACTTATCTCCTGCAGGTGGGGCTGGCGGGAGAGTACCGGGTCCTGCCGACCACGGCCTACGAGATGTACTTCCCGGAGGTCATGGGCCGGACCGACGGGCTGGTGTTCCGGATCAACCGTTAGAGACCAGCGCCTGAACGAGACACGGATGAACACGGACGGCACGGATTCTCACGGATTCTGACCGTGATGATCCGTCCAACCCGTGTTCATCCGTGTGCGATTCAATGGGACACGGATGAGCACGGATGATACGGATTTTCACGGATTCCTATCCGTGTTCATCCGTCCAACCCGTGTTCATCCGTGTGCTATTCAATGGGACACGGATGAGCACGGATGATACGGATTTTCACGGATTCCTATCCGTGTTCATCCGTGTCCTGTTTCCAGATTACGGCGTCTCTCCCCGGAGAAAGCACAGGATGCCATCCACAATCCCCTGGGCCACCAGGTCCTGCCGGTGCAGAAGAAGGTCCCGGTCGGCTAGGAGAAAGCCGATTTCTATGATGGCGCCCGGGGTGGAGGGGTCAATCTCGTAGAAGGTGTGGTACTGGGTCATGTCGGGGGTGATGCTGCCCTCGTGGAACGGCAGGCCGGTTCGGGCCCCGTAGCGGCTGACCAGACAGGCAACCAGCCGATCCTCCACATTGGGGATGGCGCTCTCCTCCACCCGCGCCACCTTGAAGCCAGAGGCCTCGGGGTAGAGGCAGGCATCGGCGTGGATGGAGACCAGGGCACGGGCCCGGTAGCCCTCCAGCCGGGGGTCAAACTCCTGCAGGAGGTCCGTGGGGTATCCGGCGGCTTCCAGGGCGGCCACAACCCGCCGGGCGACCGCCAGATTCACATCCACCTCCCGCAGCCAGCCCTCGCAAATGGCGCCGGTATCGTTCCCCCAGTGCCCGGCGACAATGCCGACGGGCAACACCTCCGGTGTGCCGGGGAGCGGCGTCGGCCGGGGAGAGGGGGTGGAGAACAGAGCGGACGTCGATACGAAATTCGCAAATGGCGGCGTAGGGGACGGATTGGCCGGCCTCTCTGCTCCGGCGCTCATTCCGATGCGGATAATCGCCAGAAGAGCAGTACCCAGGACCACCAGGACCAGCAGCCGCGAAGCACTGGAGGCGGCTGGCGGCCTCCCTCGCGGTTTCATCGGGCGGGCCATCGGGCGGGACATAGGGCAGGAAGGCAGGAAGCAAGAAGGCAAGAAGGCAAGAATGCAAGATTGACGATAAGCGATATGCGATACGCGATAAGCGATATGCGATAAGCGATATGCGATATGCGATATGCGATAAACGATATGCGATATGCGATACGCGATACGCGCTTACCGGCTTTCCTCCACACAAAACGCGCCGATGTGGCGCTTGTTGACCAGGATGCCACCGGCGTTGAAGACGATGTCGGGCCGGATAGAACCCCGCACCCGTCCGTCCAGAATCACCAGAAAGTCCTCCGTCTCCGTTACCAGCAGCCGCCGCAGGTCCACCCGGGCAGAGAGGCGCAGGTAGCCGCTGACCTCAAACGTGGGGACGGTCAGGAAGATGTTGTAGAGATACGCGCCCATGTAACTGCCATAGGTCTGCTTGCGGGGCAGCGCGTCCTCCTGACGGGTCACCAGAGCCAGGGTCAGGTTGGCCTTCGCCAGCGTGGAGGCAGGATACGAAGCGAGAATTTCGCCGGGCCGGTCAATAGGGGAGATGTAGGCATCTTCCAGTTGGAGGAACCCCGTCGTCCGATCGTTCAACATCTCAAACAGGCACTGGCGGCGTACATCCAGATGCCCTGAGATGCGGTAACTGTGGGTGAAAAAATCCACCACCAGCCAGCCGACCTGTCGGATTTCTTCCATAGCGACTCCTCCGCGATCTCTCACGTTGACGGCGGACGATACAGCAGAGCAAGCCACTCCTCCCGCTGGTGTCGGTGCGGGCAACGGGGGCACAGGGCCAGCGCGGCGGCCCGCAGCGGGGGGGACTGTTTCTCCGCGTAGCCGGAGGGACAGTAGGAACAGGGGATGGCGTCGGTCAGGATGGCGGACGGGTTCTCCTGCAACCGCTCCAGCGTGGAGAGCAGGCCCGCAGGGCTGGAAGTGCCCAGACGGAACCGCTCCGGCACCCGCAGGTCGGGCGTCGGCGCGCCGGCAAAGATGAGCCGCACCGCGTCGGCTGCGGACCGGATGCCCCCGGCGGCCTTCACTCCCATCCCCGGCCCGACGGCCTCCCGCATCCGGCGGATGTGCTCCGGCGTGGCGCCGAAGGCCTCCATCCCGGTGGAGTTCTTCACAAAATGGGCACCCGCTTCCTGCGCGATCCGGCAGGCCAGGGTAATGTCCTCGTTCCGGAGTTCAGAGGAGCGGATGATGACCTTGACCACCTCCCCGTCGGCCGCGTCCACCACGGCGGCCACCTCCCGCCAGGTGTGCTCCGGGTCGTCCCGGAGACGGCCCACGTTGATGACCATATCCAGTTCCACCCACCCCGGCCCTTCCCGGCGAATCGCACGGCTTTCGGTGACCAGTCGGGCGGCCTGATATGCCTTCATCGCGATGGTGGACTTGCCCAGCGGGAAATCCACCACGTAGCACTCCTTCACCCCCGTCCCCGCCAACAGTCGGGGCAACAGGTCCACCTCCACCGGGTTCACGCAGACGGAAGCGCAGCGGTGGCGGACGGCGATCTCAGCCAGGGCGCGGATGTTCGCCTCCGGCGTATCGGCCCGCAGGTCGGTGGCATCTATCAGCGCGGCCAGCCGCTCCGGGGTAAGCCAGTGAATAATCTCCTCCAGCGCGTCGGCCGGGAAATCCACCAGCGGCAGCGGCGGTAATTCGTCCATTTTTGCCTCCTGCAACCCCTGTAGCAGGCTTTCAGCCTGTAGCGCAGGCTTTCAGCCTGTGCATCCACAGTTCTCCTCTACTCCTGCTCCCCGCCCGGAGACGGGAAGGAATAATGGGGAATCACCCCCCAGTACTGCGGGGGCCAGTAGCAGAGCCAGGCCTTGCCGATGATGTTCTTTCGCGGCAGCGGCCCCCAGGCGTGGGAATCGCTGGAATTGGCGCGGTTATCCCCCAGGACGAAGTACTCATCTGGCCCCAGACTCCAGGCGCCGGTGTACGGGATGCCCGAATTCAGATACGGCTCGTCCAGCCGGTACCCGTTGATCCAGACCGCGCCGTCCCGGATCTCCACCCGTTCCCCTGGCAGGCCGATGATCCGCTTGATGTAGTCCTCTCCGGCCCCGTTGGGGGAGACGAAGACCACAATGTCCCCCCGCCGGGGCTCGCTCAGCCGGTAACTGATTTTGCTGACGACCAGATACTGGCCGTTATGCAGGGTGGGCTCCATACTGGAGCCTCGGACGTAGAAGCGACCGGTGAGGGTGTTGATGACCAAGTAGATCAGCAGGGCCAGGACGAGGCTCTCCACCACGTCCCGCAGGAAGGCGCGGGCCGCTGACGCCCGCTCATGGGGCGGGGTGGGCTCAGGAATTTCTGCGTCGGCTGGCAGGGGTTCCAACAGTACCTCCGTTAGGGTATCTGTTATATGCGGTATGCGTAGAGAAAACCCAGGTATGAGTGAACAGGATTGGGAGTCACTCTGGTCTGGAAGCCGTTCCGCTCAAGGTGGTTGATCAGGTCGGCAAGGGTGTACTCGGTGAAACCGTCGTGATATTCCAGACAAATTCTGGAAATCCTCTCCAGTGCGGCGCTGGATGCTCCGAGCAGCACGTCAAATTCGCATCCTTCGCAGTCCATTTTCAAAAAGTCACAACGCTCTATCCCGTTCGTTTCAAAGACATCGTCCAGAGTCATCCCCTCCACGTCTAATGAGGGACTCCCCAACTTCTCTGAACACCCACCTTTTGTAGTGGTGTACTGGACCGCTTCTCCTTTGGTAACCAGTTTCAATGTCTCGCGTCTGGCCCCAACGGCGGCCTGGAACGCGTACACATTTTGGACACCGTTCAGGACAATGTTCTCATGAAACAGGTTGTAGGATTCGGGAAAAGGTTCATAGGCATACACGCGGCTCCGGGGATTCTCCCGGGCAATCAAAATGGCGAAGTCGCCCAGGCCTGCCCCTATATCTACAACAACCCATCCATCCTCTATCCGGGTACCGTTCCGTTCGTACTGGCGGTCCAGGCAGGTCTCTTTGATAATCCAGACATCCATTACACTTCGCACCCGGAACCGGCATCCGTTCCTGAGGCGAATAACAACCCGTTTGCCCAAAAGGAGCAAGAAAACAGCAGGCCAGTTCTCCACCTGCCCGAGGATTGTTGGAATAGAGGTTAAATAGTACTGAAGGCGCGAGAACATGCTCATTGACATGCCTCTGAAGGATGTAATGCCAAAGCAGGATCAGCGAAATATTTCCACCAGTTGTTCGCTTTCTCATCAGGTCCACAACCAACATTAGAGGGGAGATGTCCGAACCAATATGCCAGATAATCCAACTCAGTACAGTTCCAGGATGAACAGGTAGTTGGTTTCGCTATAGTAGCGGGATCACCCAAATTGGGGTAGTTGAAAAAATCATCGCAGTTGGAGGGAACCGGCGATGAATTGCTATAGTCATAATCCGTGTCAAGTCTCTTAAAATCGTACCGGGGGCAGAAGCCCAAAGTCCTGAAAAACCGTACCTCCAGAGTGCCGTAACGGCTGAGACTGGCTGCGCTCACCGGCTTTTATTAACCCCTCACCCCCCTTG